>Ga0136653_10001052_pt1 | contig 14893 bp, 17 predicted proteins | sample LakKivw275mmetaG_FD_94866 | JGI IMG/M metagenome (GOLD analysis project Ga0136653, IMG submission 94866) | Anoxic lake water microbial communities from Lake Kivu, Rwanda to study Microbial Dark Matter (Phase II) - Lake Kivu water 275m metaG... | ecosystem: Environmental > Aquatic > Freshwater >... | reverse complement strand
TGATAATGGGGCTGGTTCAGGATTGAAACAGCCCCATCGTTTGCCTGATTGGTAGCTATTATTAATAGGCGCGCGGCAGGCCGAGTTTGAATTGGCCGATGACGTTCTTCTGTATTTCCATGGTCCCGGCGGCGCTGAACCATCCCATATTAACCAGGTACAAATCCTGGCAACGGCCCCTCAGTTTCGCCCACCTGGAATTGGGGCTTATCTGCGCATTGGCGCCCAGTATCTCCAGCCCGGTTCTGGCCATGTTGTCTGTGGCAATATTGCAATACAGTTTGTTTCTGGCAGCTTCGTAGCCCGGCATCTTGCCGGTGCTCATTTTCCACATTATCTCGAGCCCGAAAAGGCGCAACGTTTCGAGCTCCAGGGAGCGCTCAGCAAGCTTGTGGCGCACTATCGAATCTTCAGATAAAGGTTTCCCTCTGTGATTGTTTTCCCTGGCATAGCGGACGAGCAATTCGAGTATGCGCCGGCCCGTGCCCAATACATGCGGCGCCAGGGATAGCCGCTCTATTGCCAGGGCAGGGATCAGCATATAGAATCCCTTGTTTTCCTCGCCGACCAGGTTCGAAGCCGGTACCCTGACATTGTCGAAAAAGACCTCGTTGAAACTGTGTATACCCGACAGATTGATGAGAGGCCGGGTAGTGATGCCGGGGCTCTTCATATCCACAATGATGATGCTCATGCTCTTGTGGATTTTGTTCGATGTCGGGTCGGTTTTACATGCCAGCCAGCACCAGCGCGCGCGGTGGGCGCAGCTCGTCCACACTTTTTGGCCGTTTATAATATAGTCATCTCCCGATTTGATCGCGATGGTCTTTATCTTATTGTAGTCGGAGCCCGAATCGGGTTCACTGTAGGCGGTGCACCATATGCCATCGGGATCCCCCGATGCTATAAGGGGCAGGTATTTCTGTTTTTGTTCCTCGCTGCCGAACAGCATCAGGCTGGGGCCATTGATGCCGGTGCCGGATATGCCCATGCTGGTTCCCGGAATCTCATAATAACCGGCCTCCTCGGAGTACACAAATTGTTCCCAGTAGGACGCGCCCGTTCCACCGTATTGCTCTGGCCAGTTCATGCAGAGCCATTTTTTTTGCGCAAGCTTCCTGGATATGGAGAGTGAGAACTCCCAGTCCTCGTCCGCGCTCTCCTCTTCCAGCATGGCGGTGCGGTAGGGTTTTCCCACCACCTCGGCAAGGGCGAATTTACGTATCTCCTTGCGCAGTTGCTCCGTCTTTCCACCAAGATCAAAATCCATACGTTACCTCCAGCGTCCGATTATTGAACCGGGGAGCCCCGGGTTTCTCAAAAGCCGCCTTATATTGTAGTATAATTTCTATACTATTGATAGAGGGCATATTGTTGAGCAAACAATAAGATCCCTGGAGATGGTATCACTGCAGGCAGAGAGAGGAGTGCGACAATGTCACAGGAACTGGGCAAAGTTGAGAAACCTGAAGTAGACAGCTTCAGGGAAAGCAGAAAAATTTTACAGGTTCCCCTGGTATACGCAGGTAAAAACTCGCCGGCGGAATATGTCGAACTTTATGAAAAGTACTGGCAGCAGGTCGATGAGATGGTAGCAAAGCTTGAGGGTAAATTGGGGCGTGTGACGTTGATCTATCATGAGACAGTTGATAAGGAGGGTGAAGGCGGCTTGGAGATACTCAAGGAACTGCACCCCAAAAGCCACGAAATGGTAAGCAATCGCTGCAAAGTGTCCGCTTCTCTCAAGAGCATCGAGGTCGGTGAGTTGCTGGAGGAGGTGATGGACTGGGAGCGCTGCCTGATGGTAGGGCTGATCAGCGAAAAAGTGGCCAAACAGGTTTACGAGGCATATGGCGAGGCCTCCAGGAAACGCTACCAGTTTATCGGCAAAACCATCGATGAGACCTTGAAGCCCGGTGATGTCGCCCTGCTTTTTATTCGAGAAGGGCATCTGGTCCAGTTCCCCCAGGATATCGAGGTATTCATGGTGGCGCCGCCCGCGCTGGATGAGATACATCGCTGGGCGCGTGACCGGGCCGCAAAAAGGGATAAAGAGCAGGATTAGGTTTTCGCCTTCAACAGGTTCTCAGCGGTATTTTACCGGCCGGCCTCTTCTCAAGGGATAATGCCTCAACAGGACATACATACATGCAAAGACCGCAGCCTATGCAGCGTGCTTCATCCCTCGTTAGCTTTCCGCCCTCCATTTTTAACGCGTCCATCTGGCAGCGTTCCAGACAGGCTTCGCAGGCTGTGCAAGCTTCCTCATCGATCTTGATCAAATAACGTGCGATCACGGTCTGGCTCGGGACGGGCGCTTTTTTATAGCCCTTGAGTGCTATGCAGTGGCATCCGCAGCAGTTGCATAGAATATTCGAGAAATGGTCGGGCGTATCGGCGTATTGATGTATCAGCCCTGCCTTTTCCGCATCTTCCAGAACCTGTAGCGCCTGCTCGACATTGAGCCGTTTGGTCAAGCCTTTTTCGATGGTGAATTTAGCTGAGGATCCTAAAATCATGCAGTTGTCCATGGGCTTGGAGCACGGCTTGCCCCACTGTTCTCCCAGCTCGCGGCAGTGGCAGAGAGCCACGCCGATGTACTCGCTCTGCTTGAGCAGTTCTTTCATCTCGGCATAGGGAATAATAGTGGATCGGCTCATGATCTCCTGTTCCACAGTCACTTTTCTGGAAATGGATTGGCTTTCTGTTACGATCGGAGCGCCGGATTTGCGCAGCCGCCACATCGTCACCAGGTATTGGCCGAGCAGAACGTCCAGCTTTGCCAGATACTCCTTGTCGTCACGCCAGAATTGAAGCTCCATCACGCCCGGGAAAAGCGGCAGCAGCTCGTAGAGAGTCTCGCCATTCTCTTTTTTCGAATGTAGCAGAGCCTTGTTTGCCATTATTTCAAGGTGCTCCGCAATCTTCTCGGGGTGGCTGCCCGGGATGCCGGCTGCAAGCTTACGGGCCGTGGTGAAATCGTGGGGCATGGCGCAGGCGATCTCCGCCTCGACGGGGCTGTATAAATAAGATATCAGGGCAAAAAACTCGTCACACTTGATGCAGGGGACCAGAAAAGTGCTGCGTGAGTTGAGAACAGGTATCAATTTTTCGTAGACAGGATCAACCATTAGCGCCTCCTATAATCTTAATCATGTTGATTAACACTTTTTCAGCGGCACCTTGCCGGCTTCCCTCGCTTCGAGGTAGAGCGCATCCGTGGGGCAGACCCACATGCAAAGGCCGCAGCCGATGCAGCGTATCTCTTCGCGCACCAGCCTGCCGTTTTCCATTTTCAGGGCTTTCATCCAGCATCGTTCGATACAGGCCTCGCAGCCCGTGCATTCCTTTTCGTTGATATGCACCAGGTAGCGGGGATTGACCAGCTGGCTGGGGGCCGGTGCGTTCTTGGCGCCCCGCAGGATGAAACAGTGGCATCCGCAGCAGTTGCACAACAGATTGGTGAACTGGCCCGGGCTGTTGACATAATTATGCACCAGCCCGGCTTCCTCGGCTTCATCCAGCTTCTTGAGGGCTTCATCCCTGGATAGTCGCCTGGTGAAACCGCGTTCGATAGAGAATAAAGCAGACTCACCCAGTACCATGCAGACCTCCATAGGTTCGGAGCTGGGTTTGCCCAGCAGGTTGCCCTGATGCCTGCAGACGCAGGTACCCACGGCGATATGCTCGGTATCCAGTATCAGTTGTTTCATCTCCTTGTAGGGGATTACGCTGGCAAGTTGCTGGACATCCTTGTCTACCGCTACCTTTCTTCCGGCAGCGGATTTCTCGATTTTTAATGCTTTGCCGGACATGAACTCTCTTTTAATAGCCCTGGAATAAGCGCTTAATAAGGCCGCCCATTTCTTGCTGCGCTCGTCGACGATACCTTTCATCAATTGGAACTCGACCAGTCCCGGCACGAAGGGCAATGCCTCGTAGAGATTTTTGCCGCCGCTCTCTTTGATATGGATGAGTCCTTTATCGCCCATGCCCTCGAGCTGTGCCGCAACTTTCGCGATGTCCTTGGCCCCGAGATTCGTCGCTATCTCCTCCACAGTCGCATACTCTATGGGCATGGAGCAGGCAATCGCGGCTTCTTCGGGTGTGAACAGGAACCGGACCAGTTCGTAGTATTCCTGGCAGATAATCGCAGGAACGGTCGTCCCCCGGGCATTCAACGCGGCAGCCAGCTTGTCGTAAACAGCGTCAACCATCTCTCACCTCTTAAAATACTTTTGAACCAAATAATTTGTGTGCAGGATATTTGTATGCAGTCTAACAAGATGAGGTGGTGATTGTCAAACAGTAGTCCATGTAGAACGATAGTCGGGCGTTTTTACGTGGCATAATTGGCCGATGCGGGCTTAAAGGTTGGTGGCCCTGTTGAGGCAATGTTTCCAGCGGGCGTTAACCCATTCCTGGAGCTCGTCGATCTGTTCCTCGGTTATGGTCTTGAACCTTCCCTGGGATTTGAAATACTCGCGCACAGGTTGCAGGTTGCCGCCTTTGCGGGCCAGAGATTCACTGGCGGAGGTCAGCCTGAAGATGTTGTCCTCGATCTCGTAAAGTACCACCAGCCCGGTCTCCACCGCCATCTCGCCGAATTTAATGGTGTCGCTGAAGGGGAACAGCCAACCCGGCGGGCAGGGTGTATGGACATGTATGAACCTGGTTCCTTCGATGGTCTTTGCCTTTTTAACTTTCTCGTAAAGGTCCAGCGGGTAGGAAGCCGAACATGTTGCCACGTAGGGGATTCCGTGCGCCTCCATGATGGCCGTCATGTCCTTCTGGTATTGCTGTTTGCCCAGTATGGGTGTGGTCCCGGATACGGCGCCCAGCGGCGTGGAACCGGAACGCTGGTTGCCCGTGTTCATATAGCCTTCGTTGTCATAACAAATATACATGAAATCGTACTGGCGTTCCGCTGCTCCGCTCAGCGACTGTATGCCGATATCATGTGTGCCTCCGTCTCCGGCGAATGCCAGTACGGTGATTCCTTTCTTGCCCAGCGCCTTGAGCCCGGCCACCAGTCCGGTAGCCGAAGCGCCGGTGGACGCAAAAGGAGTATTCACGCACGGTACGTTCACAGCGGTTATAGGATACATACCGTGCAGCACGGTTGCGCAGCTGGCAGGCACCGTGACGATACACTGTCCCTCCAGCGCCTTCAGCGTGTGCCTGTATGCCAGTGAAAGGGCGCATCCGGGGCAGGTGCGGTTGCCCGGCAAGATCCATTCTTTCTCGATCAGGTTAACGGCATTCGCTTTCAATTTGATTCTTCCTTAAATGTGGCAGATCCACTCGGGGTAATCAGGGTTGGTCACCGTCTCTTTAAGGGATGATATTGCTTTCTTGGTCGCTTCGGCAAGCTCGCGGGCTTTTACATCGCGGCCGCCCAGCCCGACGATGAAGTTCCTGATAGCCGCGTTGATATATGTGCCGTAAAGCGCCGATTTGATCTCGGAACAGGTCGCGCCCTCCGAGCCGTAGCTGATGTTTTTATCGAAAACTACGATCAGGCGGGACTTGCGCAGGGCCTGTACAACGTCCTGCTTGGGGAAGGGGCGGAAGACGCGCAATCCCAGCACGCCTGCCTTGATGCCTTCCTCTCTCAGTATGTCCGCTGCTACAATCGCTTCAGAAGCCAGGCTCCCCATGGCGACGATGGTGATCTCGGCATCCTCATTTCGGTCTTCCCAGAACATATTGGCGTAATCGCGGCCGAATGTTTCGTTGAATTCCTTCCCTGCCTGTAAAATCGTCTCCCGGGAGTTCTGCAGAGCTTCCTGCAGCAGGTACCTCAGCTCCATATATCCGTGGCAGAGCTTGCCGTCCACGCCCACACGGGGATTGGCCAGAGTAACCAGGTTGTAGTTCTTGGGATTATCCGGATCAAGCGTTGTATGAGGCTTATAGGGCGGCAGGTATCGGTCGACATCCACCTGCTCGGGTATGTCGACCGGCATCTCGGTATGGGACAGGATGTATCCGTCGTAGCAGACCATGACGGGCACGTAAACGCTCTCTGCTATGCGATAAGCCTGTATAACCGTGTCCAGGATATCCTGGTTGTTGCGGCAATATATCTGTATCCAGCCGGTATCGCGCTGCGAGATCGAGTCCTGCTGGTCGTTGAGAACATTCCAGGGCGCGCCGATGGCGCGGTTCACGCAGGCCATGACAATCGGCAGGCGTGCGCCGGCAGCCCAGTGCAGCATCTCGTGCATGTACGCCAGGCCGTGTGAACTGGTGGCTGTAAAAGTGCGAGCGCCTACGATAGAGGCGGAGGTGCAAACAGCCATGGCGCTGTGCTCGCTCTCCACGGCCACGTACTCGGCCTTGAGCTGGCCGTCCTCAACGAAGTGCGAGAGCTTCTCGGTGAGCGGTGTCTGCGGGGTGATGGGGTAAGCGGCCACCACCTGCACACGGCTCAGCCTGGCCGCTATAGCGGCCGCCTGGTTTCCATCCAGTATATGCATGTTTGATTTTCTCTGTACTGCCATGATGTCAGCTCAGCTTCTTCTCTTCGGGAACCATGGTAATCGCCTGCACTGGGCAGACCTGCGCGCAGATACCGCATCCCTTACAGTATTCGAGGTCTATGGAAGGGGGTATCGAGCGGGTCATAACGGCCTCGGGGCAATAGAGCCAGCAAAGAAAGCAGGTCGGCTTGTTTAACTTTGAAGCAGTGCATCTTTTGTCGTCTATGACCGGAAGGTGAGTGCGCCATTCGCCTGTCCTGCCCGCCTCGCCGATGCCGGGCGACGACTCATCGCAGATGTGGTTGCAATCTCTGGTACCCATGATGTTAAACCCTATTTGCCTACCCTTGTTATCTCGTAAGTTTTATTTATTGCTGCCAGATTGATATCCACGGTATTGCGCGAAAAACGCTCGCGCACAACTTTTTCCAGGGTGGGTATATCCACTATTTTTGTAGCCCGTACCAGTGCTCCCAGTATGGCTGTATTGACTATCACCAGCCCCGCCACAATCAGTTCAAGGTCCTGACATACCCTGGTGGCATCAGCTGTCGCGATGTTGAACTCCCCTTTCACGCCCAGTTCCCTGGGTAAAAGCGGGGAATTGACTATCAGCCAGCCGTCCTTACCCAGCCCCTGAGTAACGTCAGGGTATTTGAGCAGCGTATGATCGAGTACGACTACGATGGTGGGATATTCGACCTGCGATACCACCAGTACAGGCTCGGTGGATATCCTGGTTGAGGCGCTGACCGGCGCGCCGCGCCTCTCGGCGCCGAAGGATGGCGCTGCAGTAATCCCTTTGAAGCCTTTGGCATACGCCGCCTCAGCTATTATCTTGGCAGCTGTAATTGCACCCTGGCCGCCGCGCCCATGCCACCTGATTTCCAGTGGTTTATTATTGAGGGAGGACTTAGCAGCCATCAGTAATTTCTCTCACAGGTCGACAAATACACAACGAAGATATATGTTAAACCCTGTTCAAAGCCTGTGTCAAACGATAGGGACATCTGGAAAGGCCATTATTTTTTATCTACGTTTGGTATGACGCAGATGAGTTTGACCGTTCTGTCTCCCTTGTTTAGGATGCTGTGCATTTCATTGGCCGGTATGAAAACGGCATGTCCCGGCTTGAGCGGAGTCTCCCCATCCGTGTGTTTGACCGCCGCCGGGCCTTCAATTATAAAAATCTCGTGTTCCCAATCGTGTTGGTGAAATGGGGTATTGCTGCCCGGCTCTATCTCAAAGACCCGCATGATGAAATTAGGGGCGCCCTCTTTGGGCCCTGCCACAACATGCATGCGCACGCCGGCTGCGGCTTCAACAGCTTCGACTTCACGATAATGATGTACTTTCATGGCTACCTCCAGTGCTGATATACAAGATTATAGCTTAAAAGAAGCGCGTGCCTTGAGCTCGTCTTCGTGTGTGACAAGCCATTTGCGATACTTCCTCCAGTTCGGGCAGTATTGCTCTACCATGTCCCAGAATTTTTTCGAATGGTTCATATGTCTGAGGTGGGTCAGTTCGTGTATAACAACGTAGTCGATGATTTCTTCCGGCGCCATCAGCAGTTTCCAGTTCAGTGTCAGGTTGCCTGCAGGTGAGCAGCTGCCCCAGCGTGTTTTTTGTCCCCTTATCAGGATGCTGTTGTAATGCAATCCCATAGCTTCCTGGAAGCCGGCGGCCTTTTGCGCAAAGACCGTTGCAGCCTGCTGCCTGTACCATCTCTCGAGTATTGCGGGTATAGCGCCGTTCCTCGATCCCGCCGATACCAGCAGTTTATTGCCGTCCAGTACGGCCGAGGATGTTGCCGATTTCACAGTGCTGATGTTGATTTCGATCGGCCTGCCCATGAAATAAAGCTTGTCACCCTGGCCGGGCTCAGGCGTGAAAAGCGGCAATTGAAGCGGTGCGTCGGACGGCAGGTGCCTGAGTATCCAGCGTGACTTCTGCCGCAGTATATCCTGGACCTGTCGCTGAGTGTACCTCCCGGGCACGACCACCGTCAGGCCTGTTTCGCTGCGTATCTCGAGCCTGATGCCCCTGGCCCTCTGGCTTTGCTTCAGCCTGTAACCGACGGGTCTGCCCATCAGGTCGACCTCTCCCTCGCCGATAAGGGTGAGACGGCGATTTCTTTTAATTGCAGCGATCATGAAATATTCAAATCCTGGTAAACAGCTTACACAATTATAATTGATTACAGGATGGCGGTGGAGTAAAATGCGAATTCGATTCAGCCCTTTTGGTCATTAAGGAATATGCTGAGATGAAATGTTTGATCCTCGCCAGTGGTTTCGGTACGAGGCTATACCCGTTGACGATGAACCGGGCCAAAGCGCTGTTACCCTACAAGGGCAAACCCATGATCAACCACATTGTGGACAAGATACCCCGGGACATCGAGATACTTGTCAATGTGAATATGAAATTTGAGCGTGATTTTGAGGAATGGGGCAGAAAGCAGGATCGCGATATCACTATCTGTGTTGAGAACGTCAGGTCGGATGATGAGAAGCTGGGCGCCGTCGGTTCGCTTAACTACTGGATAAAGAAGAAAAATATTACAGAGGACCTGCTGCTTTTCGGCGCCGACAATTATTTCGAGTTCGACTTAGCCAGCTTCCTGGCTGCATACGATGGCCGGCATGTTCTGGTGGCCGTGTATGATGTGGGCGATCCATCCAAAGCTACTCAGTATGGTGTGGTGAAGATCGAGGGCGACCGTATCATCGAACTTGAGGAGAAGCCCGCCGCGCCCAAAACCAGCCTTGTGGCCACAGCCTGCTGGATATTGCCGCCCAGGGTGTTTCCCATCATAAGTGCGTTCTGCGATAAGGCTATTCAAGATAATCTGGGTGTTTTTATCACCCACCTGGTCGGTATTGACACTGTGAAGGTCTATCCATTTGAAGAGCAGTGGATCGACATTGGCAATCTCGAGGTATATCACGCGACGAAATGACGTAATAAATTGCTTCGCTCTGCGATCTCTGACTGATGTAGAATAATAGGGGAGCATAGTTATATTGAGAATTGTCCTTCGTTAAGGGGGCGCTTTTATGGAAGATGTTGAAAACATGGTGAGGACCACCATCAGTCAGATCGAGAAGGTACTCAGCAGCAAGACGGTCATCGGTGAACCGATAACGGTAGGAGAGACAACGCTTATACCTTTGCTCAGCATGGGATTCGGTTTCGGCGCGGCGGGGGGCGCGGGAAAGGCTGATGCCAAACAGAGCGGTGACGGCCTCAAAGGCGGAACAGGCGGCGCAGGTGGAATGCGGCCGATTGCCATAATTATCATAGACAAGGAAGGGGTACGCATAGAACCTATCAAGAGCAGCGTGGCCGCAGCTCTGGAGAAGCTGGGTGAAAAGGTTCCCGGCGTAGTCGAAAAGATCGCTGACAGGTGGGGTGAACGTAAAAGGGAGTAATAACCATTGGCCCCGCTGATAGTTGCTCTATTAATACTTGCCCTTATAATAATTCTGCTGGTACTTCCGCTTGGCATCCGATTGTCAGCCGGCTTCCATGGCGGAGTTGTTTTCAAAGCAAGAATCAGATGCCTCTTCGGTTTGCTGTCCTGGGAGATGTCAACCGCGCCGCCGCGCAGAGATAGCCGATCCAAAGCTGAGGGGGAAAAGGCAAGTTATTATCGGCTTTCCCGCATGTGGGAAGCTGCACAGGTCAAAGGCCTCGGAGCAAGGATCAAATTACTGATCAAACACCTCTATAGGCGGGTGTGGGTGCAGTCTATTCAATCGGATCTAAGGGTCAGCCTGGGGGAGGATTATTATACCGGCATGCTGGCTGGAATTTTCATATCTGCTGTTCTGTATTTAAATCAAAGGTTTGACGGCGTAGTCCTGATTCAACCTGCTTTTGAGGAAGACCTTTTCCTGGAGGGGGATATCAGTGGCGACCTGCAGGTGCGGCCCATCCATGTGCTTGTGCCATGTCTTGGCTTCGCTATCTCTTCTGAATTCCGACGGGCACGGAATATAATCGCTGGAGGCTCATGCGTAAAGAGTTAGTCAGCTGCGAAGAGGCGCGCGAGGTTTCGGGTGTGAAGCTGACACCGGTAGTCAGGTCGATTTTAACCTGGGCGGATATCGGTGGAACCGTTTCATTTTACGCTTGCAGGCAGCCCGCCTATTTACTGGTAGAACGATATCCGGACGTGCGCGTGCTGAGGGCAAGTGGGGAGGAGATCACTCTGCAGCAGGTTTATTCCGAATGTCCGGCGATCAGAGAAGCTCTTGTTGAGCGGTTCCCTGGTCTTCCGGCGCAGGGGAATTAGCGATTGCGACAGCGGCCTGCCTCCTGTAGCGGGGCTTTCTCCGGATATGTTTCCGTTGCCCCGAGGTCCAGAGGGATGTGAAAAACTTGCTGTCGAGCTGATGCAGAAAGTCAGCCGAATTAAGCAGGTCCCTGGATGCAGCGTTCTCGAAATAGGCTACTTCCACGTGTTTGCCCATATTTTTGACAGTCTGCACCGTGTAATTGAAGTCCGAATCTCCGCTGACCAGCACGGCCGTATCATAAGTATTGTTGGCTGCGAAGTACAGCAGGTCGGTGGCCAGCATTACGTCTATACCGCGCTCGACCGGTACGCCCTGCGAAAGCTTGGTGGTGCCCAGCCGCAACTCCAGGTAGGGAGTCTTGCGCAGCGTCTCTAAAAACTCCTGCTGCTCGTGGGAGCCCTCCGATCTCTGGTTGGACTCCTGCAGGACATTATAGTAGTAGGTTCGCATCAGTTGCCTGCTGCCGCAGAGTTTTTTGGTAAACTCGCCGAAATTAAGGTCAAAGCGTTTGAAGTTGTTTTTCAGCGAGTGGTAAAGGTTGCTGCCATCGATAAAGATGGCCAATCTTTCGTTCATTTTTTACTCCTCTCGATATTACCCCGCCCCTCATACGAATAATGCGGTGAAATATACATAAAACATATTATTATCTTAAGCAATTATACTTGAAATTTCGCGGATGGTGTATATCAGGGCAAAGACGGCGTGGATTTGTCGGTTATCACCCAGAGCCGATGACCGTCTGTGACATACTCGATATTGCCGTGAACTGCTGTAATGAAGATATTGCTCTCCGGCACTATAGCCGATAGTCGTTCAAGCGTCTCCCGGTTGGGATGCCCGAAGCGGTTGCTTGCCCCGGCTGAGATGGCAGCGGATGCGGGATCAACGATGGTCAGGAATTCATCCGAGCTTGATCCTTTGCTTCCGTGATGTGCAACCTTGAGGACGTCGCTCTGCAGTCCTGCTCTGTTTGCGGCCAGGTACCGCTCGGCCTCCATACCGATATCGCCGCAGAGAAGGAAACTCACATTTCCGTATGAGACCCTGATTACCGTGGAATTATTATTGATGTCGTCTTCAGTGCCTGTGAAAGGTTTGTCCGGGGGATTGAGCACCGTCAGGTGTAGGTCGCTGCCGGCGTCTAACTGTTTGCCGCAGGCCAGTATGTGTGTAGCAACGCTCTGATCATACGCAGTTTGAACGATTTCACACGGCAGTACGGCTTTACTGGTGGAAGGAGGAAGGCCCAGAGAACGTACGTTATAGCGTTTCAGCAGTTCAAGCGAGCCGGCGATGTGGTCGGATTGGTACTGCGTCAGGACAAGCATATCGATCTGCCTGTCCCAAAACGGCAGTTTTTTACCCAGTTGAATGCAGACAGATGCCGGATCGGGGCCGGCGTCGATCAGTATATTCCGGCCGTCCGGGGTCCTGACCAATATGCAATCGCCCTGGCCGACATCGAGTATGCTGACGTGAAGCTTGCCGTCCGGCAACAGGGAAACGGAGGTCCATACAAAGATATTGCCTGCCAGCAGAACAGCCAGCGCCGGGTAGACGAGTGGTTTAATATTGGTGGACCGCAGGGCGCCCGCCGCCTGCCGCACTTTGTCACTCCACGATTTAATAAAGGTCCCGACGTGCTGCCTGTATTTAATACCGGCCAGTATGAGTCCCAGCGCGATATAGTAGGCAACGGCCTGCCAGGGCTGCAACACGATGTCGCGAACGTAGGCCAATGGAATCGAACTGAATATCTGAACCACGAGCAGGAAATACGATAAGAACAGCCAGGCGACCCAGCCGAGCGCCGTTCCCAGCGGCGGCCAGGCCAGGCCCGCTAAAGATGTGAGCAGCGAGGTGATGATAATACCCGGGAAGGAAGGCATTGAAAAGAAGGTGGCTGGTGCGCTGACGATGGAAAAGGCGTGAAAACTGAGAGCTGTCAGCGGCCAGGTCGCTATAACTGCGGCCAGCGTCGTTGCGAAGCTGATGACGATTATTTTTTTCAGCCAGACAATATACCTTCTCTGACGGCCTGGCAGGTGCGGGCTGGCGAAGTCAATTAAATAGGAGGCTATTAGGATCAATCCCAGCATGGACAGGAAGCTCAGCTGGAAGCTGATATCCCACAGGACGCGTGGCTCTGCCGCGGTCATTAATGCCGCCGCCAGCGCAAGAGCTGCCAGGCCGTTGCGCTGTCTTCCCAGAAGTTCCGCCATCAGGAACACGCTGCCCATGAAAGCTGCCCTGACCATGGTCGCCGGCAGGCCAGTAAGTAAGGTGTAAAGCCAGATGAAGGACAGCGATATCCAGACGTAAGCCCTGTTTTTTCTGCCGAAGATCCAGATTGTCAGGGCCAGCGCCATGCCAAGCAGTATGGTCAGATTCATGCCGGAGATAGCGATCAGGTGAGTCGTTCCGGTTACATAAAACGATTGCAGAAGGTCGTAAGGCAGGCTTCCTCGCATCCCCAGCAGAATTGCGCAGGCCAGAGAAGCCTGCGGCTCCGGCAGGCATATGGACAGGCTGTTCGATAGATTGCTGCGCAGGCCGTAGATCCAGGCCAGTGGGGGAGATCCTTTGTCCGTGCCGATTATGGTTACCGCAGGGTAATTCATGATCGAATAAATGCCCTTGTTTGCCAGGTAACCGCGGTAATCGAAATCATCGAATTGCGGCGGACTTTCCAGCTTGCCGCTCAATTGAAGCATGTCACCGTATTGATAAGAACGGTAAAAAGGCAATCTGACCAGCACACCTCCCCTGATCGATGTGGAGTTATCTGCGATGAGAATACGGCTTGCGGCAAGTTTAAACTCAAGGTAGCTGCCTCGGACCTCGGGTTGGTCGTCGACAACTCCTTCCAGCGATACGGAGCCCTGATCATTGTAGTATTGCACCTGCATATTATCGTGGGGCTGTTGAGACGATTGATAGAGCAGGGCGCCGGCGGGGAAAGCCAGCAAACATACGGCCAGCAATGCCAGCGGCCTGCGACGACCGGGCATGAAAGCGGCCACTATTATTACTGGCAAGGGGAGCGCCAGCAGCCAGGCAGGGGTGGCGAAGACTGAGCCTGCAAAGATGCCGGCTATCCAGGTGATGCTGACATATAGAAGGGGCATATTGGTTTACTCACCTGTGGAAGCGAAGCTGCGTAGACCATCAACTGCGGACTTTCCGAAGCCTTTGATTTTGAGCAGGTCATCCACGCTGCGGAAGGGGCCGTTGGCAGTCCGGTAATCGATGATCTGTGTTGCTTTTCCCTCACCTATGCCGGGAAGGGCCTGCAGCAGCCAGCTGTCCGCGCGGTTGATGTCCACCTTCTGGGGCCGGTCGGTCTCTCCCTTTGCCGGCACATAGATGGATATGCCGCCGACGTAAGCATCGTCCGAGATGCCTGCAGCCGAAATGAGCGCCGTCAATGTATCGCCGGGCCGGGTCGCGTAGATACCTGGACGGGCCACGCTTCCGCTTATACATACGTCTCCGTTGATATCGGCCTGTTTAAAATCGCTCAGGATTATCTCGGCTGGCTGGAGGCTCGAGAGGCGAATGAGGAAAAATACTATGCCGATGATGAGGCAAAATGCCAGCAATGCTGCTATAATAAGCCACATTTTCTCACGGATACCCGTCATTGACTTCCCCTCCTCACATGTAGTTAAGGTGTTGGCGGCGATAGAATTGTAACATATATGAATAATGAAAAAACGATTACGGTAAACAAAAAGGCTTACCATGATTACCACATCCTGGAAAGCTACGAGGCCGGCATTGCGCTCAAAGGCTCGGAGATCAAGTCCATCAGGATGGGGCGGGTCAACATCAGGGACGCCTATGCCAGGCCCGAGAAAGGCGAGCTATGGCTGCATAACTCGCATATATCCGCATACCAGGCGGGCGGTTTCAATACGCATGAGCCCGACCGTAAGCGTAAGCTTCTGATGCACCGCAGTCAGATAGAAGAGATGGAGCAGACGGCCAACCAGAAAGGTTTGACTCTGGTGCCTCTGCGGATATATATTAAAAACGGGCTCGCAAAGCTGGAGATAGGCGTAGGCAGGGGCAAAAAGCAGTTCGACAAGCGCGATA
>Ga0136653_10001051_pt1 | contig 14911 bp, 9 predicted proteins | sample LakKivw275mmetaG_FD_94866 | JGI IMG/M metagenome (GOLD analysis project Ga0136653, IMG submission 94866) | Anoxic lake water microbial communities from Lake Kivu, Rwanda to study Microbial Dark Matter (Phase II) - Lake Kivu water 275m metaG... | ecosystem: Environmental > Aquatic > Freshwater >... | reverse complement strand
CGAAACGTGGATTCTGCCCTTCCCAGTTTATCAGGGTGAGCCCTAATAGCGGCCGATCTCGCCTTACGTCCACCCCATGCTCTGCCAATAGCTGCGCAGCCGCCTGGCGTGGGACACTCGGAAAAGCGAAGGCCACGTCGGGCACCTGGTAACAGTGTGGATGGGAAACCCCAATTGCTTTCAGCTCACGATACGAAATCGGCTCTCGTACAAGTATAACCCGCATCCTGGAAACGATCCATCGGGTCAGCGCACGCTCCCATCCACGCTCCAGCGGCCCGATGGTCTGGGGCATCGTGTACAAGGGCTTCCCCGCCATCCACGCGTAGGCCATCGCAAATATTGATATGAGAAATGGCAATCCCAATCTGCCACTGGTATAGAGGAAATTACCTGCACAACTGATCACCAAATCTGCTTCAAAGTACGCCCGCAGCAAAGCCTGTCGGTATCGGGACGTGGCAATAAATATGGGTCGCCCCAATAGCCGGAACACAATCACAGCCAATATGCTGTCTAGCACCAGTCCGGGCATCGTCAGCCAACGCCACTTCGAGCGGAGATCCTGGCCCAGCCTCTTAAACCACACAAAGAATGAGCCAACCGTCTCTTCATCGCCCGAATAGCTGGTCGGATCGTTAATCGCCAGTGTGATACGCGCGCCGGGAAAGGCTGTTTTCAATTGCTGTATCGTCACCAACGTCAATGCGTCGTCGCCTGCATTTCGTGATGAGTGCAGGTTGATCAGCAGAATGCTCAATGGTCTGCCCTGCGTGTTGACGGTAACGCTGTCGTCCATGATTCTCTTCCCGTGTCATACTCAGTACTTGAGAATTTGAGGGCTGGAGTGCAGACGCAAGTCTGCTTCAGGCTTCGTTAAAGACGGACTTGCGTCCGCACTCCAGTAAGTTTTCTCATATACTGATACTGCCTAGACCCAGCCAGAATTACTGTCTTGTCTAACCCCCCATTTGTTGCATACGCTTTGCATACGCTCTCGCCGCCACCACGCTACCAAAGCGATGTATCCTATTAGCAGGGTCACTTCAGTGAATACATACACCCATGCTACACCGACAATCCCCCATCGTTGTACGATGAGTAGATTCAGTACTACGTTAGCAGCAGCCGATATAACTTGGGCGATTATTCGCCGGCCCTGCCATCCCACCGCCACCAGGACCGCAGCCATGGCAAAGCTGCACGACTTAAAGAATAAAATGGCGCTCAAGATCTCCAACACATCCCCTGATTGTGCGAAACCTCCTCCCAGGGTCAACTGTATGATCGGCCGGGCAAGCAAGCCCAAACTTATCCACAACGCCGCGCCGAGAGCCACCAGCCCTGTTGTGGTATAGCGAATAACCCGCTGCATCCGCGCATCATGATCCACAACCAATCTGCTGAGCACCGGCACCATTACCTCATACACTGCGCCCGGCACCAGGAACAGCGCGTTCACCAGGCTAGAGGCAGGCGAATATAAGCCGGCCGCTTGTTCGCCTATTTTGGTAGCAATGATGGTCACGTCTGCTTGCACATAAACCGCCGTCAGCGCGTCTGAAAGTGCATAAGGCAGTGTCTCGCGCCCTGCCCGCTTCATCACTGCTGGGTCTACGCGCAGCTTCTCTGTGCCGCATAACAACACCAGCGCTGTCACTGCGCTGAGGCCCATCACCATCAATCGTGCCCAGGCATACGTCGTCACATCTCTGTGTCCCGCTGCTATCAGCATCACCGTTGCTGCCAACAATCCGCCCCTCGACGCTGTCGTCAACACCGATGTGACCTGGTTTCGCAGTGAAGCCTTGAACGCTGAAAGGCCGGTGAGGAACGCACCATCCAGCCACATTGCCGCCGCGCTGATCAGCACCAGTTTCGGCACAAACGAGCTGGGGTTGAGCTTTGGCGCCAGTATCGCAATGACGGCCAACCAGGGCCCGCCAGCCAGCATCTTAAGGGTCAAACTGCTGCCTACCAACCGCCCCAGCGATATTCGTCCCTGTCCGCCCTCGCGCAGCAACCAGGTATCCAACCCCAGGTTGAATGTCACTGCTGACAGGCCCGCCAGTGCGAAACACGCTGCGTATTGTCCATAAGCGGACGCCCCCAGTCTCCGTGCGGTCAAGAACATTGCCAGGGCGGTCATCGCCTGCGCCGCTGCCGTGCCTGAGAACAAGGCTATAACATTGCCGATCACCTTCCGCACAGATAACCCGGCTACTGCTTCTGCCGTAACCACTCTCACTCCCTAAAGCGTCGCCGCTATAGTGGTCTCATACAAGCTCAGGACACGTGGCGCCAGCTTGTCCCACGAATAAAGGGAGACGTGCTGCTTGCAGGAGGCAGAGAGGCTGGCCCTGAGTTCCTTGTCACGCAAAAGGCGTAGCATGGCTTCAGCCAGAGCAAAAGCACTACCTGGCTGAACCAAAAGCCCTGCTTTCCCGTTAGCCAACATCTCGCGCCGGTCGCCAACGTCCCCTGTAACCACAGGCACGCCCATTGCCAGACTCTCCATAACCTTGAGCGGCCAACGGCTGCGAGCTACCTCGTCATCACGCACTGGATCAACGCTCATCTCGGCCAGAGCGAAATAGGGAGGAATCTCGTCCGGCCGAACCCATCCAATAAAGCTCAAGCGATCAGCGATGTCCAGTCTGACGGCTTGTTGTTGCAGATTGTTCAAATCCTCACCTCCACCGACCAGGATCAAATGGGCCTCGGGACTAAGGTGGCTGACCTGCACGAAGGCTTCCAGGAGGAGATCCACCGGGTGGTTGGTCAGGCTCATGCTGCCCACGTAAACGATCACCTTGCGCTCTTCGAGCCCTAGCTTTCGCCTGAGCGCCTCCACAGTTGCTCCGTTACAGGCACCAAAACGAACGGTGTCTACGCCGTTAGGCAGACGAACGATGCACTGGGAAGGAACACCGAGGTTGATGTAGCGTCGCTCAAGAAAGCTGGTGTTCACGGTCAACCCATTGGCCAAGCGGGGCAGGCGATCCTCGAAGAATGTCACCAGTCGTCGTTGCCAGGCACTGGTGAAGCGGTTGGACTCAGCCTCGTAGTCGTCGCAGTCAAAGTAGAGCGGCCGGCGGCGTAGAAATCGTGCAGCCATCAACCCCGCCATGCCGTTCATCGGGTGGGGCTTGCCAACGTGATAAACATCGGCAGGGATAGCAACCGCTTTTCGCACCAGCGCCATCGTAGTTTGAGTGGCGACACGAAACAGAGCCGTCGCGCCAAAATAGCTCGTACCACCCGCCCGCTTGCGTACATGCATTTGGGCAACGTAGAACACCTGCACCCCATCTCGCACGAACTTACGCGGCACGTCGGGACCAAAATCGTGATGGGGAGCAACGACAGCGACGTCGTGACCTAAACGAACCATCTGGCGAGCCAATGGAAAGCAGCGGCCCAGACCATAAGGCCGCTCAAGACTCGATGTCAATAGGAAAACGATCTTCACTGCTGAGTCATCTCCTCGATCAGAGCCACTAATTGCTTCCAAGAGAGGGTATTACGGCAAGGCTGAATCCCCTGCCTGAAATGGCGCGCCAAAACGCACCTTAGTTAACACCGCCACCTCCCAGCCCCCTTGCTTTTCCGTGGGAATCCAGCAGCCCAAGCTGGATTAGTCTGCTCGGATCAATCTCGATAGCAAGCTTGGCATTTCCCAGTCGTTGGAGTTGATCCCTGATCTTGGATTTGACCTCTCCATGTGCGGCAAGGAATTCCGGCACAGCATCATCGTATCCAAAGGTAATTCTATCACATCCCAGGCTATCAGCGTAGGTAATGGCTTCGGCGACTTCATGGATGTTATCAGGAACAATAGTGTATTTGTAGATTATTTTGACATCTGATGCCATTTCTTGTTTCAGTCTAACAAGTGTTTTGATGTTATTGATCACGCGCGTGAACTTTGAGCCTCTATTGACACGTTCGTGAATCTCCCTGGAAGCAGCATTGACTGATATTTGAACCCATTGCGAACCCGACACCAAGTACTGCGCCCATCGGTCATTGATGAGCATACCGTTGGTGATCAGATTGACTTTCTTCTTCTTTTCTTGTGTTAACCAGAGAAAGAACGCTTTGGCTTCTTTCATGGCGAGCACCTCGCCACCCTGTAGCTCAATGTTCTCAACTTCCGTCCAGTTGACGTTGTTCTTGACGACAGCATTATCAATAGTCAGTTTATCATGATGATCTTGCCAGCACATAACACAATTCAAGTTGCAGCGTTCACCATAGAGAATCCGGACGTCAGCGGGATGATTGGTGAGATGCTGAGGGCGAACGGGGCGGCTTTTCTCTTCTTCCGTGATTAATCTACAGTCATGAGCGCAATAGAGACATTTGTGGAGCGACATCCAGCGAAAGAACTTGAGTCTGAGGCTGCGCCGCCAGATGGTGACCATGTCATTTTGGTAGAGATTGCCTACGGCACCGGGCCTGCTGAAGCAGCAGCTAAAAACATTGCCGAATTGGTCAACGAAGACACTATCCCAAAGCTTGGGACAGTAAGTACCTTTCCGTTCAAAGAGGAAATTCTTGACTGTGATGCGGACGGTGCGTCGGATGTCACCCAGTTTCTGATGAACATCCTCTGCTTTCAGCCCTTTGCGACCAAGGAGAATGTACTTGACTGCCCAAGCAATGCTATACTGAAGTTTCACCACCGGATCCTCTTTCTACCCATTCATTCTTTGTCCCTGGAGTCTGGCGAGTTTTTATCCTACCATCATATCGGCTGACCAGCTCGTTTCTCCTACGCATCAGGTAGTCCGTAAGCAGAGGTGTCATGGCTACAAGCAGACCTCCTCGATCAACCGCACCAGCCTACCCCAGGAGAAGGCTCCTCCTTGAACCTGGGCCCTGATGTTCGGAATGAATCTAGCACTTAAGTCTTCCTCAAAATATCGCACGATAGCCTCCCCTAAAGCCTCACTATCTTGAGGAAGAACGATCAGCCCTGTCTCCCCGTCCTTGACCACCTCTGGTATTCCCCCCACCGATGTGGTGATAACCGGCTTCTCGAAACCGTAGGCCAGTTGTGTCACCCCGCTCTGAGTGGCATCCACGTAGGGCAGAACTACCACATCGGCCGCCGAAAAGTAAAACCCTAATTCCTCGTTAGGGATGTATCTGTCAACGATGGTCACCGCCTGACCGATACCAAACTCTTCGATCAGCTCGAGATAGGACGACTTGTCATCCCAGAATTCGCCGACAATCAGCAAATGGGCATCTATCCTCCCTATCACCTGGGGCATGGCCGTTAGAAGATACTTCAAGCCCTTATACTCGCGAACGAAGCCGAAGAAGAGAAGCACCTTGCCCTCGATCCCCAACTGCCTTTTGGCCTCCCCAGCCGTCATCGTCCCGCCAACCGCCAGGGCCTCGTAGATGGGATGGGCTGTTCTCTGCACCTGGGCTCTGGGTAACAATCTCTTAAGATCGTTAAAGTCCTTCTCCGACTGTACGATGAAGAGTTGCCCCTGCGCCAATGCCAGCCGCACCAGGGCCCGGTCTATCACGCTTCTCTCGTGAGGGAAGACGTTGTGACAGATGAACATCACCTCGGTAGCGGTGAAGCGACGAACAAGACCAGCGATGCTGGCAAAAGCAGGCGCCCAATAGGGTACCCACCACTGCAGGATCAAAGCATCCGGCTGCTCCCCTTTTATCCGGCGAAAGGTCTCCAGCCAGGTCAGGGGGTTCGAGGGGTCGAGAAGATACTCACAGTCAGCCCGAAGAGGGAAACGGCTAGGATCTTTATCCGTCCTCCCGGGAAACAGAAAGGCAGGGTATTGTCTCTTAAAGGAGTACAACTTTACCTCATGGGCAGCCCCCAGGTGCTGGTAGAGCAAGGTGGTGTAGTGAGAGATGCCGCCGCGGTAAGGATAGGTTGGCCCTATCAAAACGTACTTCACCGCTCCCCCCCGGTCCCCCCCAGCTTTGGGGGAAAAATTCTGTGAGTCCTCTTCACGATCAGGTCCGCCAGCAGTCCTATCGCCCCCACCTGGATGGCCGTCAGGATCAGCATCAGCGTGACCCCGGGGACGTAGAAGCCGCGATAGTAAATTATATCCCGCACCAGCTTAATCGCTCCCACCACGGTAAGGGTCAGGGCCACTGGCAAAAAGACCTTGAGGGGGTTGAAGTACATGATGGTCCGCACTACCAGGGAGATATAGTTATACGTATCGGTAATGGGATGGAAGGAAGACTTCCGCCCCTTTCTCTTGTAATAGTCTATGGGGACGAACTTGACCGCGTAGCCCTCAGAGAGGAAAGCGATGAGCTGAGTGCCCACCCAGGAGTGGGTAGTGGGCTGAATATCGAGAAACCTCTCAGCGACACTCTTCTTAAAGACACGCATGCCAGAGTTCAGATCGGGGATCCTCACCCCCGTCAAGTATGATGCCAACGAGCGGATGAAGAGCTTGGTTGGGGAGCGCAGCCACCTGAGGCTGCCGGCCTCCATCCTCCTGGCCCCGATGACCATGTCACAGTCGTCGATCTGAGCCAGGAGGCGGGGGATGTCCTGGTTGGGATAAGTCCCGTCGCCGTCGGTCATCACGATGACGTCGCCCCTGGCGTGGTGGAGGCCCGTCGTTCGCGCCGCACCCGTGCCGCGGTTATAGGGGTGTTGGATGAGCCTCACCCCTTCCCTCTGTCGCACGATCTCGGCGCTTCTATCGGTGGAGCCATCGTCCACCACGATGATCTCCCAGGGCACGTCGCTCGTGCTCATGGTCTGGATAATCGTGTCCAGGTCGTCACCGATGGCCCCTTCCTCATTGTATACCGGAATGATGATGCTGATCATATCCATCTCAGATTCTCCTCTCCAGATCACCAGCGACCCACAAGCTGTGCGGAAGACTAACGCTTTTCCAGTAAGTATGCTGAGCTATTGCTTGCTTGGTAGCTCAAAGTGGGTCTATAGTCATCTGCAAAAACTGCCAAGATCTCTTCATCTTCACTTAGGTAAATGTGAGAGAATATCATCCACATTCGTTCAGGAACAAAACCAATGGTCCGAAAGATAGATTCTCTTTTTAGATCGGGTGAGAGATGACGAATCCAACGGCCATAAAAAAGGTTATTCTCAGAGCAATAAGGGGCAGAGAATCCAGACCAACAGTCAATATACCACGTTGGCGGAACGTTTGTAGATGCATCGTTCACCAGGACTAACTGATACCGAAATCCCGGAGCAGCGCCATAATAAACGTACGTTACCTCGCCTGCCTGGTGATGGGATAACCAATAGTGTGTGGTTGTACGCAGGTCTTCTTGGCCTTCCGGAGGGGCAAAGAAGCACACCACTATTATTGACAACAATATCGCTAAACCAGGTATTGAATGCAAACGTCGAATGACCACAATACCTGAAGCGACTGTAACCATCAACAGAGGACTTAGTAAAAGAGAGTGGCGCGATCCTTCAAAAAAGTAGATGCCGAGGCAACTTACGAGATAATAGATTGCCCAAGAAACTATAAGCAGAACTGGCCAGTCAAGAACAGATTTAGTCTTTATAAGAGCAAAGATTACGGCAACGACAACGGGCGCCCAGGCGAACCAAGCTGGAATATTAGGCCAAGGCCAGCCACCTGCTTGGTTTCCCATTAGTTGAAAGAGAACGATGGCTCTTGATTTTTGTAGAAACTCAAGTAGGTCAATTTGATGGGTAGTTGACCCCAATCTGTCTAATTGAGAAGGCATCACGATAAGAACCAAAGGCAAGAGTAAGATGACAGAAGCGACACCAATAGTCAATTGGCGGACGACGGCAGTCCACTCTCGCTGGAAAATGTTTCTGGCAAGGACAACAGATGCAGTTGCTGCAACCATAATAGCCGAGCCGTAGTGACTATAGATACTCACAAGAGCCGATCCCCCCCATAGCAACCACCACATCCAATCGTTTTTTGACAGTGCCAAACGTAGAAAGACAAGATTCCAAGCCAGCGCACAAACCATCAGGGAGTATTGGCCTGCTTCCTGAGCATAGCGGATATCTGCCGCTGAAAAAGCAATCAGTATCCCAGTAACTGCCCCTGCCTCTCGTCCGATTGTACTCTGCCCCAGTCTTATAACACCAGCTACGCCCATGATGCTAAAGAATAGCGACAAGTACCTAAGCCAGAACTCACTTATCCCTAAGCGTTGCCAGAAATGCAGTATGTATGAGTACAGTGGAGGGTCGTGCGTCGCGTTACTCAACGTTACATGCACATCTCTTAGTGGTGCGGATGAAACCCAATATTCAATAGACTCGTCGAACCATAATGAACGAACAGGGAGGTTCCGAAGGCGTAGCACAAATGCCAACAGTAAAATGATAATTATAACGAATCGCCAAGCAAGCGGTTCACGAAGCTTGAATTCAACTTTGTGTATCCTCATTTCTCCACTAGCTCGATTGTACACTGAGATCGCCCGGCGGTCAACTTATCGCAAAATCAGTCTACTCAGCCTACCCTCCCGCAGGCTCGCAACCGGCTTGTTCAACACATCAAATTCGATGTTGAAGCCTGTTTCTGCTAGAAACCGCCTCTAAACCTGTGGGAGGGTGAACAGTTACCCTCTCTATTCGGCAATCTCGACGAATACAGGCTTCACTCCCACCTCAAACTCTACCACCCCCATCTGAACCGGGAGAACGGTTGATTCATCACCGTCCCGGTTGGTGAGAACGGCATGGGTGGTGGAAGGGATCCTCACTGTCTCGGTTATCGCATTTGACCACAAGACGTAAAGCGAGCGTGAGCCAACGAACTTATAAGCCTCAATTCCCTCAGGAACATCCCTGTAGGCACCAACACAGTACATTCCCCCAAGTTTTTCCGCGAGATTCTGGAAGGTGCTGTAGCCATTGATGGGTTCGTGATTGGCACTGATCAGCCACCGCTGCACGGCCCCCTCTGGCACAGGGTGCTCCCTGGGATCAAACCAAAAGATGTTGTCCACTCCGGCCCCAAAGCCGCGGGTGAGCTCCTGAACGATAAAATCGCGTTGTCGTTCCACGCTGCCATTCAAGTCCTCGTACCCGATATCGTTCACCCACATACCTGTCTCGGTTACCCAAATACTCTTTCCATGAACCCCATTCCTGGACATTGTGGCACTTATCTCGTTCACCTTATGGGCCATGGTGGGGAACTCGCCAGGGTTTATCGGATAGTAGTGAAGGCTGACACCATCAAAGAACTGATCTGCCCCATGTTGTAATGCCCGTTCAAAAAAGTCCTTTTCAAAAATCGCCCAGTTATCATAGGCCAGGCCGCCGAAGAAAACTAAAGCCTCAGGTACTAGGGATTTGACCTTAGAATAGAAAATGCCCAACTGCTGAGCATACTCGGCAGGATAGGGCCCCCAACATCCGATCCCGGGACCCCACTCGTGTGGTACTCTCCCGTCTGGTTCGTTAGTGAACTCCCAAGCCTTTACGACCTCAGCATAATGAGGCACAAGGGCCTCAAGGAAGTGCTCCAGAGCAAGAGTGTCCGAAATGGGGCCGCAGCTCTGCTCGGCCGCCCAATCAGGGGCTCCGTAAACCACAACTATGGTACTGAACCCTAATTCCCCAAGGCGTTCAAACACGGCATCGTATTCGCCCCAGTCGTACTCGCCAGGTGACCTCTCTATATCAGGCCATCCCAAGGAGACCCGTATCCAATGCGCCCCCATTTCCTTGGCCACAGGGAGGTCGTAGTCAAGCACTTCGGGGAGCGTTGTCATAGCTCCAAAATCCACACCCAGTTTAGCGAGAGGCGGACCGTGCTTATGAACCAGGGGAAGAAACGCTGTGTATGTATAGGCACGAGTTGCCAGTACAGCAGTATCCCTCGCGTCACTGTATTCGCCGACCGTTTGGGCAACTGTCTTCATCTGTGCCATCGCAACGGCAAAAGCTACAGCGCAGAGCAGGAATGGCAGTGCCAAGATCAATCCGATAGGACGGTTCTGATCCCGCATTTTACCCTCCTTCAGATTTCGGAAAACAATTGCATAATGAGGCAGTGGTCAATTGCCTCGTTGCCTCACCGGACTCTCCAGCAGCAGGGCCACTCCCTGGCCATACAATTGGAATGAGTCATGAGGTCTATCATTGTACTCTTCCTCAGTCAACATCGGCCAGGTTGGCCCGGATACGTTGGTTACGGTTCCATCGGCCAGCACCTGACGCCATACGCCCAACGTCGCGGCCTGAGCAACTGCAGCGTAGGCATCCTCGTCCAGCCAATCTTCTTGAATGCCCCGCTTGAAAGCATAGCCGATCAACGCCGAGCCAGAAGTTTCCTGGTAGGAATCGGGCCGGGTGAGAACTGTATGCCACAGGCCGCTCGCATCTTGCAGTGGTCTGAGACCAGCCACTTGCTTCTGCATGATGCCCAAAACTGTTGAGCGCAAGGGGTGAGTGGAGGTTACGGCTGACAGGGCTTCCACGTCCGCCAGTAACGCCCAGCCGTTGCCTCGCCCCCAGTAAACCTCTCCAGCGGGGTCGTTCCCACTTTCGTCCCAGGCGTGATGATATAACCCGCTCACTGGGTCCTGCAAGTGGTCTGCGTGTTGGATCAATTGAGAGATGGCCTCATCAAGATAGATGTCGCTGCCACTGATCTGGCTCATTTTGATCAAAAATGGAACTGTCCCCAGAAGCGAGTCCACCCACACTCTGTTGCTGTCGTGAGTCAGGGTGCCGTCGGCTGTGCGCGGGGCAGTGTTCATGAAGTAGTTGGCTACTCGCTGAGCGAAAGCAAGGTACTCTGGCTGTCCATTGGTTTCATAGGCGAATAATGCCGCGTAACCCAGCAGCCCATCGTTGACGTGAGTGATCTCCGTCTTGACAGGGATACAGGCCTCAATCCATTCCTGGGCCCAGTGGCGGTATTGGTCATCCCCTCGCTCCCGCTCGGGGCACGCCTGGGTCGTCTGCCAGGCGTGGATCCAGCCATAGGCCAGCACGCCCGCTTCCCAATCGCAGTGATCCCCCAGGTTGTCTGCACCTCGTTGCGCGATCAGCATCAGTGGGCTGGCGAATTGGCGCTTGTAGATGTCAAGGGTACCGCCCGTCGGCCCGCCGGCATACAGCAGGAGCCGGCCATCGCTTGACAGACGCGGAGTGTCCATCTGCCAGCCCTCGCGTTGCTCCAAAGCGGTCAAGTCCTCTCCTGCCCAATTGGCCACATACACATTCCACTTGCCGGATCGGTTGGAGACGAATACCAACCCGCTGCCGTCCGGGATGATGGAGGGATAGCCATCGAAGGCCGGGTCGTCTGTCAATCGCCGCAGGTTTGAGCCGTCGGCGTCCATCAAATATATCTCGCTGTTGCCGTCCCGCTCACTGCGGAAGGCAATGGTCCTGCCGTCCGCCGACAGGGTTGGGAAACGATCCGCAGCCGGGTCGGTGGCCAAGCGCGTCCATTCGCTACTGCCGATTGGCGCCGCGTAGATGTCCCAGTTGCCGCCAGCGCGATTGCTACTAAAAACTAAACCGAGGCCATTGGGGGTGAAGGAGGGGTGGACCTCATCCGTGCCCGCGTAGCCACTCAGCGCTGGTCGCACGTTGGTCCCATCACCATCCATCAGGTAGATGTTCCAGTCGCCGGTTCTATCGGAGGCGAAGGCGATGGTTGTGCCATCGGGTGAAAAGATGGGCGTGTCCTCTTGAGCAGAAGGTGTCTGGGTAAGATTGATAGGTTGGCCACCTGTCAGCAGGATGCTAAACACATCCGGCTGGCCGGCCTGGTCGCTGATGAACACGACTGTTTGGCCGTCGGGCGACAGGGCCGGCTGGGTCTCATTGGAGAGAAGATGGGTCAAACGATCAGGGTCATAGTTGCAAAGGCCTAACGGCAGGAATATCTTATAGGTACCAGTCGCCTGCACTGTAATCGTACCCCCGCCTGCTTGTTCAGTCTTCCACAACTTCTCCCCTGGCTCGGCTTGAATTGCCACATCCAGGCCAGATGCAAGGATAACGCCTATGAAGCAAAGCAACCCTATTGAAACAGCTTGGAATCTTGTGTGGTGATTCATGGCGACTCGATTTGGAGAATGTAAACCCCACCTTCCTGGTAAAGTATCTTAACATTCTCTGATTGGCTGAGCTGAGCAGCGTTCAAGCCAGGGCCAGAAAAGTCCCCCTTTCGCCCGATGTAGACGTAATCAACACCCATCGCCTGCAACTCCGTCAGAGACCTGTTATCGTCCTCCAACTGCTCCACCAGTCGAGACATCTCGACGATCCTGGATTCATAGTCGCTTCCGGCAAGGTTCAGCAGCATGACGCCGGCCGTCGTTTGTCGCCCTGTAAAGTAGGGAATCCAATACCCGGCATCGGTGCCGTGGGGCGCTCTGGGAAGCCAGAAATGGGTGTTCACGGCAAACAGAGCATCCGGCGGGGTGTTCTCTTTGATCCAATCCATGGCTGCCACGTCTTCCGGAGTGACAAAATATCTGTACGGCTCGATTTCTGTGACTCGTGCACGACTGGCCACCAAACCGACAATCAGAACAAGCGCTATCACCAACCAGGCAACCCGCTGGCGCCAGCGCAGCTCGTAAAGCGTTAGCGCTTCTTCTGTAGCAGAACCAACGACCAACCCGATGGGCAAGTACAGCATAACCAACACGGCCCCCAGGTTGGTGAAGCTGAGAAGTGGCAGCCTCAGAATGTAGGCGTTCCCCAGAAGATACAGTACAAGTGTCCACAAAAGAGCGGCGATCACCAACTTGCTGCGTCTCAGCAAGCCAACCGCGATGCTGAAGCTGCTGATAACCATCAGCCAGGTGTGGGCGACCAAATAGGGCATGCTACTCCACGCGAATTCATAATAGCGCTGTGTCGTTTCTGTGCTTTCGCTTGCAGCAACGGACTGATTTGAGCTTGCCGGACTCAGCCTCGCGGAGACGTAGATGCGCGCGGCCCCCCACAGGGCAGGCATAACGACGAGCAAGGCCACCGTCCCTATGGCAATTGTTCTCAATGCTACGGAGGCAAGCCGGTTCGTCTTGCAGGCTTTCCACAGCTCCCATATCACGCTCATCACCAACAGTGGCCCGTAGAACACCGCCACGCGAAAATGCAGCAGAAACACGGCCCCGCTGAGCACAGCCGCACAGACTGTGAGCCACAGAATCTTGACTTTGTGCTCTTGCCACGGGAGCTTCCACATAGCTATCGCTTCCCACGTCACCAGCCAGGCGATCAACAGGATCGTCTGACTGGCAAGCTGGGTGAAGCGCCCCCAGTTGACGTAGAACGCAGGCTGATGGGATAGCAACCCCACGGCCGCTGCACCGACTACTGCCCCCACGCGCCCCACCTTCCGGTCGAGCACCAGATAGACACCCAGGCCACACAGTCCGCTCAATACCTGCGCGGTCCACAACAACGCCGTGTGGGCCGGAACCTGGGCCAGCCCTTGCACAGTGGCTGAAAGCGAATACAGTCCCAGATGATACTGATCCAGCGGAACAGGGAAATAGGGTTCCAGACTGGTAGGCAATTTCCCCTGCGCCGCCGTGAGTTGGGTCAGCAGGGCGTGGTGCAAGGAGTCAGTCCAGGCCGGGTAGGGGTGGTCACGGATGATCCAGAAGCGGGTGAAGAGCGTCAGGCCAAAGACACCAACAGCTACCCACTCAAGCCGGTCAAAAGTGAATTGCTCTTTCCAGTGTCTGCGCATTCGCCACCCGACGACAGCAGCGCAGGCGAGGAGCAGGGCGCCCATTTTGTAGCGCCCCATGGTCAAAAACGGGAGTGCCGAGCGCATACCGTAGAACAACACCGGATAGCAGGCGATGCTGATTCCCACGGCCACGATCCAGCGTTGTAGCCCCCTCCATTGACGCCAGTTGTCATTGAGGGTCAGCAGAGCCCAGCCGGGCAACGTGAACATCGCTATCAGCACCACGACTATTCGAAGTTCCGTAAGCATTGCCTCGCCCAAAATGATCCTGATTGAGAGAAGTCGGGTTTTTCTCCTGCTCGAATTGCGCTCATACTCAGTAGATGAGAAAACTTGCTGGAGTGCGGACGCAAGTCCGCCTTTACGAAGCCTGAAGCAGACTTGCGTCTGCACTCCGGCTCTCAAATTCTCAAGTACTGATTGCGGTCATGATTCTACTATAAAAGTTGGCAAATGTAAAGAGTAGGGGGCAGGATTCGGCGGCTTCCTGGGAAGCGCGAGGGCACTTCAATATGCGCCCATCGAAATCAATGGAAGGAAAACGTGGAAATCCAAAGGCAATACCTCTAGCATAATGGTATGGGTTTTCCCCGGCGTCTCGGCAACATTCACTTCAATCCTTACCGGCGACAACTGTAACACCGTAATGGTGGGGTCTCGACTCAACACCGAGCTCGCAGACCGGGCCAGCTCTACTGTTATCGTGCTCTGGGTATGGGTAGGATCCGCAACGGCGACGGTAACAGTCCCGTCATTATGGTCCCTGACAATAACTGAGGCTTTGCTATGGGCAGTTAAAAACCCAACACTGCCGCCCGTATCTGACCAGAAGTTGGCGCCTATGATTCCCAGCTTCGTCTCTTTTACCGCCTGAACGCTGCTATTGTTGGCCCATAGGATCACATCTGGACGGGCGCTATACTCACTGACTTCCTGTGCAGACTTACCAGGCAAAACGATATAGCTATAAGACCCATCGTCAGGGTCCACACCGTGATCCATCCACACGGTGAGGTAATTCCTGGTGTGTTCGAAATGAAAGTACTCGAACTCGGCGACGGCCTCTGAAACGGTGTCCATTCCGTTTTGAGCGAAAAGCCCCATCTTCAGGTCAAGATTCCAGCCCCTGCTTGTCCCGAGTGGGAGCGAGGGATCAGCATCTCCCGCCAGTCCATTGATGTGGGTGTGAATTG
>Ga0136653_10001050_pt1 | contig 14922 bp, 8 predicted proteins | sample LakKivw275mmetaG_FD_94866 | JGI IMG/M metagenome (GOLD analysis project Ga0136653, IMG submission 94866) | Anoxic lake water microbial communities from Lake Kivu, Rwanda to study Microbial Dark Matter (Phase II) - Lake Kivu water 275m metaG... | ecosystem: Environmental > Aquatic > Freshwater >... | reverse complement strand
GAAAAAGGAACCTTCCCCGAAAACGGGGACTGGATGGAGTATTTCGGCTTTGAGCCTTACCTGTCTTTTTCAGGCGGACTGGGATTTACCCAGATGGCTCTCTCGGGCCCGCCTGTCACTGTGAAACTATTGAAGAGAGACGGTTATGTTGAAACATGGGAGGATGACCTGGGGCTCATCTGGCAGAAAAGGACCGATTGCGTGAGCATGCGCTGGCTGAAATTCCCGGTTGAAAACCATAAGGACTGGGTGGAAAAAATAAAACCGCGTCTCAAACCGGAGTTGCATAACTATGAAAATCTTGAAAAAGAAGCGGTTGATCTCCGGGAAAAGAATGACCATGCAAGAATATTTGCAATTGTCGGGCTGTATGCGTTCTGGCGCAACTTCTGGGGAGAGGAAAAACTGGCCTACGCCTTCTATGATTGCCCTGAAACGATTCACGACATGGCAGAGACATGGCTCAGGATGCACTGCGAGTGTTCCCCCAGGTGCTTTGAGGCCATTCCCGTGGACGGCATGTTTTTTCACGAAGACATGTCATATAAAAACGGTCCATTGATAGGACCCGACCTTTTTGACAGGTTCATGGCGCCCTATTACAGGGAACTCTTTGCACACCTGCGCAGATACGGGCAGAAAAGATTCCTGCTTGACTCGGACGGGAACAACGGGATTATTCTTGAACGGTTCATGAATCTGGGGATGAACGGGCTTTTTCCCTTTGAGTGTGCCGCAGACTATGATATAGTGAAGTTCCGTAAAAAACATCCTGATTTTGTCATATACGGTGGCATAGACAAGCGGGTGCTATTCGGAACCAGGGAGGAAATCAAAAGGGAAGTCATGAAAAAGGTGCCACAGGTATGGGAAACAGGCGGGTTTATTCCCTCCATAGACCACAGCGTGCCGCCGTGCCCGCAGGAGAATCTTGAGTATCTAATAAGCTGTATTCGTGGACTTTTTTAAGAAATGCGAACAAAAACGCAGCTAAAAATATGGACAAACAAAGTGGAGAAAAAGAGAGTTATGGTGACACCTGTAAGGGTGAATCCGGTTTTGCTCCACCCTGATGAACAGAGGATGAATCTCGCCGGAGAATGGAGATTCAGACTTGACCCGGATGACACAGGTGTGAGAAAAGAATGGTTTAGAAAACCTCATATCCTGGCTGAAAAAATCGGGGTGCCAGGCAGTTGGCAGGGGCAGGGGTTCGGCGGTGACGAGGAAGAGGAGGTATGGGACTTCAGACTTAAAGCCCGGATATTCCGTGCCTCATACCAGGGAACTGCCTGGTATGGAAGGGCTTTTACGGTGCCGGAACAGTGGAGGGAGAAGCAGTTGTGGCTCCTGTTCGGAGGAGCGCATCCCACCGCCGAGGTATGGGTGAATGGCTGTAAGGTTGGGGAAAATCATAACCCCATGGTTCCTTTCGGTTTTGATATCACCGGCATTTCAAAACCCGGGAAGGAGAATTTTGTACTGGTACGCATAAGTGAGGAAGACCGTATCTATGGATTCTCCTGGAACTTTCAGGCACGCTGGTCAGGGTTGTACAGGAATGTGGAGCTCCTTGCGACGGGTGACAAATCAATTGATTACTGCCGGATATATCCCGACCTGGACGAAAAGACCGTGACCGTTAAGGTGCGCATATGCGGGCGGGCAAGATTGAAAGAAGAAACAAGGCTGATTATATCCGTCCGTCCGGCAGACGGAACGGGAAGACCAAGGGACGTAGCCGTTCCCGTGGAAGATACCGGAATATCGGAGGCATTAAAAATACCTGATGCCGTTCCATGGACGCCTGATCGCCCCTTCCTTTACAGGGCGGATATGAAGATTCTCCGGGGAAAGGAGGTACTGGACGCCAGGAGCGAACGCATCGGGTTTGTCAAAATTGATACGGAAGGCAAGCATATAAGGATAGGAGGCGAGCCTTATTATCTCCGCGGGACGGGAGATTTTGTTCACTGTCCGGAGACAGGCTGTCCGGATACGGACAGGGTCCGTTGGCGCCGCAAACTCAAAACGCTCCGCGATTACGGCTACAACTACGTGAGATGCCAGTCCCACGTGCCCGTGCCGGAATACATGGATGCCGCCGACGAAGCCGGGCTTATCGTGCAGAGCGAAGCGGGCATGCTCGGCGCCTGGGGAGGAATGAACCAGTACCATATTTACGCGTGGCCGCAGCCTCTGCCGGCATACAGGGAACATCTGCGTGAACAGTGGAACCTTGTAATTAGAAGAGATATCAATCACCCGTGCGCCAGCATCTACTGCATGAGCAACGAGCTTGCGGCTTTTCCTGCCGGAGGCAAAGATGACCGCAGCAATACCATGTTTTTTCCCAGGACCGCATGGCGGTGTTACGAAGAAACAAAAAGGTTGAAACCTTCAGCCATGGTATTATGGACCGACGGTGGTTTTTCCGAGATACTGCCTGCGGATTTTCTCAACACCGAAGCAGGCATGGATAAAAAGACCGAACTGCCTGTGATTCAGCACGAATTCCGGTGGTGGAGTTCCTTTCCGGATGTGCGCATAATAAAGAAGTATAGCGGTGCCCTGCGGCACTGGAGCGCGGAAATGGCTTTGAAAGCGGCTTCGGAGAGAGGGATTTCCCATATTCTGGAAAAAGCGGCGGAGAACAGCCAGCGCCTGCAGTTTATCGAGACGAAGGGCAAGATGGAAAATTGCCGCAGGGATTATCCACGGCTGGCAGGTATCTGCCACTTTGACGCTATGGATGCGGTACCTTCACCCCAGGGCATCATAGACGAGTTTTACGAGAAAAAGTATGCGGATTCCGCATCATGGAGACAGACCAACGGAGATGCGGTTATTCTGAGCAGTCTCAATTTCAATGACAGGGTTTTAATTGAAGGACAGGCATTCAGCTGCAATCTTTCAGTTTCCGATTTTTCACACCCTCATTTCCGGGAGCCTCTTCTCAGATGGCGGCTCATTATAGGCAATAAAGAATGTTCCTCGGGGCAAATCAGATACAAACATATACCCTTTCGCACCTGTGCAGCAGGAAAGATAAAAACCGAGGTCCCCGGCGTAAAAACTCCTGTTAAAGGATACCTGGAGGCGTACCTGTCGGAAGATAAAAAGAGCATAACCAACAGGTGGGACCTCTGGGTATTTCCCGAAGCAGCAGTGCCTTCAAAAGAACTGGCGGTTTCAGGCAAACCTCAAGACACCTGGCTTAAAAGGTATGGGAGAATTCCGCATTTCAGCAGGAAAGACCATGTGCGCCTGCTTTTTACGGAACAGTTTGACGGTATCGCTGAGAATTTTGCAAGGTCGGGCGGAAGCGTTTTTGTCGCCGCCGCAGAGGGGACGGTGCGACCCTTTTATCCCAAGCTTGGGCTGTCTGAAGGCAGGTACTTTTTTACTCCGCCGGCAAATTACGGTCCTTACGAAGATGGAAATAACGGGACCATCATACTCAACCATCCAATGCTGGGAGATTTTCCGCATGAGGGGTTTGCCGACCTGCAGTTTTACCGGATGCTTGCGGAGTCGCCTCCTCTTGACCTTGAATATCTGGGACTTAACGATGGCGACCCGGTAATAAGGGCGGTGCATTCCTATCCACTCTGCCGTCCCATAGGGTATCTGCTTGAGCGCCGGCTGGGTAAAGGGAGTGTTATAATCAGCGCAATTGATTTCAATCGCGACTGGCCTGAGGCGCGCTACCTGCTTTATCAGATATGCGGATATGTTTCGGGAAAGAAAGAAAAGGCGCCGCCTCTCTCGGAAACCGCCCTTGCCGCTTTGCATTCGGCAGGAGAGCTGATGAAGTTGTCAATCCCCCTGAAAAGCAGGAAGGCAGTGAAATCGCGAAAAAGGAGATAACAAAATGAGCGAGGCAAAGGAATTCAAGGATTCCCTCACAGGACGCAGGGTCTGGCAGGCAACGTCCGTGGGTAATCACAACCAGGCATTCTATTTCCACGACAGGGGCTGGTCAAGAGACAGCCGGTGGCTCTATTTCGCGTCCAGCAGGCCCACGGGCGATGACCCGGAAGGCACAAGGTTCAAACTGTACCGGATGAATCCTCCTGACGGTGACCCCGAACGTGTCAATGGAACCTGCCCGGTGCAGGGGAGTCTTTTACACCATCAGATTTTTCCCGATGACAGACATGTGCTGGAAAGGACAGCCGATGGGCTGTTTCAGGTCGATATGCATGGTGGCAGCCGCAAGAAACTGCTTGAGTTTGACAGAGAGCACGACTGGGAAGCTTTCAGTATTTCCTGTGACGGCAAGCTTCTTGCCGGACCCATGAGCACCAGGTACGTATCCGGCAGGAAAAAAAGCGATTTCCCTGACAGGGAAACCTACAATACGAACACCTGGCTTCTGCCGGACGTAAGGATAAGCTGGCTGGTGGTGGTGGACGCCGCTACCGGCAGGTCCGAGGAGATAACACACAGCAGGGACTGGTACACGCACGTGCAGTGGTCGCCGACTGACCCGGGGCTGATAAGTTTCTGCCACGAGGGTATATGGCTGCTTGTTGAACGGACATGGCTGATAAGGGCGAACGGACACGGCCTCCGGCAGGTTGTGCAGACAAGGAAGGGACTTGAGGGACTGGGACATGAGTTTTTCAGTCTTGACGGCGTCTATATGTGGGGACACGGGTACCGCCCGCCGAAACTCTATACGGGCGGTCGAAGGGAGTTTGACACGTATTCCCGTTTCATCTTCCGCCAGTCGCTGTCCCACCCGCGTGATTACCGGGAGTGGCCTGAAGAAAAGGTCAGCCGCCACTGGAACGCCGGCTCTTCTCAGCACTGGATTGTAGGTGACGGGACCCATGAGCCGAACTACGATTCCGCAGCCATCTGGCGGGCATGGATTGACATAGACAGGGACCGGCTGGAGTTCGAGCCGCTGGCTTCCACCAGAGGACCCTACGAAGATATTGAGACGAACGCCCAGGTTTCGCCTGACGGCCGCTGGGTTTCCTGGACATCCATGCAGTCTACCGGCACTCCACAGGTATTCATAACGGAAATCTGAGATTTTCCTGGGAGTGGAATACAAGGAGGAAAACGTGCAAAGGTGTGAAAACGCACACGTGTGGAACAAATATATCAAAAACGGAAGGACCACCGTTGAAATCAACCGACATGGCGCGGTGACGGGAATTTCGGATTCAAAATCCGGATATACCTATTTTGCTTCGGGCAAATCCGCCGTGAGCCTTTTCCATATTCTGATTCCTGTTCCCACGTGGTCGAGCAGAGCAATCCTTCCGTCTCTTTCGAAGGCTCCGGAGATAATTGATAATGCGGAAAGCTGTCTGCTGATTTACGATAATATGCAACTGAACAAAAAACCCACAGGCATAAGAGCTGAGTTGCGAATGGTCTTTCCTCCAGGTAGTGATGAAATTCTTGTAACGTTACGCTTATCAAACAGTGGAAGAGAGACCGTTGCCGGGGTAGTCTTCCCATGGATAAAAGGATGGAGAAGTCCCGGTAATCCGTCCGGTGACTGTATTATGCTCGGGCCCTCATACGGAAAGGTCAATATGGATTCACTGCCCGGATGGACTCCTGCCTGGGGCAACGGTACATATGCCCAGAACTCGATAGGTGCCAGTTATCCCCAAGCACTGATAGTCCCGTGGATTGACTTTTCGGGTGAAAGGGGAGGTGTTTCATGTATCAATTACCAGGAAGAGCCCAGGAATCACTATGCCTCAATTATAAAAGACATGGCACCTGATACTGAAGGGTATCCCGGTTTTCTATGGGGATTCTACGCATACGTTCCTCCCGGCAGTAATTGGGAAAGTCCGGCTATGGGTATTTCCGTTCATGACGGAGATTGGCACCGGACCGCCGACAGGTACAGGAAATGGATGGATTGCAGAATTATTCCAGCAAAATCGAGCAAGAAATTCCGGGAGTCAATAGGTTCGCAACACGTCTTTTTCAATTATTTTGACGGAACGCCCGTACACCCGTACAAAACTCTGCCTCAAATTGCCTCAACCGGACGCAAATACGGGGTGAGGGAGTTGTGCGTCTGGGACAGGCTGTCACTGGGTACTTATGTGCGGTTTGCTTCAGGAGAGGATTTGCTGCTATATCCTGAAGGTGACCGCAAGGTTCTGACTCGCGCAATACGGCAAGCCGTAAGAGCTGGAAGTGATGTCAGCGCCCTGGTCAATTTCCGCCTCATGAATAAGTCCATTAAAGCGGCTGAGAAATATGAAGATGAAATGCAGACAGCGCTCGATGGCAGCCCAAAAATGGAAATTTACCCAGTTTCTCTCATCCCTGGTAATTTTTCTGCAGCCCATCTGGGACCGTATTGTGATTGTTTCAGTCCTTTTTCTGAAAAATACCGCCAGCGCGTGCTGAAAAAGATTGACGAATACATGAAAATAGGATACACATCGCTCTTCTACGACCAGCCGTTTGAATGCCGTCCTGATTACAGCCATAAACACAGGGGCGGCGTGCCTGAGATGACTTACCGGGCAACGCTTGATTTGATTCGGGATGTCCGGCAGCGGTTGAGAAAGAAAAATCCACGTGCCATTATTATGGGAGAGCAGTGTGAAATCTTCGCCACTCAGATAATTGACCAGTGGATGTGCTGGGTATGGTCGGACAGGGATATTGAATCGGCAATACGACTGCATTACTCGTGCCCGCATACGGTAATCAACTGTGTTGTTGATGCCGACTGCGGACTGGCAAGCCATGCATTCGCTGCCGGCCTGCATTTGATGCTTATGACCAAAGGCGGTTTCGGGTATCTTGCCGACGTTCCGGAATTTGCACTGCATGTGAGAAAACTGTCTGATTTGCGAAAACGGTGTGCAGCAAGAACCGTGCACGCCAGGTTCTGCGAATCGCGGGGGTTTCAGGTTGAATCGGATGACAATATTGTTGCCTACAGTTATGAAAGTTCTGAAGGTCCGGCTCTGATTCTTGCCGCACCTGAACATTCCGGCAGGATTACCGTTCATATTGACAGGATGTTTTTTTCAGAACCCGGCAGTCCTGGCATAGGAAAGATTTTCCGGCTGGATGGAAGTGAATCGGAAATTAAGGGTGATATCCAGACCTTCGAACTTGATAAACACGAAGTTATTGTTTGGTTTGCGGGATGACGCATATTGAAATTCATTGCGGGATATGGAAAAAGGCTAATATGAATGCAAAACAATGTCGGAGTAAAATACGGTTTGTGGAACTTTCACACCTGTTGCTCTGATATTTCTTCAGCAGGAAGTGCAGTCCTAATCAACAGTAACAAGAGGAGAAATGTATTATGGTTGCGCCGAGGAAATGTTGTTCTTCACCGGAGAGCCGTTATTTCCATTCCGTGGATATGAAGATTCATTACCATGTTGAAGGGAAAGGTCCCCTGCTCATCTGTCTTCACGGCGGCAAGGGAAATTCGGGCGACTATTTTTTCCCTTACCTGTCACCGCTTGCGGATGAAATGACGATGGTGTATCTGGACGAGCGCGGCAGCGGCAGGAGTAAACCTGTCTCGGATAAACGTCTCGTTAGTTATGAGGGGATGGCTGCGGATATAGATAACCTTATAAGCCATCTCGGCGCGGAAAAAGCAGGGATTCTCGGACATTCCTTCGGGAGCGGACTTGCCCTCTACTTCGCACTTCATTACCCGCACCGGATGAGGGAATTGTACGTGGTATGCGGGGGCGTCTCTTATCCTGAGATTTCCCGCCAGGGATGGTACGGCAGGATTTATGATGAGGAGATGTTGCAACTCAATCTGGCAGGGGAGGTGCAAAGGGTATGCGACCTCTACAACTCAGGAAAGATTACCGCAGACGAATCCTTTCGCAGGCAGGTAAAGATACAGGCGCCTTCAATCATCTACCACTGGCCGGAGAAAAGGGACGAGGTGTACGCTGTTTTTGCCAGAACCGATTTCACGTTCCTTGGCAGGGAGAACAGCAACTTCGGGAACGAGCCTGAAATCCACGCTGACATACTGGCACGCCTGGGAGAGACACGCTGTCCGGCGCTTATTCTGGCCGGACAGCAGGATATCTCATGCCCGCTGGAGCGCCTGGGCGCCATGGCTCGACATATACCGTCCTGCGAAGTGCGTGTCATCCCAAGGTCAAAACATTTCCCGTTCATAGACGAACCTGAAATATTCGTGGAAATGATACGGAGTTTTCGCAGAAGTTCACGCCTGTCAGATACCTCCGGACGACAGATTGCCAGGATGGACAGGCAGGAAGGGGACCATTGAATATGGAAAAGAATGTCAAAAAAGGACCTCGCATGGATTTTATCCCATTCGCGCTCATGTTTGTTCTGAACGGAAAATTGAGCATCCGACGGACGAGAGAATTAATACAGGATATCTATGACAGAGGGGTAAGGTCTGTAATCCCCATCCCTGAAACCGAGGACAAGATGGGCTGTAGATACCTCTCTTCCGAGTATTTCAGGCAGTTCGGGGTGATGGTTGAGGAATGCGCCCGGCGTTCAATGGAGATGTGGATATGGGATGAACTGTATTGCCCCTCGGGACGTGCCGGGGGGCTTGTTCTAAAGGAAAAACCTGGCCTGAGAGCCCGAAGCATGGAAAGAATTGGACGAGGAAAGGGGAAAGGTGGCATCTTTGCGGAAGGAGGATGGGTTTACAGGGTTAAGGAAAACAAGGATATTGTTGCACTGACTGACGCGGGTTCCGGAGAGACCTTTGTAAGGTTAACCCATGAAGCATACGGGAGGCATTTCGGGAAATACTTCGGAAGCGTCATAAAAGGGTTTTTCTGCGACGAGCCCTTCAACTTCGCAGGCCTCATAAACGGGTTGTGTTCCTGGAAGGGGCGGGATTACAAAACTGCCATACCCTGGCCTGCCGACATAGAGCGCATCTTCCTTGAAAGGTACGGGTATGACCTCAGGAGGCATATACCCTCTCTTTTTTACTATGAGGGGGAATGCCTGTCCGCGCAGAGAGCCCGCGAGGATTTCGCACGGCTTCTCACCAGCATGCTCCATGACAATTTCCTTCTGCCGATAAAAAAATGGTGCGAGGAAAACAATGTGTTATTTTCCGGGCATTTCAACAATGACGACCTGCTGGAAAGGCATCTCCTTGCCACGGGAGACCTTCTTTTCCAGTTGAAGACGTTTGACGTGCCGGGGATAGACATAATATGCCAGCAGATTATGCCTGATAAGGAAAAAGCGAAATTCCATCCGGCAAGCTACAATGCTTTTCCGTACAATACGAACATGGCAAAATTCGCCTCCTCGGCTGCAAGGCAGAACGGAAGACCTTTTGCGCTGAGCGAGATTATGGCTACGTTTGGATGCGGGGTTACGATAGAGGAGACAAAGTGGGTCATGGACCACCACCTTGTAAGGGGGGTAAACTTCTTCACCCCCTCCACGTCCGAGTACACATGGGGTGCGGATAACCTCGGTTTTGTGGCGGCTTTCGGATTCAAGTCGCCCCAGTGGCTTTTCATGCCGGAACTTGTGAATTACTTCAATGGTTTTCTGAGTTTGACGTCACGCAAGAAAGAGGTTATCAATACAGCAGTCTGGTATCCGGTAGCGTCAATATGGCGTACAAGGAGCAGGAATACAGGCCTTTACTTTGAAGCGCTGATGGAGTATCTCCTGATTAATGCTGAGGATTTTGACATTGTATCGCCTAACGAGATGGATGGTTTCAAAACGGGTAGAGATTATTTCAGGGTCGGAGCGGCAAGGTATTATTCGCTCGTCCTTCCTCCCATTGAATCAATCAGCGAGAGGGAAAGAGATTTTCTTGAAAATCTCGGCAGGAAGGCAAGGGTCTACGCTCCGGCAGCTCTCTGCCTGAAAAACTCCATGCCTTATGCGCCCGATACCTCCAGACCCTATCATCGAATCGGGAATCCAATAGCGGATTTTGCGAAAGAAGTATATGCGGACCTCGGTAAAAAAATGTCTATTGATGGTCCGTGCACGTCTCCGTTTGTCAGGGTAAAAAAATTCAGGGGCAGAAGCGGAGAATTGTTTTTCGTCTTTAACGAAAGCGGAGGGAAACCTTTCAGAGGGCATATTGCTCCGGGAACCGGGAAGCCGGCAAGACTTATAAAATGCCTGAGCGGAGGTTTCTTCTCATCTCCCTTGAAATATGAAGCAGGGAAAGGATATTGCCTGGAACTTGCGCCTCAGGAGACGGTTTTTATTTCCACGGAACGTCGTGGTAAGAGATCCCTGCGTGAAACAAGAACTGCCGGCAGGATAAAGATGAAAGGCAAGTGGCAGGCTTCTATTGTTTCCGAGATTGGCTGGAATGGTACAGAATATTACATTGAAAAAACTGCGGGAGGAACTGTCCCTGTACGGGACATCAAGAAACTGTTTGACTGGAAAAGACTTTTCGGGAGGAGTTTTTCCGGATGGGTTGCATACAAGAATGAATTTTCGCTTGACACTCCCTCGGATCTCGTGCTCTCCATAGAAACGCTTAAATATGCGGCAAAGGTTTATGTCAACGGCAGGTATGCCGGCAGTACCGCATGGAGACCCTTTGAAATTGTGATACCGGGGAAATTAGCAACCAAGGGTGTGAACAGCATCCGCATAGATGTATACAATACCCTTGCCAACATAGCACGGAGTCCGGAGACAAAAAAGATAATCAGGCGTTCAGGTACTCCCAGGAATTATTACATCTACAGCGAACCATTTGACAGGAGGAGAGTGGAATCCGGAATATCGGGGATAATCCTCTATGTCTGTAAAAACGGCGCTATATGAAAAAGGAGGCGGAAATGAACATTGAAAAAAACGTGGTGAAAGAGATGGCTTTTCTCGCGGATAGGGAATACACCAACTCTGTTGATGATACCAGTTTGAGGTGTGTCCTGGAGGGCCCTGAAGGAGTAAGGATTATACCGGGATTCTGGGTGGAAAAGAATATATGGAAGGTGAGATTTTCCTGTCCTGCAGAAGGCAGTTATTCTTACAGGACGGAATTTTCAAAACCATCCGACAGGGGGCTGAATAGCCAGAGCGGGAAGTTCACGGTAATCCCGTACAGCGGTGATAACCCGCTTTACAGGCACGGACGGCTGCGAATCTCAAAGAATAAGAGGTATCTTGAATATGCCGACGGAACGCCTTTTTTCTGGCTTGCCGATACCTGGTGGATGGGTTTGTGCGAAAGGCTGGTATGGCCTGACGACTTCCAGCAGCTTGCCATGGACAGGCGTAATAAAGATTTCAGCGTGATACAGATTGTCGCCGGACTGTACCCGGACATGGGGCCGTTTGACAAAAGAGGAAGGAACGAAGCCGGGTTTCCCTGGGAAAAGGGATACAAAAGAATCAACCCGGAATACTTCAATTGCGCGGACAGGAGGATAAAGCATCTTGTTGACTCAGGACTTATGCCCTGTATAGTGGGGTGCTGGGGGTACCATCTTACGTTTGCCGGGACAGAGAAGATGAAACAGCACTGGAGATACCTGATAGCAAGATACGGCGCATATCCTGTTGTGTGGTGTCTTGCCGGAGAGTATGATATGCCGTATTATCTCACGCACAACTCAAAACAGGGGGAGGATGACCAGCTGCTGCTCAGGAAGGAGTGGGCAAAGGTGGGGGGATACGTGAGAGAAACTGACCCGTGGAAGAACGTGATTACCATGCATCCCGGCACCATCATGGCCGATGTGCCGGAATGCAGGAAGGCGGTTGACCTTGACATGCTCCAGACAGGCCACAGCGATAACAGTATAGGCAATGCCGTCAACAGGGTGAGGCAGTCGTACGATGCAGAGCCGAAAATGCCCGTGATAAACGGGGAATCCGTGTATGAGGGTATCGGGGGGCAGTGCAGGGAACAGATACAGCGGCTCACCTTCTGGGCATGCATATTAAACGGCGCATGCGGGCATACATACGGTGCGAACGGCATATGGCAGGTGAACAGGAAGGAAAAACCTTACGGCCCTTCTCCCCACGGGATGAGCTGGGGAGATACTCCCTGGGACGAGGCGGCTCGGCTGCCGGGTTCCTGCCAGCTGGGGCTGGCGAAACGGCTTCTTGAAAGATACGAGTGGCACAGGTTTGAACCGCATCCGGAATGGGTGGAAACCGAGGTATGCGAAGAAGACAGGAATAGACATTACTATCCTTATGCGGCGGGGATACCGGGGAAGGTCAGGATTATCTACCTGCCCTTCTTTTATGGCAGGTTTAAAATCAAGAAACTGGAAAAGGATGTTGCTTATAAAGCGTTTCTATTTAACCCCGTGAACGGAAAGGAAACAATCCTTGGAGCGGTCAGGAACACCGGGGAATGGAGTTTCCCTGCTAAAAAAGGCGACAGATTGCCGATTTTCCAGGACTGGGTGCTTGTGCTGGAAAGGAGCGGAAAATAATGACTGACAGGGAAAGATTTCTGAATCTGATGGAGTACAGGCCTGTTGACAGGTGCGTCTACGGGATATGGTGCAGCGGCGCCTGGCCTGAGACCATTGAAAGATGGGAAAAAGAGGGTTTTGACCCTGACAATCCTCCTGATTTCAATACGGACGACTGGCTGATGTACGGAGGATGGTTCTTTCCGTCGCCACCTTTTGAAAAAAAGATAATACAGGAGGACGAAAACACGGTTTTATACATCAACCATGAAGGCATAACGATGAAAGAAAGAAAAGATAACCCGTATTCGTCAATGCCCCAGTTTGTGAAATTCCCGGTTGAGACGAGGGAGGAATACAGGAGGTTTTACAGGGAGAAATTCAATCCTGATTTAAAGGGAAGGATAGGCAACGACTATACGGAGCAGCTGACCTCTCTGCGCAACAGGACCTTACCGCTTGTGATTATAGCGGACAGGTGGGGCGGATTTTTTGGCGGACTCAGGGCATTGGTGGGGGTTGAGCGGTTATGCATGTTGTTTTATGACGACCCTGCCTGGGTTGAGGAGATGATGGACGGAGTGGCTGATTTCATCATAAGGATGATGGAACAAATCCTGGAATATACCGACGTGGATGTGTTCGGTTTCTGGGAGGATATGGCCTATAAGACAGGGCCTCTCGTGGGCCCCGGCCTTTTCAGAAAATTTGCGTTGCCAAGGTACAGAAGGGTCGTTGATTTTCTCAGGCAGAAGGGCGTGCCCTACATCTGTCTGGACAGCGACGGAGAGACCTCTTCTCTTATTCCCATCTGGCTTGATTCGGGGATAAATACCCTGTACCCGTTTGAGGTCCAGGCAGGGATGGACGTGGTTGGAGTAAGGAAGAGATACGGCAGGGATTTAAGACTCTGGTACGGCATAGACAAGAGAGCTCTCATACACGGTAAAGAGGCAATTGACAGGGAACTGGAGCGTGTAAGACCCCTGATAGAGGAAGGCGGCTATGTTCCCGGGCTTGACCATTCAATGCCTCCGGACGTACCCTATAAAAACTACCTGTATTTTATGGGTGCGCTGAAAAAAGTCTGCGAAAAGGGATAATAGAGCGACTATGTTCTTCCCTGATAAAAAAAGTTATGACTGGCTTGAGAAACACGCGGCCAATATCGTGCGCAGGTGCCTGCGAAGGGTGCCTTCTGTCCCGGGTTTTTCCGAAAAACCTGTAACCATATACGTGCCGGGCGGAGACGACAAGTACCCGAGTTTCTGGATACGCGATGCCGTGATGCAATGCCGCTCCGGCTGTATTCCCCCAGGGGAGATGGAGACCATGTTGAAAATTATTCTCTCTTTCCAGAACGGGCCGGAAAGCCGTGCTCTCGCACACCATCTTCGTGTCACTCCATGGGCGATACCCGACCATATCAATCTTCCGGGTCTCGGCATAGAGGAGTTCCAGAGAACTCATTCTGCCGGCGCCGTTTTCTACCCGGGCAGTTATTCCACATCCGATGACCAGGGCGACGGCCACTTCGGGGTCCGTCCTGCCGATGATGACATCTACGAGGTCGTTCAACTGGCTTTTCTGCTTACGTCTCTGCCTGATACTCGCCGTTCCGTTGAATTGCTAAGGTCTCCGGTGAACGGCGTGCCGGTTCTTGAGCGTTTGCACCTCGGTTTCCAGTCCATGCCGGTTGACAGGGAGACCGGGCTGCACTGGAATACTCCCCTGGACTGGGCTGCTTCCAGTTTCCATGACGCATTGAGACCTATGGGCGCGGTTGCTCTGACCTCCTGCCTGCGGTTCCGCGCCGCAGGCCAGATGGCGGAACTGTTCCGCCTGACCGGCGAAAGAGAACAGGAGGAAGAATACATGCATCTCATGGAAAAACTTTCGGAGGTTTTCTGCAGAACCTTCCAGCGAGATGACGGCTGGCTTATCTTTGCAACCATGGTCAACCGGCAGCCGGATACATGGACGACAGCGATGGCGGTTTACTATGGACTTCTGCAGGATGATTACGCCGCAGCCGCATCCAGGGCACTGACGAAAGCATGCAGGGACGGTGCACTATCAATCAGCGGTTACCTCAGGCATACTCCGGTATGGGCGGATGACGTACCCGGCAGGATTGTCTGGGAAGATGGTCGGCTGGACGAGAACAAGTTCTACGGGAAATACCAGTGGGGCGGCTACTGGCCTCAGCCTCTCGGATACGTTTGCTGGAGCATCTCTCAAACCGACAGGCCTTACGCTGTCTCCCTTGCGCGGGAATTCATTGAACATACGCGGCATTTTGAGGAGGACGGGGCTCCTTTTGAATGGATTAACCCCGCGGTTCTGAAGGAAGTGCCCGGCGAAGGCAAATGGTACGGACCTTCCGCATCTCTCCCGCTTGAAGGGTTCCGCCGCCTGTCGCAGGAGTAGAAAGGTCATCAAGTAACATTTCAGTTGCAGGTTTAACGGTTACTACATCCTTTTGGGTAATATCAGGCTGTCGAAAAAAAGAGGG
>Ga0136653_10001043_pt1 | contig 14998 bp, 9 predicted proteins | sample LakKivw275mmetaG_FD_94866 | JGI IMG/M metagenome (GOLD analysis project Ga0136653, IMG submission 94866) | Anoxic lake water microbial communities from Lake Kivu, Rwanda to study Microbial Dark Matter (Phase II) - Lake Kivu water 275m metaG... | ecosystem: Environmental > Aquatic > Freshwater >... | reverse complement strand
CCTCCAATTCCACCGGCAACGCCAGCCGCCGCGTGGCCGCGCCCGCCACCGCGAGCAACAGACTGCCCGAATAGATGCCGGGCGGTGTGGCGGGCGGCACGCGCACCGTGACCCAGAACTGCCGGCTCTGGTGCGCCGGGATGTGGGTCATGCAACGCGAGCTGCCGAAACCGCCTTGATCGCCGGTGGGCGGCAAAGCCGTGCGATCATCGCGCAGCAACAATTCCGGCACGAGCATCATGATGGACGGTTGATGGAAAATCGTGGCTTTTCGCTCGCGCACATGGACCACCCGCAAATCCACTTCCGACAGCGTCGCCTTGCCCGGCCCCATCAATGGCGACAGCGACACGACAAACTCTTCCGCCGCCTCCAACGCGCGCACCGCGAATGTGCCGGCAACAAATTGATTGGCCGCGCCCCACAATCGCAGCCGCTCCATTGTCTCCGTCGTCCGTGGCAGCCAGTCGTAAAGCACTTCCTCCTCGCGCAACGCCGTTCCAACAACGAACCCGCGTTCCCCTGCCGCCGTGCGCCACGGGGAGTCGTCGCGATAAGTTCGCAGCGCGCGAACACAGGGTTGCTTGACCGGCTCCGGCAACGGCCCCTTCGCCGGCTGCAACGCGCCGTCGCGCGTGAACACCACCGCATCGAACATCGTGCGCGTCACCGTGATGTCCGCGTGATGCCGGCCTTGAGTGACCTGCGTTGCGCCGAGGTGTTTCCAGACGTAGCGACCGCCGCCGGGACCGCCGCGTCCGCCGGTGACGGGTTGCTCGTCAATTGCCACGCTGACGTTCCCGTAACCGCCGTAGTGCCGGACCCAGACGTGATACACGCCGGTGGCCGGAAATTCTGCCACCCAAGTCAACACGGCCGTGGTGTCCCTCACCGTCCACGCGGCGGATTTGCCGGTGGGCTTGGTGCCGCCGTAATCGGCGTTGATCGGAAAGAATCCCCACGCCGGCGTCAACGAATCTGCCGTGGCCCAGATCGTCTCATTTGCGCGCACTGCAATTGTCGTGGACGCCGCCGTGACCAACAGTAGCAGTCGGAAGACATTCATAAGGATCGGTTCGTTGTGGGTGCCTTATAATCCGCTCGTGCCGGCTTCTCAAGCGGAATTGAGATTCGGTGAACCCTTACGGGAGCGATTTCGGCAGGCGAATGATCTTCTTCATGATGTCGTCGCGCTCGAACAACGAAGCTTCGTCGCGATGCGCGAGGTATTCGCGCAGGACGACTTGAAAATACACCGCATTATCGGGGCCTTGGCCAAACCTGACTCGGCCTTCCTCGTAGTCGCGCACGGCGTCGCGATCCGTTGCCAACCGATACCGTTGCTGATGGCGCTGCTGCTGCTCTTGCGGGCTGGTCTTCGCAGCGTCCTCCCACGGGTTGATTCCCGATGCCGGCCAGCCGTGCAACTCGCAGAGTTGCACAACCGGCCGAAGATTGCGAGCCGCGGCATCCAGATACACCGGTTTGGGTGAGACTCCGTGAGCGAGCAGCAGTCCGTGGACATACTCAAGGTTCCAACTCAGCCCCGCTGTCGCCGGGTGAGGGTAGCCCCATCCGCCGCCGGGTTGTTGCACGCGGGCCATCCAATCATTGAGTGCGAGGATCGTCGCGCGGAGACGTTGGTCTTGGGGAGTGTGGCCCAGGAGGTAAGGCAGGGCATTCGCGGCGTATTGCACGATGTAGGGTTTCACGAAAGGCGTCTTGTAGCCGACGGCATCGCTGCCGATGTAAAGCTTGTCACCAACCGCCGGCTTGTTGTTTTGTGTGAACAGCAGGTCCGGTCCTTGAGAAGGTTGCAGGGTTTTCCAGATCCGCACCGCGTTGTCCAGATGCTTACGGTCGCCGGTGTACTCAAACATCTTCACAGCGTCGGCAACCGCCCCGATGACGCGCGCCTCGCCCGTGCCGGCGTTTTGATTGCGGATTGACCAATCCGCGGCGACTTCGGCCGCGTGCCGGTAACGCGGGTCGCCGGTCTCCTCGTACATCAACCAGAAATTGCTCCAGCCTTTGTGGACGTAGATCGGCGTGTTGTCGAACCGCGGGTTGAAGGTTCCGGGCCCGTGCGTGGGCCGGTCACGCCACGCGTTTCCGCGACGGCAAGCACCGTAGTATTTCGGGTTCGGTCCCCAATACATTCCCAAATCGAAATAGTTCCGGCACCAGTCGTGCGCGATGGTTCGCATCCTTGGGTCGCCGCTGCGGAACCAGTCCTCCCAGACATACAACACGTGGTTCAACCGGACCGCCGACCGGTAATCGGGTGTGGTTTGCCGCGGAGACCAACTCCAAGGCATTGAGCCAAGGTCATCTCCTTTCATCTGCATGTCCTGCAAGGCGAAGACAAACTTCTCAACGCAATCGCGGAGCGCAGGATGTTTCACCGTCAACGGGACCCCGGTCCGGTAAACCGCGTCGTACGCGCGCCAGTCGGCGTGGCTGTAAACCGGAGCGTCGAGACGCGCAGCGAACTCGGCCTTCCGCAGCGGCGCAATGGCCAATTCGCTGAATCGCCATGCGCCTTCTTGGGTCATCAACCCTTGCGTCTTGAGGTCTTTCACCGGCTCTGTGCGAACTGACCGAACGACGACGGCATCAGCGGCCCGGTTCACCTCGAATGTTCCCCGGTTCTGACGCAACGCGAGCGGATTGGCGACGCAAGCCGTCGTGCCGTCGCTGAGCGTGATCTGGGCGAGCAAGTCTGCGTTTCCTTTGTCGGCAAAGCGCGAGTTCGGGTCGCGTCCCATCATTCGCGCCGCGCCTGCCGATGGATTCGAGTCTCGCGCACCGGGAGCGGACAACTTCCAACCGAACTCCGGCGTCCAATGGTCGCCCTTGGGTTTCGCTTGAATCCGATGTGTCAACCGCAATTCCCCGGTGCGGAACACCTGCACGTCCCACTGACGATTCCACTTGTTGCCGGCACGGTCGTATCGCAACCACACGAACTGCGTCCCGCAATCGAGTATTTGGACGGCAGCTTTCGGCTGGTCAGGCTCCGGGCCGAATGGCTCGATGGTCGCCAACAGAACATCATCGGCGTTTCGCAGTTCGATGCGATCAGACTTGGGCCAGACTTTCCACCGGTCAGTGGAGATGACGGACGGGACTTGCTCCGCGGCCGGGGCGGCCGGTTTGCCGGAGGGATAGACGCCGTTCTTTGCGCTGCGCGGTTCCAGATGTGTGGGAACGCTCAGCATGACCCGTCGGATTGAGCCATCGGGGTGGCGTGTGATGACTCTCGTTTGCACCGACACGGGTTTGCCATCGAGGAGCACCTCCAATGGCGGTTCACCGACGAGCCGGCCAGCCGGCACCGGAAGTGAGACCCGTGCCACGGCAGACACCGGCAACGATGCCGGATTGAAAATGGTGAAATGGATTTCCTCTGCGCGTGCAGAGGATAAGGCGATCATCATCAACACGAGCGTTCTGCGACACCAGCAACCGCGTGCGCGGACGGTCCTGAGCATTGCCAATAACCGTGTCATGGGGTGCCAAGCACCTTCAGTACTTCCGCTCGGCCTTCGTTGAACAGATGGATGCCAGTCGCGCCTTGGCTGTACCAGTTCCGCGCCCGGTTGCAGTAGTCCTCGACGCTTAGGATGCCGCGTCGCTTGGCAGGCTGCTTGCCGGCCTTGCGGTTCGCCTCGTCCTGCGGCGTGGGGTCGTGGCCGGAAGTGATGGCTTCCTCGCTGAAGAATACGAGGCAGCCGGTGCCCGCCGCCATTTTGACGAAGGGCGCGAGATCGAAGGTGTAGCCGCCGAGGCCGTACTGGCCCACGACGAGAATGTCAATCAATCGTTCCTTCATCCACGTTTCGACATCGCAGCCCCACAAGCGATACAGCTTGTGGTCAATGCGCACGGACACACCGATGTTGCGGTTTTTCTTTTTCACGGCGGCATCCACGGTCCGTCGCACCTCGCGCATGAAGTCGGTCATCACCCGGCATCGAAACGCGAGCCAACGTTCGTCATCGTCGGGCAGCGTCTTGGGATCAACGCCGTACTTGGCCTGAAAGCCCTTGGCCAGTGGCTCTTCGTAGCCCAGCACGGGCGGGTGACGATGGAAATCAATGTCAATTCCATCCACATCACGCTCTAGGATCTCGCGCAGAATTGCCAGCTTCAGTTCGCGCACTTCCGGGAACGCGTAGCTCATGCTCACGCGCTGTGTCCCGTTCTTCTGCACAATGCGGAACTCGGGGTGGTCCCACCAGAACTTGCAGTTGTAGAAGTGCGCGATCGCGCCGTCGGGCCAACCGGCAGCCTTAAGCTGATAGCAAGGATTCGCCCGGATTGTGGCGTAACAGAGGATGCCCGCTTCGTGACAGCCTTCCGCCACGCATTGCAGGCTGTCCACGCCTTCGGCTCGCAGCCGTGTGAGCAGTGCCAACAACTTCCGGTCGCCTTCCCTGACTTGGCTGATTGTTTCCGCAGGCGCACCTTCGCCGCACAGCTCGGCCACTTTGGACGGGTAGTTCACCTTCGTGCCCAGCATCACGCCCCATTGGTAAATCCACAGATGAGTGTTGCGAAATCGCTGCGGATGCTTCCGCAGTGCGTCTGCGCTGTTCAATCGCCCGCTGTAGAATCCGCCATGGCCATCGTCGTTCAGAATGATGCGCTTGGGTGCCTGCGGTGGCTGGATTCTCTGAGCATGTACGCCGACTCCCAAGGCAAAAAGCAAACCGGTGTAGAGTAGTGTCTTCATGGTGTGGTGGATTTGGGTGGCACGTCATCCATCTTCTCGCCGCGCGCCCATTGGCCGACGACGACGTGAAACTCCGGCTCGAAGCCGTGTTTCCTGCCGCGCATCACCACTTGCGTCCAATCAAGGCCGCGTGCGCGCGCCTGCTCGTCCACGGCATCAAAAATCTTGTCGAGCGACGGACGGGCGTTCCAAGACGATGACCCGTTTGGGAAAGACACCGTATGCGGTTGGTCCGCGCGCAACAGGAGGAAACGGCATTGTTGCAAGGCCGGGGCGATGAATCCGAATGCGGTGAGAAACATTGCGCCGCCGTCCACGAAATAGAACTGGCGGAAGTGTTCCAACGTAAACTCATCCTTACCGGCAATCAGCAGCGCGGTGGCGTGTCCTCCGTTCGAGGATCCGCCGAGTGTGCTGCGCTCCGCGACGATGCCGGGCACCGCTTCCATCAGTTTGGTAAGCATGGTGCGATAGGCATTCCGCAGGGTTTCAAAATCATCCATACCCATTGCGATTCCGCCGACATATTCCTTGGGATCGAAGACGCGCTGGAATAGCGGCATGGAGACCGCGATAAAATCACGCGGGCCGATGATCTTGCGGGCGAGGGAGACATTGTCCCCTTTTGAGCCGACACCCCCAGCCAGAAACACAAAGAGCGGCCAACGCCCTTCCGTGGTGTAGTTGTCCGGCAACTGCGCAGTCAGCTTCGCAGGTGTGGGGTCTTTTCTGGCCTGCGCGTACACTGTGGGTGGCAAGTCAGGGAAGGTAAACTGGATCACTGCGCCGGGCTTGAGGTTCACTTCGGCGGCATTGGCGCAAAAAATGCCGAGAGCAGAAAGCAAGAAAACAGTTCGAGCGGCAATCTTCATAAACATTGGATTGTTCACCGATGGGACTTTTCGTCAAGGAGTTAACGCCCTCTCTCTCACGGAACATTCAACGTCATGCCGGCGAGCGCGAAAAACGTTTCCGTGGCAATACTTCTGAAGGTGATTTCCTCCAGAATCTTTGAGCCGTCGCAGATCACGTCCGTCATGGTCAGATGGGTGTCTTGATAATACACTTGGTTGTGTCGTGGAACGGGATTCAGTGGATATTCCAGTGTGTTGATGCCGGAGTTCTGGCCAAAGAAATCAAAATTATAAGGGGCAACCAGTTCCCGTCTTTCCTTGCTTCCGTCCGCATAATGCAGTTCGATCTGCACACAGGGGACGTAGCTCTTTTGAGCAAGCATGTAATTAAGGGACAACAGAAAGATTTTGTTCACTTCACGGCCGATTTTGACCGTCAGTCCGGTCGGGATCTCTCGCGGAGGCGTATTGGCGATCATCGCCAGATTCTTCTCGGCCAATTTGCCCTCTGCGCCAACCAGAAACGGAATCCGCCCGACGCGCAGATTTGGCGGCAAGGGCTCCGTCAGCACAAAAGGTTCATAATACCAATACCTGATCTTCTCCGTACTGATCAAACTTGGATATGGATAATACTTTCCATGATCCCATTCCCAACGGTGATTAAAGCAGGTGTTGATGTTCTCATTGTACACGCCGCCGAGATTTACCGGAATCAGTTTGCTGTTTGCCGGAAGTGGGTCGGTTATAGTTTGTGCGCAACTGATTCCGTTATCGGTATCAAAACAGACCGGCTCAACCCAGCGCAGTGATCCTGCCCGGCAGTTCAGGAACAGCGTTGCCCTGCCGCAGCCTGTTTTTGCAAGCTTCATCGCAATACGCCCATCCTGCTGACGGATGTGTGAGAAGAAACCGAAGCGGTCATCCGCTTTAACTTCATCGAGTCCCTTATAAGCGACTTCACAGTGCTCACCTACTTTTACCGCACGGGTCGTCAGCGCCTGAATGCTGTAATCAGAGGAACTGTATTGCATTGTCAATTCTGCGCCCCCGGGCGGCGTGTTGATCATTAGACGGCCGCAGGCGATACCGGGTTCGATGGCAGGCGCCGTCTTCTTCCCGTTAACCTGCAGGGACTTGACAGGCGCAAACAATGGAAGCTCAAGCCGGGCGGAAACTCCCTTGGAAGTTGCGATGTTCCATTTGCCCTTTCCGCTGTTCTCCTCGAATGTTACGGAGAGTCCCGGACGTTCGAACGAGGCTTTCTTCCAAGAGCGGGGAATGTTCGGGCGTACCGTGATATAGTTTTCATCGAGATGCGGGCTGACGCCGAAGATCCCTTCCACCAAAGCCCGTCCCAAGGCTCCCTGGCAGGTGGCGGCAGCAATGCCGCAACCCACACGGTGCGGATTCTGGTATGAATCCAGAAAATAGGCGTCTCCGAACAATGTTGCTTTGTATGCCGGACGGGCATACGAAGACAGGATTCGCGCGCCGTCATCAAAGCAGCCACTCAAAAGCGCCGTCATGCCAATCATAATCCCGTCGCTTGGCAAATTCAGGCCCTGCGTCCAGACACGCGGCCACCAGTCTGATCCAAGCACCCATTTGTTCTTGTCGGAGTCTCCAATCGTGGAATTCTTCAGGAACCAATCCGTGATCATGAACGCCTGATAAGGATCAACCGCACCGGTACGCACCGGAACCTCCACCTCAAGACATTCCGGATGCAGCCGCAGCATGCCCAGCGGGCATTTGGAGCCGAGCATGACCTTTTCTGGAGACCAGAGTTCGCGCTGGATCGCAGAACGAATCCGTTCCGCCTTCGTCCGATACGCAGAGGCATCATCGCGCTTCATCTTTTCGGCGAACTCGGCCATCGCGGCATACGAACGCCAGACCAGCGCGGACTGGAAGACCGAGCTTGGCCCGCGGGAGTCACTGTCGCTCTTGTACTGGTGCAAGAGATCCAAATACAGATCATCGCCATCCGGGTTCAGCACGGTTTCCATGAATTTGACCGCTTTGACCATCGTCGGCCAAAGCTGGCGGGCCGGTTCAAAGTCGCCTGTCCACTTCCAATAATGGTGGACTGCGTCAATATAGGATTCCTCATACATGGTGGGATGGTCATCCGTTTTGAAATCCGCCCGGATCCCGCGCAGAAAGCCGTCCTCCTTCTGATTGAAGGAACGCAACAGCAAATCGTTAATCGCCTCTTTCTCCATACCCAGATTCATGGCAGCGTGCTGATGCCGGTAAGCGAAAATATAGTGCCAGACCCCGTAATATTTGGAGTCATGTACCAGTCCGGGAGGCTGCACCAGCGAGGGCAGCAAATCGTTGGCCGCATAATTCAGATAGGCGGACAGCTTGTGGTCCGGGAGTTCAATCCGGCAAGGCGAACGACGGTAAATTCCATTTGAGCAGGCCGTGGATGACGCCTCAAAAACACTCGCCAGACTGTCTTTGCACCGTGCCATCTTTTTGTCGCCTTCTGCCGTGCAATAAATAAAAGCATCCACAGCCGCGTTGGCTAGAGAACGGCGCAGGTCCTGCGAAACATCCCGGTTGCGCTCAAAAAAATCATTTACCCGTTGGATGATTTTGGGATCGTGCGTGTCCGGCGCGTCCAACAATGCCATGAAGCAGGCGCTTTTCGACTCATTCGGCATCAGGCTGAGCTTCTTTTGCGATGTTCCACCGTCAAATCCAGCGAGCAGGACATAAGCGGCGCTGTGGAGATTATCCAGAGCACATCCGTGGGATGAGCGTTTGGGTTCTACGTTGGTACAGGCGATTTGAAGAAGTCCCGTGTTCTCCGCCGGCAAAATCTCCGGAAGAACCGGCGTCGGACCGGAATAGCCGGCCAGTATCAGCGCCGGTTCCTGCACAACGCCGGAAACATTCCGCAAATCAAGTTTGCCAATCATTCCCGCTCCGCCGGCCGAGACCGGCGGAACGACCTCCAAACGCGCCTTTAACTGTCCGGACGGAGAGTGAAGCAAATACACGACACGGGACGGATACATCAAATAATCATCCACAGGCCAGTCACGCAGCCAGGAAATCTTTCCGTCCAATGCGATGCCGGGCAACAGCGTGGCCAGCCCGGTTCGTATTCCGAACCGAAAAAGAAAAACCGGACTGGACGGACACAGCACCCCGCTTTGACGGAACGTCAGTTCTGCTTCACCGTTCTGACCGGGAACCACGCGTAATAAACCCGAACCGGAATCAACGCGGAAGTGATCCGGAACAGGTTGATGCATCCCGTCCACCCATGGGTGTCCTAAATCCTTTGCGGCCTTGTTCCGGTCCGGATGAGCGCTTATTATCTGCGAAGGATAATAAGCCACTTCCACTCCCGGATTGGCCTGATGACTGAATGCGGCAAACTTAGGGGTTAATGCCGATTCCTCTTTACCGCTGGTGACTTGGTCGGCTGTTGCTCCCACAGCAATGGTTACCGCCATCAATATCACCAGACTTATACATTTCTTCATGTGTATCTCTAAGCGTTTACTGTTTGATCTGAACGTCCTCCAACGTCAGGTGCCGGCAATCTTGCACATCAACCGCACGAACCTTTCCGGCGTCAGGCTGGCGACGCACGTTGCGAAGAAGGGGGCCGTCAATGTGGCGTCCGCAGAACGCGGACCGCTCGTGCTGCTGAAGGGCTGCATCCGCAATATCCACCAACACGTTTTCGAGAGTCACGTCCTTGGCGTGCGCGACGGTGAAGTACGAGGGCAAACGAGCGAAGAGAGTGTCGCGTTCGTCGCGTGTGGTGCGACGTCCGCCGACGGGTTTTGCCCGCTTGGCATAATCGTCGGCCCACTCCACACGGAAGTGGACGTTGCGGAAGGCGAGTTTCTCAATCGGACTCTGCGGCATCCCCTGCACGAGGATGCCGGAGCCGCTGGTGATGTCGAGGTTCTCAAAGGTCACATTGCGGATGCGTCCGATCTTCGAATCGGTGTTCCGTTGCTCGATGTCCATGAACACGGGTGTGACCACACGATTCAGCGGTGCGCAACAATGAATATTGATGTTGGAGAATGTGATGTTCTCCATCGTCGCGCCATCCTTGAGGTAGAACCCGATGCCGGTGTGGGTGTTGGTGATGGTGCAGTTCGAGACCTTGATGTTGCGGAAATTGCCGTGCGATTCAGTGCCGAGTTTCAACGCCGAGGCCGCCGATTCCAATATGCAGTCAGTTATCGTGATGTTCTCACAAGGATACCGCTCCGTCGTTTTGAGCACGATGCAATCGTCGCCGGTGGAGATGCGACAACGCGCGATACGGACGTTCCGGCACATGTCGGGGTCAATCCCATCCGTGACCAACCGCCGGTAATTGTTGCGGATGGTGACGCCCACGATGTCCAGGTTCTCGCAGCGACGGAAGTGGAGTGTCCACGCGTCGCTGTTGCGGATCGTCACGTCGCGCACGGCGATGTCGCGGCAATCGGTGAACCGCAGGATGCCGATGCGGAAGTCCAAGGTCTTGCTTACGCCCCAGCGACCGCCATGATCGGCTGTGGTCTGGCCGTTGATGACGCCTTTGCCGGTGATGGAAATCTTCTTCGCGCCCTCGGCAGAAAACAAATGGCCCCACTTACCGGGAGCCAACGGGCTGCCGGCGCCGCCGGCAATGAAGTCGCACGAATTGGTGCTCACCCAGATGGTCGCGCCGGCATCGAGTTGAATCCTGACGCCGCTGGCGAGCGTGAGTCCGCCGCAAAGGTAATCGCCCGGTGGAAACACGACGGTGCCACCGCCCGCTGTTGCACAGGCGTTGATCGCCGATTGAATGGCAGCGCGATCATTGGTCTTGCGGTCGCCCGTTGCGCCGTGGTCGTGGACGTTGAACGTCCTGTCAGCGGCGCCGACGCTGAAGCCGCCCATCACCACCCAACTGAGAAGGAGAATCAATCGAAAGCGCATGTTTGTCGGCGACATTGTAAAGCACGCGCATGATTACGCAAGACAAGCAGAGGCTTGACTTGTCGCGCGCCGGCGGCTTAGCTCGCGGCCCATGGACTCCACACTGTTCAGTTTTGCCGGCCGCGACATCTGGGTCATCGGCGGCGCGGGCTACCTCGGCCAGCCAACGGTTGAACTCCTCGCCAAACTCGGCGCGCGCGTGTTGTGCGCAGACTTGAAGAATCGCGCCGCTGAATTCGTCTCGGCGAAATTCCTGTCGGACTCCGTGACGCCGGCATCGCTTGACGCCCATGATGCGTCGGCGTTGAAAACTTTCGTTTCCAAGCAGCTCAAGGAGCGCGGCACACCGTACGGCTTGGTCACGATGACGTATGCTGCCACCGCCAAAGGTCTCAATGACCTGACGGGGTCCGATTTCGATGCTGCGAACCACGGCAACCTCACCGCGACGTTCCTGCTCGCGCGCGAGGTGGGCAACGCGATGGCGGCGCGCGGCAGCGGCAGCATCGTGTTGTTCTCCAGCATGTACGGCACCGTGTCGCCCGACCCGCGCGTGTACGAGCCGCCGGCGAACCCGAACCCGATCGAATACGGTGCCGGCAAGGCAGGCATCCAGCAAATGGCGCGCTATCTCGCGGTGCATTGGGGCCGCAGCGGCGTGCGCGTCAACAGCCTCTCGCCCGGTCCGTTCCCGAACCCGAACATCCGGCGTGACAATCCCGCGTTCGTGCAGCGCCTCGCCGTGAAGACGGCATTAGGCCGCATCGGTCAAGCCGGCGAGATTGCCGGCGCAGTCGCATTCCTGCTCAGCGACGCCGCGAGCTACGTGACCGGCCACAACCTCGCCGTGGACGGCGGTTGGACCGCGTGGTGAGTGGCACGGTCAACGCTCACCGCGTTTCGCGTCGCTGCAATCCGTCGGTGAACTTTTTCAGGTAACCGGCTTTCTTCACTTCCGGCAGGTGCGGCTGAAGCGTCTCCCACGTGAAGAACGACGCCCCGTGCACGCCGTTGCGTTTGGCGATGTTCAGGTAATCCTCAATCTCCCGCGTCTCGCGAATGCTGCCGTGACTGGTCTTGATGCCCATGCAGATCGTGAACTCAACCGGACTGTTCAATTCCTTGAGAACGGCTTCCACGTCGCGAAAACGCTCGTCCAAGACCTTGAGATAGTTCTCGCCGTATTGCTCGCGATACGAGTAACCGGTGAGGTTGAGCATATCGAGGTAGCCGCGTTCCACCCATGTCTTCCAATCGCGGGTGCCTTTCAATTCTTTCATCCCCCACATATACGCGGCAAGGCGCGGTGTCGGTTTCAGCGACCGCACCGTGCTGCTAATCTGGCCCACCAGTTCCGTGAGACAATCGCGTTTGTATTGTCGGAATGCCTCGTTGTATTTCGTGCTGCCCGGCCGCCATTGGTCGGCAGGATGCGCCGCATCGAATTTCGCCTGCGACACCGGGTCCATCTGGCGCTCCGAGCCGGGGTAACGGCAATAGTCCATCAAAATGCCGTCAGGACGATACTTCGTCGCAATCTCCGTGAGCACGCTCAAGACCCATTTCCTCGCCTCCGGGTGCCCGGAGGAAATGAACCCCATCGGTTGCCCCGCCTTGTCGCGCAACGCCCATTCCGGATGCGATTTGAGGATGCCCGCCGGTTTGTCATGGCCGCACGCCAGCACGCACATCACCGGATAAATCTTCAGTCCTCGTTTGCGCGCCTCGCGGACCATGATGGCGACCGGATCCCAGTTTCCCCACGGTTTGTCCGGGATCAACTCGCTCGGATACTGGGCTTGTCCTCTGGTGCTGGTGATGAACGGGATCAGGACCCGCAGCCCGGAATCGCGGAACCGGTCCAGATTCTCGATGATGATGCGTTCGCGCGATGCCTCATCGGTCGTGTCGCGGAACCACGACGACAAGTGGATGTACGCGCCGAGAAACGGTTCATCGGCGCCCACGCCAACCACCGCTGACGCAAACCAAACAAGGCACACTATGACGGATTCGCAGATTGATTTTTTCATCGTCTATTCTCCAAAGAGCAACTCATGTGACACCGTCAAGAATACATCGGCTGCTGCATCACGAAAAGCCAAATGTCCGGTGTTAGCGCACCGGAACAAGCCGAGCGTAGCGAGACGCTTGTTCGGCGCAGGTCTCTGACCGCGCCGCTAGCTTGACCGAAGGTCTTCTGCTTCCTATTCTCCCCACTGTGGAACGCTACCGGATTCACGCAGACGCGACGCTTTACTACTGCACGTTCAGCGTGGCGGACTGGCTGCCGGTGTTCGTAAGCGAAAGGCCCTGTCAGATCATTACGGACAGTCTGACCTTCTGCCATCAGCGCAAGCAACTCGGCGTGGATTCGTTCGTCATCATGCCGACACATCTTCACCTTATCGTGTTTGACCGCGAGTGGGATTCCAATCGTCTCCAGCTAACGCTCACGGACTTTCGGAAGTTTACTGGGCGACAACTGGCCCAGTTCTGTCTCAACGCGATGCCATCGTGCTTTGGTGGCGCGTTGGCCGCGGCAGCGGGCGATGACCGTGAACACCGGTTCTGGCAGCCGACGTGTTACCCTGAATTCATCGAGTCGGAAAGATTTCATGGTCAGAAGCGCGACTACTGCTCCGTCAAACCTCATTTCAAGGGTTGCTGTAGCCACGGCGCTCCGCCGCCGTGCGGGGGAAACGCCCCGACAGAGCGGGGCGGCTACAGTTCCGTGCCCTCGCATTCAAGTTTGACGGAGCACTACCTGCACGATAATCCGCGGAGAAAAGGGCTGGTATTGCACCCGTCGCACTGGCGTTGGTCCTCGGCGCGCAGTTACGAAACGGGTGAAGACTGCGGGGTTCCGCTTGCGCCGGTCATGTGGTGAAAGCAGAGGACCCGCGCACAACTTGAGCCCTTTTGGACAGGAGCACCACCGTCCCGGTGGTTTCGGGTAAGACTGCGACCGCCGGGACAGCGGCGTTCCTTTTGTTGACCAGAGCTTTGAACCCACTCAACGGCGGCTTGCTTTCCAGATCAAGAGCTTGTTCTTGAGGCTGACGATGAGTTCCATCGCGCCATCATGATTAAGATCGCCGGCAGTCATGCAGAGGGGAGGAGAGGGGAGTTGAACAACCTCGTCCGCTGCCTTGATGTTGGCCGGAACTGGCCGGCCTTTTTTCTGGAGAAAGACATGGACTCTCTGTTGGTCGGGTTGACAGATGGCGAAGTCGCAGAGTTTGTCGCCGTTGAAATCCGCCGCCACCACGGGGCCACCGGCGTCCTCGATTGTCGCGGTTGGTGTTGCGCTGTCCGTGAAACCGGTCGGGCTGTTCTGGAAGAAGATCACTGTCCGCGACGGCTCGGTCTTGGTCTTCCCGCGCGAGGCGATGATGTCGGGTTGCTGGTCGCCGTTGAGGTCGCCGACGGCGACATTGACCAGCGGTCCGCCGGTTGAAAACGGGGTTCGAAGTGTGACCACTTCCAGCGCGTCCGACGGCTGAATTGTTTTCACCGTCGTGAACGGTCCGTAGTAGAGACGCAATTGGTTGTCGTCGCCAAGCAGGATAACGTCATCGTGACCGCTGCCGTCGAGGTCAGCCAGCCAGGAACGGACGCAGGAGGTTTTGGCGGCTCCCCGGAAATAGCCGGGGGTAAACCGGTCGCCGCCCAGCCATCTTCGCCAGACGGGGCCGACGAGGAAATCGCAGAAGCCGGTGGTGCTGAGCCGTCCGGCGCACAGCCCGCCTTCACGAGGGTCGTTGACATTGTAAGAGCCGTGCTCCTTCTTGAAGTTCTCGCCGGCGAGGTAAAGCGCGACGCGTTTCTTGCTGCGCTGACCAACGGCCAGGTCAGCGGCTCCGTCCTTGTCGAAGTCACCCACCACCAAGCCGGTTGGCCTGACTGGCAGTTCAAAAATCCGGTCGGGAGGCAACGCGAATGTGCCGGCTTTTTGATGCAAGACGATCACACGGCCTGTAAGACCCGTTTTCGCGTCGCCCACGGCCATCGCCAGCGCGAGGTCGGGTTGGCCGTCGCGGTTGAGATCGCCGACAGCGATATGGCTGACCGGCGGAAGACCCTCGATGAAGTCAACACCGGCGGCGGCAGCGCACACCAGCAACATTCCAATCAAGGCGCTATTTCGTTTTCCGAATGATGGCATAACTCAACATGAACCACGGCGGCCCGGCGATGTTGTCGGAGTCTTCGAGGTTCGTGATGGTGAGGGTGTTGTCGTTGTCCTTGAGAAAACGGCCCGGCAACGGGAAAGCGTGCGTGGTCCACTTCTCTTTCGCAAACGGATTGAGACCCTCGAAGACTTGTTTGCCGTTGGCGAGGATGCGGATGCGGCACGGCGCGGACAATTCATGGTCGAGGCCGGCGATGATCAACTCAAAATCCGTTTCGGGCGGTTCCCGCAAGCGAAAGGCGGCCTGCATGGCAGCGACGG
>Ga0136653_10001042_pt1 | contig 15000 bp, 8 predicted proteins | sample LakKivw275mmetaG_FD_94866 | JGI IMG/M metagenome (GOLD analysis project Ga0136653, IMG submission 94866) | Anoxic lake water microbial communities from Lake Kivu, Rwanda to study Microbial Dark Matter (Phase II) - Lake Kivu water 275m metaG... | ecosystem: Environmental > Aquatic > Freshwater >... | reverse complement strand
GCCATGAACAGAAGCAGCGCTGACTGCGCCTGCACCAGCCGCAGGCCGTCGCGCGCGGTGTTGAACACGGCGCGCCACGACTGGCGCTCCTCGGCCGGCAGCGGCTCGAACCCAGTCTCGGGCATGTAGAGAGCCAGGAAGGCTGCCAGCACAAGGAACAGCGCGCCTCCGCTCAGGATGGGCACGTTCAGTCGCTGGCTGCCCAGAGCGACTGCGATCGGGATGCCCAGCAGGCCGCCCAACTGGCCGAGCTGCGTGCCGCGCAGGTAGACCGCAGCCGCCCGGCCTGCGCCTACCTCGTCCGCGATCCAGGCGCTCTCCGCCCCGCTGGTAAAGGTCCAGCCCAGGCCCCACACGACCTGGGCCAGCAGCACCACGCCAAAAGCCGGCAGCGCCCCCTCCAACAGAAAGCCCAGTCCCATCAGTGCGTAGCCGATGATCGTGGACAGGCGGCGACCGTAGGTGTCGGCCAGCGCGCCCGTGGGGATCTCGCACAGGAAGATGGTGGCCTCCAGAGCCGTCCCCACCAGCACCAATTGCAGCGGGTTGAGCTTCACCACGGTCACAAAGTAGACCATGTCCAGCGTAAACACGACGGACCGCAGCAACCCAAACGCAAACGCGATGATCAGGTACACCGGCACTGCGTTCAGTTTCTTCAACTTGTGCTCCCTGTTCAGCCTCTCTGCCTTCGCCGGAACAGCAGCCCCGACCAGGTCCCGTCCACGGAGCAGACCTTGTAGTCCACCCAGCCCGCCGCCAGACCGACCTCACGCACGGCCTGCTGCGTCACGTCGCTGGCCAAAGCCGAGCTCTGCTTGGGCCAGATGATCCACAGCGGGTGGTCGCCCAGGCGCGTCGCGATGCTCCGCATGCCATCCTGCAGCTCCTGACGCGAGCGCACGAACCACAGCGCCAGATCGCAGCCCGCCTCCACGCCCTCGCACAGCCGTGCGCCCTCAGGCAGCTCGCCCAGCAGCGCCGCCAGGCCCGCCGGCGCGCCTTGCATGCCCACCGTCATTCGAGCGCGGATGCCCAGCTTGACCGCCAGCGGCTTTCCGGCGTAGCCCTCCATGCGCGAGCGCGGCACGACAGGTTGTTCGGGCGGATGGGCGATGGCGCGTTTCAGCGCGCTGCGGATGCGGCTCCACGTGGTGTAGGTGGCGTCGGGCAGCAGTGCCCGCATGCGCTCCACCTTCTGCGGGTTACCCTCCACCAGCAGCAGGGGCACGTGGCGCGTGTCCTTGTAGCCACGCAGCGCCAGCGCCAGGTCGCGCCCGTGCGAAGGCTGGCGCGTCAGGTCAATCACGATGGCGGCGGGAGGGCTGTCCCTCAGGCGTCGCAGCAGCACCATGCTGTCGGGCAGGTCTTGGGCCACCTCGTAGCCTGCGGCCTTCAGCCGCGCCGCCCGCTCCCACGCCTCGGCGGGATTCCAGTGAATCAGTTGCACACGCAGCACTTGGACGCCCTCCCTGACATTCTCGGATGCCGCGAGCATGCCCCGCTGAGTGTAGCAGCTCCTCATCCCAGCGGCCGGAGCAGCAGCCGCAGCGTGGCCATCGAGCCGGGCAGTGTCAGGCGCACGCGGCCCTTTTCCACCGGCAGCGCTTCCAAGTCGCGCTCGCGCGCGTCGCACAGACGTGCCCCTTGGATGTCGCTCCCGGGCAGGCTCACGTAGACTGTCTCTCCCACGCAACCGGCGGCCAGCAGGCGCACGATCACGCCCTCGCCCCGTGCCGCGTGCTTGAGCGCCAGCACTGCCACGTCGGGTTGGGCCTGCCCGGCAGCCTCGATCACCACCCCCGGCAGTTCCTCTTGCCAGGGCGTCGCGCCGGCGCCTGTGCCCCAGCGCGCGGCGTCCAGCCCGTGCGCCAGGCGCACCAGGCCATGTTGTGGCCACAGGCCTGGCGGCGTGAAGAGCAAGGCATAGTCAAAGGCGCAGGTCTGGTGCTCGTAGCCGCGGGCCGGATGCGCGGGCAGGGGGATCACCCCGAACGGCCGCTCCTGGGTGGCGTTGCGCAAGGCCACCAGCTCGACGCGTCCCCCGGCGCCACAGGTCAACCCACAGGGGGCGGGCAGCAGCAGCGCCAGGCCGTGATGGCAGTCCTCATCCCACAGGTGCACAAAGCCCTGCGCCGGCCAGAAGGTGGGGCGGTAGATCCTTTGCAGGGGACGCTCCACCACTCCACCGGGTTGCTCCATCCACAGCCTCTGCAGGGGCATGCCGGTCTCAAAGGCCACGGTGAGCGTGTGGCCGCGCGCGGCGCGGCCCTCTACGCGCCCGAAGACCAGGGGCGAGTCGCTGCGCAGCCACAGCGTCCGGCGCACTGGCTCGCCGTCGCATGGCACGCAGCAGCTCACCTCCAGGCAGGCAGCGCTTGCGCGCACCTCCAGCGCAGCAGGACGCTCGCTGCAGCGCCCTGCGAGGCGCAGGCTGCCGCCGCGGTACTCGTGCCCCATGCGCCACAAGCCGCCCGTGTCGCGCCAACTGCACACATCGTTGGAGACGGCGCTCAGCAGCGGCTCGCCCTTTGCGGAGCGCGGCTGGCCTGATGCAGCCGCGCCGCAGGCGCCAACAATGCCCCCGCCGTGCGCTTCGGATAGCTCGAGCGCGTAAAAGGGCGTCGTGATGCGCACGCGATCATCGCAGCGCTCCCACGCTGGCAGTGGCCGCTGAGCAGGAGCCGCAGCAGGAGCCGTTCCACCGGGCGGGGATGGCCAGGCGGTTCCGGAGCCACGGGAGGAATCACGCTCAGCGGCGTCCAGCGCAAAGGGGTCGCTGGGCTCAATCTGGAATGGATCGGTGCTCTTGGTGGAGAAGGCATCCGCAGCACGCAGCGAGAACGGGTCGGCCGCGCCGTGTTCGTGGGCGCTGAGTGCCGGTGATTGCGTGGCGTTCCGGCGCGCGTGGGGCGCTGCCCGGGCGAGTCGCTCAACCAGAGCCTCAGCCCGCGCCATGGCGCGCTCGACCCACGGCCACTGCTCTCCGTCGGCTACGGCATCGGGCGATGTGCCTGTAATGAAATCGTGGTGGTTGGTCACCGCAGCGTCCCACCAGAGTTGTTCCAGCTCCTGGCCCACATCTGTCGCACGCCCGTCGGGCCCGCGCTGCAGCGCCAGCCGCTCTGCCAGCAGCAGCCGCTCGACCAGCTCCCGGCACCTGCGCTTCAGCGCTGGACGCGAAGTGTAGAAGCCGGTCCAATAAGGGTTGGGGTCAAGCTGCAGCGTGGGCAAGCGCTCGCGGTGCCCCTTTACCAGCGTCAGGTAGTCGTCCAATCCGGCGTTGACGGCCCACACGCCCGTGACGGGGTAGCGCAAGCGATTGTAGCGTTCCAGCAGACCCACCAAATCCGGGATCGGCTCAACAAAGTCAAAGCCAATCGGGCAGAACAGGTAAGGCGTGCGCGCCAGTGGGACGAGCTCGCGCACGTACTGCGCAATGCGCCGCGCCACGTGACGCTCAGAGCGATCGAGGAAGGCCAGGCGCACCAGGTAGACGCGGCTGATGCCGCGGTAGGCCAGCATGTCACCCTGACCGTAAGTGAAGGCGTTCCAGTGCGCTAGCACTTCGGCGCCCTGCGCATCGCGCCACACGAAATCCAACGTGCGCTCCTCTTTCAGCAGCCTGTGAGCGCTGGAGCCGGGCCGCGGAAAGCCCTTGCCCAGTTCGAGCTCCGCTCCCAGGAACAGCATGCCGTCCAGGCGCGTGATGGCCGTGCGGTCGAATCCCGCCGCCCGCAGCAGCGAAGGCAGGGCGGGGGAGCAGCCGAAACTGTCGGTAAAGTATGCCAGTCGCGGCTCTTGCATCATGCCGTTCCGGCGCAGCCACTCCTGTCCCAGCAGCAGGTCGCGCAGGATGGCCTCCGGGCCGGGGAGCAGCGTGTCGGCGGTGGTGACCCCGCTGCCCGTCAGGCGCAGGCGGCGTGCGTTCACCAGCTCGCGGATGGCAGCGTGCTGCTCCGGGTGTCGCTCCCAGTACAGGCGCAGAAAGAACATGCACTCGACCGAATAGACGCGCCGGGGGTCATCGCGCAGGGCCTGCAGGGCTTGGTCGAGGTTGTGTTGTACGTAGCGCGTATAGTATTGCTCGGATGTGCGCACCCAGTTCGGGTCCCAGTGGCTGGACTCGGCGAACACGATCACGCGCTCGGCGTCAGACGGGATGCCGAGCTGGCGTCGCAGGTTCGATTCCCCTTCGCTGCTCACGCCGTCACCTCGTCAGGGAGCGCAGCAATTCGAGCGTGGCCGCTACGATTTGCGCTTGTTGTTCCTCGCGCGAGATGGTTGCCTCCTGGTCGCCCGACTGCGCGCCGTACCAGCCGAACTGCGCGTGGTTGCCGCCTTCGATGGCCACCCAACGCGTGCTGGGCGGCAGCAGACGTCTCGACGCCTCGATGTCGGCGCCGCTGGTCAATCCATCGCGCGTGGCATAGATCGAGACCACCTGCAGGTCATAGCCCGACAGGTCGTCGCTGCCCGAGGGGTAGGCGGCCCACAGCACCAGGCCCTGCACCTTGCCCGGCTGCTTGCGCGCATAGCTCGCAGCCATGGACCCGCCCAGCGAGTGGCCGCCCACGGCCCAGTGCTGCACATGGGGAAACGCGACGATGACCTCGCCAGCGCGCCCGGAGGCCAGCACGGCCAGGTTGAGCGGCATGCCCGGTATCACCACCAGGTAACCCTGCGCCGCGATGGACTGCGCGGCCGGGGCGTAGGCGCGATAGTCGACGCGTCCTCCAGGGTAGAGCACCAGGCCCACTGCGGGCTGCCGGCCTGTAGGCTCAAATGCCAGCCAGCGGCCAGTCTGCACCGAAACCTGCGCGTTGGACTGCAGGGCTTCCAGCGCCTGAGGCATTGGCGACGGGATGATCAGCGCCCAGGCAAGGAACGCCGCAGCGGCGACAACCGCTGCCGCCAGCAGCATCCAAGGCCAGCGGCGTCTCAGCAATCGAAGCATGCATCATCTCCATTAGTCCTGGACGCCCGGACCACGATAGGCAGGGCGGGACGGCTCGACTTGCCCACCCCTCAGGCCAGTGCTCGCAAGAGCTCGACCAACTCGTGCGGAGCAGTGGTCATCGGGTTATGTCCCGTGGCCAGGGTTTCCAAACGCCAGCCAGGGGCATGCCAATCCTGCTTGTGCTTCGCGATCTCTTCCGGCGTCGAGCCTCCCGTGCACACCACGTAGGTGTGAGGAATGCGCTCGGCGGCCGGGTTGCGCAGCGCAATCGGCGTCTCCCATGTCCTCAGTGGGTGAGGGGTCAACTTGCACCGCAGCCAGCGCAGGTCCGCGGGGTCCTCGACTCCAAAGGTCCAGTCCTTCGGCGGTGAGATCCAGTCCGGATCGCCCTCCGCCTGCGCACGCTGGCAGAACTGCTGCCACAGCTCTGGCAGCAGGTCCTTGAAGGCCTTGCCATCCAGCGCTCGTGGCCCGTCGATGTTGACCAGGTGCGCGATGCGTTCGGGCGCGCGTTCTGCCACGGCTTGAGCCAGCGTGCCTCCCAGGCTGTGACCGACCAGTAGCACGCCTTTCAGGTCCTCGAACTCCAGCACGTTCACCACGTCCTGAATGTGTGTGTTCAGGTCAAGCGCCTGCCCGCGCAGGTGGGAGCGCTCACCCAGACCAGTGAGCGTGACGGCGTAGGCCGCATGGCCTGCATAGCGCAGCGCCGGCATGACCCTTCTCCAACACCATCCCCCATGCCACATGCCATGCACCAGCACGAATGTTGCCAATTCGCTCCTCTCGGACAGAACCCCGGTTTCTTGGTCGACCGAGTTTCACCTTCCGCGCAGTCTGCCTGCCCCCACCATAAATCAGAAACCGGGTTTCTTCGCCCGTTTGGGTCTGAGCAGCTTGGGCGGCAGCGTGCTCGCGTAGGCGGATGCCTTGGTTACCCACGCCCGCAGCTCATCGGCAGAAGCCATCAGCCACTCCGGCACGGTCACGTACTCGCGCATCACCCTCCCGGGAATGGGCTCAAAGGGCCGCGCGCCCTCCTGTAATGAGAAACTGGCGCGGTCGTGCTCGCCCAACCGCAAGAACACACGCTCCTCGAACAGGCCCGCGAACATGTGCCCATTCACAAACGCCGCTGGGTAGCCGAACATCTTCTTGACCTGCGCCCCTGGCACATGGTGGATGATCTCGGAGAACTGCTGCACCATTTCCGGCGGAGAGGGCTTCCACTTGGACGTGGTTCTGCGCTTCTTGGGAGCAGCCATTATGCACCTCCAACTGACTTCTGCCGGGCGACGGCCTGGTTGCGCTTGTTTTGCACACGCTAGGGCGGATTCCGCGTTCGTTTCAGCGAGCGCGGTGAATCAACACCGTGCCAGCAGCCTGTCTGCCCAGCCAGGTCTGGATGAATTGATCATGAGCATGCCTCAGGGTTCGTCCCGCCGGACGCGGCGGTCTGTCCCTGCCGCCCGAAGCGCCGCCCTGGCGGACAACAGAGCCGACAGGTAGTCTCCCTGACTCAACTGCCGCTGTGCCTCGACCGATGCCGGGGCGGCGTCCGTGCTCTGCGCGGCCAGGCTGGCCATGTACTCCGGGTTCAATGCCGCCATAAACTCGTCCGGCGTCAGCACCAGGCCGCCGGCGCGCTCGATGTCTTGGGCGATCAGCAGAGCGTCGTTCATGCACTGCGTTGGACCAACCAGGGGAATGAACGCGGCGGCAAAGACCGGCATGTCCAGCCCGCCCCAGCGCTTGGCTACGATGGTGTCGGCGTGCAGATCGGTGTTGGCCCAGTCGCCATCCATCCCGCCGTAGTAGTCGATGCGGAATTCCACGTTCTGCGCAAAGCGTGCCAGCCCGAAGGACACGCTGATATCCTGGAACTGGCCGGCCTGACTCAGGTCGCTGGGTGCGACGTAGCGCCGCGCGACCCACTGCCAGTCTGCTCCCTGGATGCCCACGTAGACCTGGGCAATCGGGCGCGTGTCGCGGTTGTCGGCCACCTTCAGGCGGAAGGTCACGTCATAGTTGCCTGGCGCCAGCGCGCTGAATGGCCCCCACACGACCAGGCCAGGTTGGAAGGCATCATCAGGCGCAAAGCGCAGGCTCTTCCCCTGATGCGCGGCGGTGTCCTGCACTTGCGTGCCCCTGTGCCAGGGGTAGCCCGTGCCGTTCTCCTGCCAGGCATAGTCGCCGGTGAGATCTACATAGTACTCACCCGGGCGCCGCGCCAGCAGGTCCGCCACGATCGCCGCGCGGTTGCCAGGACGCAGCACGTAGGATGGCGCAACTTCTGGCGTTGGCGTATCCGGGTAGTAGAAGCCCAGCCCCCAGGGCCAGCCAGATGCGCCTGTGAACGCGCCCAGATAGCCTGCATCGCGCAACGCGCCGCAATACTGATTGGCGATGTCGTTGCCCATGGTGTTCCCGGTTCCAAAGCGATTGTCCACGTGCAGCACGCGCAGGCCCGTGTCTGTGAGGTACTGTGCCGTGCGCGTCAGGTACAGGCCAAGCTGCGCCTCGCTCATCAGCGTGGGATAGGCGTATCCGCCGCCCGAGAAGCCGCTGACCAGGCTCACTTCGCGCCGCGTCGCGACATAGTCGTTCCAGGCCAGCGGAGCCAAATCCACTAGCGTGGGGTTGGTGGTCCAGCCGAAACGGTGGCCCTGCACGCCCTCCCAGGTGAAATCCACGCCGCCGCGGGAACCGCGCTCCAGTTGGAAGATGCTCGAGTCGCCATCGGAGCTCCACATGGTGAACACCGGGCCGCGCTCCAGGGTGGCCGGCACGCGCTCGGGGTCGATGCTGGCGGGGTAACGCTGCAGCGACGGGCGCACGCCCGAAAGCACGCTCACGTTGCCCGCCGCAAGTGGCGAGTTGCCGTTGCTGAGCACCGGGCACCAGCCGCCCATGCGTGAAACCAGCTCCACCGTCCCCACCTCGTCGTTACCGAAAAAGCCAGACACAGGCGCAGGGGCGGGCGCATCCTGCACGAATCTCGCCAGGAGGCTCTTCTGCGGCTCATCCACCGGCGAAAGCCAAAGCGCGCTCAGGCGCAGCGCCACCAAGTAGTCGCGCGCTGCCAGGCCCAGTGGATAGTAGTAGCCCGAGGCCCCCGCGATCTCGCGCGACGTCGGCGGCCCGGGGCTGATCACGCCCACGATGCGCTGCTCCAGTCGCGGCCACAGCGTGCGGTAGACCCAGTCGTACAGACGGTACTTGCCGTCCTCGCTCGCGTCCCAGTGCTGCTGTTGCACCAGGCCGCGCAGGTCCTGGACGTTGGCCAAATCGGGCATGCCGGCCAGCCCGAGCTGTTCGGGGGCCAGCATGATGCGGTCTTCCAGTCCGGCATACATCGTGGCCAGGTTGATCGTGTCCGGCACGCATGGGTCGTAGATCACCGCGCCCTGGAAGCGCGTGGCAAAGCGGCGGTACAAGAACTGCACTGCGCTCAGGCCATCCAGGTCCAGGTCCACGACCGGCACAGAGTCACGCAGCAGCGACAGCCAGTGCTGGCTGGGCCTATGCGTATCACCACTTTCCCCCCAATCCAGGTACACCCACGCGCCGTTGCGGTTGATCACGCCCTGCATGCCCGCCAACGTGAGCGCGAGCATGCTGTCGTAGCAGGAGTTGATGCGCCACGCTGCGCCCGAAGCCTCGTTCCACCAATCCTCGAGGCCAGAGCGTATGTGGATGGCATAGAGGCGCGTGCCCGCAGACAGGTGGGGGAAGTAGCGGCCATCAATCCATTTTGGCGCAGACGCGGGCGCTTCGGCGGCCGGGGGTGGGCCAACCGGCACGTAGGCCTGGTGCCAACGCGCCTCCACGCGCGGCGCGATCTGCAGGGCTCCGTCGACCCACACCTGCATGCTCAGTCCGTCCACGATGGAGGTGATGTGCAACAGCAGGCCTTCCACGCCTGGCGGCAGCGGGAGCCGCACGCTCGCGCGCTTCTCAGCGCTGCCCGCCCACTGGAAAGGACCCACGTTGGGGTCGGTTTCGTTGCCGTACCAGCCAGAGCCTTGCAGCGCGTTGGCCTCGGCGGTGCCGAAGGTGAGGGTGCCGAGTACGTCGGCCGCAGCATTGATGTACTGGATGGAATGGAAGGCCACGGCCAGGTCGCGCGGGTCCTGCACCGGCTTGAGCGTCTGGCTGAACTCGAATACGACATCCACTGGCCTGGCCCTGCTGCCGGTGCGCGCGACAAACGGAAAGTACATCGCGTGTGTGCGTTGGTCAGGAGAGAGCGTCGTAGTATCGCCCCTTACCGTTCGTCCTGCGTGAGACAGGGTGGGCGTCAGAGCGTCAGCGCCCTCGAACAGTGTCGTAGCATCGCCCCTTGCCGTTCGCCCTGCGTCAGACAGGGTGGGCGTCCGGACGGGTGCCTCGTCTGCGACGAGACCAGGGGCGAGGCTTGTCACTACGGCAGGCGCAGCCCGCGCCGCGTGGCAGGGCAGCGCCAAACTCAACGCCACGATGAGTACGAGAGTGGTGGATGAGATTGTCAGGTTAGCGCGGCCGCTGCGATTGACTTGCCCCATCCGGGGCATTATACTTCGCGCCATAGGCATTGCCAAAGACCCCAGCGCGCGCCCCGAGGCCTCTTCGCTTCTGAAGCCAACTGCTTCCGCAGGGAACGGCCAGTTGACGCATACCATGGCCTGCGGTATGATGAAACTGGCGTCCCCCAAACAAGACACTAACCTGCGGACCGGAGGTCAGTCGCATGTCCTGCAACGCCAAGAGATATGCCCGCCGTTTCTTCCTGGCGGCCGCGCTTCTTTGCGCCGGCATGGCCTTCTGCCCTGACCTCAGCGTGGCTGAAGCCCCTGCCGCCGCTGCCCTGCCGCGCCCAGTTTTCAACGGATTGAACGCCTACTTTGGGGACCTGCACCAGCACACCGGCTTTGTGGCCTACTATGCCGACGGTTCACCGCGCGAGGCCGCTTGCGGCTCGCCCGGACAGATTCTGGACGCCTCGCGCGCTCAGGGCAACGACTTCCAGGCCATTACCGAACACCAGTACGGGCTGGCGGACAACAACCCGTGGATAGGCGTGTATGTCGGGGGCACTTGCGTGAAGACTACCGTCTCCTCGCTGGATGGATGGGAGGCCGGGATGTCCAAGTGGGAGTACGTTCGCCGCAAGATCGACGGTGCCTACGCGCCCGGAGAGTTCGTTACGTTCATGGGTGTGGAATGGACCTACCCTCCCGGTCACTCGAACCTGATCAATGTCAACACATATCCCGCGACAAACGAACTGGACGTGCTCTACAACTGGCTGAGCGGCCAACCGGCCACCATGTTTGCCCAGTTCAACCATCCCTACCTGCCCTCCGAACAAGACGACGGCGGCTTTGACGATTTCTTCTACCATGCCGGCGCCGACCAGAAGATGGGCATGGTCGAGGCCGCATGGGAGTACCCTACCAAATATCCCATCCCGCTCAACGAAGGCTGGCAGGTCGGTGCTGTCGGCTACAGCGATTCCCACTACAAGGCCGGGCCGCGACCGATGGGGTATGGCGCCTTTGCCACTGGCCTGACCCGCGAGGAGCTGGTTCAGGCCTTTCGAGCCAGCCGCAGCTTCGGCACGGAGAACCGTACCGCCGTAGCTTTGCTGGCCAACGGCGTGTGGATGGGCTCGTTCGTTGCCCCAACGTCGCCTCTGAACGTTACCGTCTTCGCCCACAGCACTGGCGGGCAGCCTGTCACGCGCATCGATCTCATTACCGAGAATTACTACAACGCCTTCCTCACTCATCACCCGACACAGCCTGCCGAGATCATTGAGTGGCAGACTGAGCTCTACCCGGCGGGCCTGCGCTACTTCTACGCGCAGGTCACCACTGCGGATGGTAAGCGCTCCTGGAGCGCGCCTATCTTTCTGCACGGCGGCGAGCAGTTGCGTAGCGACCCCTCGTGGCTGTCCTTCAACGCAACTGCTGCAGATCCCAATCCCGCAGATCAGAACATCCAGCTATTCCGCCGGGATGCGTCCAGCGTGGCCTGGAGCGTGACCGGGAAGCCCGATTGGATCACGGTCACCCCGTCGTCCGGTAGCACCCTGCCGGTCACCCTGACCCTGAGCGCTGATACGGCCGGACTGGCAACCGGCAGCTACGATGGCGTGGTTCGTTTTGAGAACGCGCAGGACCCGAGCGACGTCTGGCTGGTCGGCGTGCATTTGGCTTTCGACGACAGCTCCCCCCCTCACCAACTGAAACTCGATCCCTACCGCCTGAAGGTGACGACCAAGGAGGGTGTCGTGCTGTCCACTCAGAGCATTAGTGTGACCGCAGCAACAGGGCTGCCCTGGCAGGCTTTCTCCGACATCGAGTGGCTGACGCTTGTGAGCTCGAGCGGCACAGGATCGGCAGCCCTCTCGCTGGAGATTGACGTGACGGGCATGGTGGTGGGCCGCTATAGAGGCCACGTGACCGTAGTCGGGGGAGCCAATCTGCAGACAGCTACGGTGGACGTGACCATCGAGCCGGCCAACCCAGTCGACCTTACTCTCCAGGAAGTCGCAGGCGGCTACGATGGTGCCACGGATACGTACCTGGATCGCTGGGAGCCCAGTGCGAACCGCGATGGCGCCAAACTCAAACTGAGAGAAAATGACTGGGTCCCGTTGTTGCGCTTCGAGCTGCCGACGCTGCCGGCCGGCACGCGCATCTACTCTGCAACCTTGTGGCTGTATCCAACCGACAGAAGCGACAACCTGCCTGTGGCCTTGGGTGCCTATCAAATGCTGCGCCCGTGGGTGGAATCGCAAGCTACCTGGAATCGTGCCTCTGTAGGGGTGCCGTGGGGCCAGCCAGGAGCTAATGCCATCGACATAGATCGCGAGGTCCAAGCCAAGGCCCAAATGGAACTTGCCGCCGCCAAGACTTGGATCTCTATGGATATGGTTCCGATGGTCCAGGACTGGATTGCCGACCCTGCCACGAACTACGGGCTGCTGCTGCTGGGCATCAACATCAAAGGATCAGCCACGGAGTACAGCTTTGCCGCCTCGAACTATTACCCAGCAGTTGACCGGCGTCCGAAGCTGTGGCTGCAGTACTACAGTGCGGCCGCGACCACTCCGACGCCCACGCGTACCGCAACCCTTGCGCCTACGGCCACCGGCACCGCCACGCCAACGCCAACTTTTAGCGCTACGGCCACCGGCACCGTTACGCCAACGCCGACTTTCACGGCCACCGACATCACCACACCGACTCCAACCGAAACTGGTACGCCGACCGCTATTGCCGCTTCGCCCACGGGAGTGTCCAGCCCAACTCGCACGCCCAGTGCGACCTCTGTGCCCACCCCCACGTCCACGCCCGGGCCTGCCAGGCGCTGTCTGGTGGAGCTCAATGCCTGGCACGACGAGTTCGAAGACTCGCGGCTCCCTCTGTGGCAGGCAGACCTCGGGGGCGGCTACTACAGCGTGAGCGAATCGGCGCTCAGCCTTGGTACCGCGGGCTCGCAGGATCGCTTCCCGCTGCTGTGGACCCAGGTGCCGTTTCCCGCGGAGGACTATGCCCTGGAGCTGCGCTTCAGGTATGGGGCTCGCGCTGCCTACGCACCCGGCATTGGCGTGGGAACTGCAGAGTATGAAGGCACGCGCTACCCGGAAGGGATGCTGCCCGGCGACATCCAGGATGTGCTCCGCATCCGCCAGCTTGACGGGAGCGTGCGCATCTCGCTGCTGGGAACGCTCAACTGGTTTGGTCGCGCCCCCGATACGTCCTGGCATGTGGCTCGGGTCGTTCGGGAGGGGGCCACGTACACGCTTAGCGTGGATGGTCTCGTGGTGGGTTCCGTCTCCAATGCGGAGATGGCAGCCCGCAGCATTTACGTCGGCAGCGCCGGGATCCGCGACTATCCTGCATCCTGGACGGCCCTGGAAGTGGACTATGCGCGCGTGACCACGTGCGCCCTGTGGGGACAAGATCGCTGCTTCCTGCCAATCATCCGGCGCAAGCCGTAGCTTTCCCCCTCATGAATGCCTTTTGCCCAATTTGACTTTTTGCAGGAATGCGCTATGATTTCCGCCGTAGTGTGAGCAAGGAAGTACCTAACAGGCACGACAGCGCTGGGGGGTTCCGCTCCCCGGCGTTTTTGTTAGCTTGTCGGGTGTACTCCTCTCCGCACTAAAATATCAACAAAAAGGAAGGGTCATCCGACAATGAGTGAGCGTATCAGTGGAACCGTGAAGTGGTTCAACGCAGCGAAGGGCTACGGCTTTATTTCGCGCGATGGTGGCGACGATGTGTTCGTGCACTATTCCGCGATCAAGTCCGAAGGCTTCCGCAAGCTGGAAGAGGGCCAGCGCGTTGAGTTCAGCGTCGAGGACAGCCCCAAGGGTCCTCAGGCCGCGGACGTCAGCGTCCTCTAGCATCTGACCATCTCGGTCAAAGGGAGCGCCCCGGGTTCGTCCCGGGGCGCTCTTTCTGTTTGTGGCGAACGCTGTCAACGGATCGAAACGGACAAGCGGATGGGCGCCTGCCGGAACAAGGCATCTTGCCATCTGGCCGGCACGTGTCCCCAGCGATCCATTCCCCGCGGGTGCAGGACGCTACGAGCCTGCGGAGCCCTTCAGGTAGCGTTCGAACAGCCAGTCCAGCAGCATCTTGGCGAATTCCGGGTTGTCCGTCACCTGGCGATAGAGCTTGAAATTGCTGTCCAGCATGTCCTGCAGCCGGTCGCTGGCCACGTGGTCAAAGGTCAGGCGCGCGTTGTCGCGGGTGTTCACCAACACGCTGGCCGCCAGGGCGCTGTCGCCCCGCAGCCTTGCCTCCAGTTGCTCGATGCTGGCCTTGTCGCGCTCTGACAGGTCCGTACCAAAGCGCTCGTTCAGTTCCTGGATGATCTGCGACAGCGCCTCGAGCTGGTCCTTGAGCACCGCGCCGGTCGCAGCGGCGCCCTCAGGCTCCAGCTTCGTCAGACCGCGCTCCAGCGAGATCTTCCCGCCTCGCGTCCTCTGAATGCGGTAGGATTCCAGTTCGATTTGCTGCTGCACCTCTGTAGGGAGCCTGTCCTTCGAGGGCGGCAGCCTGCGTAGCAAGTACTTGCCGAACCAATACAGCTTCTCCAGACCGGCATCGGCAAACGGCAGGATCTGCGACAGAAAGGCGTAGAGCCGCACATAGTCCACCAGCGCGGCGCGAAAGACCGCGCGGTCTTCCTGCGAAGCATCCCGGTAGCGGTCCAGGGCAGGCTGCAGGGCCGCGTACAGCCTGGCTTGGTTGCGATGGGGATCGAAATACAGGCGGGCAAAACGCTCCAACTCCGCTGCGGTGTAGATTCCCGCCTCCTCCACCCGCGTCTCCAGATCGTAAAGCAGGTTGGGGTCGGTGCCTTCGCTCAAGATGGCGCGATCGTAGTAGGGCTGGAAGGATTCGCGGATGGTCTCGGCGTCGTTGGCAAAGTCTAACACCATGACCTCGTCCTTGCCCGAGCGGACGCGGTTGAGGCGTGACAGCGTCTGCACCGCCTGCACACCTTTTAGCCTTTGGTCCACGTACATGCTGTGCAGCAACGGCTCGTTGAAGCCGGTCTGGAACTTGAATGCGCAGACCAGGATGCGGTACTTGTCGCTTCTGAACTGTTCCGCCGTCTGTGTCTCGGGGAAGTGGTTCATGCCTGCTTCGGTGTAGCGCATCCCGCCATCCTTAACCTCGCCGGAAAACGCCACCAGCGCTTTAAACACCAGGCCGCGCTCTGCCAGCCTTCGATCGAGAGCCAGTTTGAAGCGCACGGCATGCAAGCGCGAGCGCGTCACGATCATGGCCTTGGCCCGCCCGCCGATGCGACCCATCACACGCCCGGTGAAGTGGTCCAGGATGACGTTCAGCTTGGCCTCGATGGCGTGATCGTGCAACTCGACGAACGAGCGCAGCACGGCGCTGGCCTTCTGGCGCTCATAGTGAGGATCGTCCTGCACCTTCTTGAGCAGGTTCCAGTAGCTGCGGTAGGTAGTATAGTTCTCCAGCACGTGCAGGATGACATGCTCCTCAATAGCCTGGCGCATGCTGTAT
>Ga0136653_10001031_pt1 | contig 15039 bp, 15 predicted proteins | sample LakKivw275mmetaG_FD_94866 | JGI IMG/M metagenome (GOLD analysis project Ga0136653, IMG submission 94866) | Anoxic lake water microbial communities from Lake Kivu, Rwanda to study Microbial Dark Matter (Phase II) - Lake Kivu water 275m metaG... | ecosystem: Environmental > Aquatic > Freshwater >... | reverse complement strand
AGCTCCTGGTACGCACCCAATCGGGCACCTGTGCCTATCAAATAAATCTGGTGCGTTCTGCTACGCTCCTCTACAACTTTTACGCTGGTAGAGCTTCGCAGAAACCACTCCTTCGTAGCCCTATCAAAGTTTAATCATTGATGGGCGAAGAAGAGTGCGCGGGGAGGGAGTTGAACCCTCAAAGCCTTGCGGCCACTACCCCCTCAAAGTAGCGTGTTTGCCATTTCACCACCCGCGCGTCGTTCGCTAAAGCTTATTCTAGAGTCGTTAAGTAAATAAAGAACGTTATTGCTGTGTCTAGGCTTATATTGTATTCTTGGGATGCTCACTCCCCATGGGGAAACCCATATGGTTTCCCCTCTGGCGTCCGCCTACGGCGGACTGTCACCCCTTCCTTAGCAATCAAAAGACAAACAGCTTAAGGGGAAAACAGTCTTTTCCCCTTAATAATCCCTTTTTTAGGTTTTTAACAGCATCGATTATTCAATTATTAATTGTCTGCTTCGCAGACTGCTGTTAAAAACCTTGACCGTTCGCTAATTAATTGCCCCGCATGGACTCGAACCATGATAACAAGATCCAGAATCTTGTGTCCTACCATTAGACGACAGGGCAAAAACTATTTATTTTCCAAGCATGGCATCAATAACCTTTTGGCTGACGCCCTGCTGTTTTAAATTACTGGTCTGAGCCGCAGATAAATTAAATAACGAGCCGGTGGCGCGTATCTGCGCTACTACCGCGTCATCGCTTAACCCCTGTTTGACCAGGTCAACTACATCCTGAACCGACATCTGCCCTGAACTTGCAGCCGCAGCGCTTGCAGTCTGCGCCTGCGGTTTATCTATCTGGCTGCCGACGAGTGTCCCGGTTAACGCGCCCGCGGCTAAGCCTATGCCGGCGCCTTCTGCGCCGTGGCCGCTCTGGTGCCCGATAATACCGCCTGCTAAAGCGCCTACGCCTCCGCCGACTACCGCTCCCTCAACTGCCCTGGTCTTCGAACTTGCGCAGCCTAAAAGCGAAAATGCCAGAACCGCACAGGTAAAAATAATAAAAGCTTTTCTCACCTTTTCCTCCTTTAAGAATCTGTTTCTTACCAAAGGTTACGTGTCATCCAGTCATCCACCCACATTATGCCGCCTACCAAGCCCTTCGTATCTTTAGCAGCGCCCTTGGCTGTACAATCAATAGTAGTAGCTCCGCCTTTGGCAAGGCCACCAACAGTTTCGCATCCTGCGGCAAGTATTAAAGAAAACCAGAATAGCATAAGCAAAACAACCTTCTTTCTTGCGGCCACGGCTACTCCTTTCTGCCCCATTTTTGAAGCCTCTGTCTTGTCTTATCAAGCCCTAAATAATATATTACTTCAAATAACCCCGGGCCTATGGTCTTTCCGGTGAGCGCGACCCTGACCGGATGAATCAGCTTTTTAGACTCAATGCCCAATTCAGCGGTGAGTTTACGGAATGCTTCCTCTATGGAAACTATATCAAAATTTTCCAGCGCCTTAAGGCGTTCGCTAAAAAGTTTAAATTCCCGGGAGAGGTCGGCTTTAAGGTATTTCTCCTCTGCCTTAGGGTCGATCTTTAGTTCATCTACGAAAAAGAAATCCGCCCACTCCGCGAAGTCCGAAAGAGTAGTCATGCGCGGCTGGAATAATTTTACTAAAGAAAGCAGGTAATTTCTATCAAAATTATCTTTTTGAAGATAATTCTTTTCAATCAGATAGGGAATGAGTAAATCCATAAGCCTGCCGGAATCGGCGGATTTTAAATATTGATTATTCATCCACCCCAGTTTTTTCAGGTCAAAGGCGGCTGCGGTTTTATTTACGTCAGTAATATCAAAGAGCTTTATCGCCTCTTTAATATCGATTACCTCCCTGTCCTCCCCCGGAGCCCAGCTTAAAAGCAGGAGGTAATTTACCAGCGCTTCAGGCAGGTACCCTATTTTGCGGTAATCGCTGATAGCGGTTGCCCCTGTCCTCTTTGAAAGCCTGCCTCCTTCCATGCCCATGATCAAAGGCAGGTGAGCGAATTCCGGGATCTTAAATCCGAGGGCCTCGTAGAGAATAACCTGTTTCGGCGTGTTGGAGATATGATCCTCCCCCCTGATGACATGGGTGATATTCATCGTGGCGTCGTCCACCACGCAGGCGAAGTTATAAGTGGGTGTGCCGTCGGATTTTATCAGCACCTGGTCCTTAATCACCGAGGAATCAAACTCGATCTGGCCGCGGATAAGATCCTTGACTTTTATCCTCTGCTGCGCCACTTTGAAAATTATTGCTTCCCCTTTTTCTGTTTTTTCGCTATAGGCCTTTCCCTGCTGAAGCAGCTTCCGCGCATTCTCAAGGTAGATATCCATTCTCTTGCTCTGATAATAGATCTCATCCCATTCAAACCCGAGCCACTTCAGGCTGTTTAGGATTTCGTCTTCATATTCCTTTTGCGAACGCAATTTATCGGTATCTTCTATGCGCAAAATGAACTTGCCATTTTTTGCCTGGGCATAAAGCCAGTTAAAGAGGCAGGTGCGTCCTCCCCCTATGTGTAGATTGCCCGTCGGGCTGGGGGCAAAGCGAACACGGATCATCTTACACCTCTCTGTGAGCGTAGTCCTGAGCGCAGCCGAAGGACGAAGCGGACTCTAATCATTTTAATTTATACCCCTCGTTCAGGGCTTTATAATTGATTTCAATAAGCGCGCGCTTATCCGGTGGAGCCATCTCTTCAATCGCCTTTAAAACCGTTTTCACAGGGACTATTTTCTTCTGCGCCAGGTAACACCCCAGGGCAACCATATTCATCACTTTTAAATTCCCTAATTTGATGGCGATGCCGGAAAAGGGATGTGATACCGCCGCCTTTGAAGGGCTTGCCGCAAGTGAACTATTGATAATCAAGAGCCCTTTGTCTTTAAGCCGGCTTTTAAACTTATCCAGCGAAGGCGCATTAAGCGCAATTAAGGTGTCTGTTTTCTCGATCCGGGGGGAACTGATTTGGGAATCCGAGACCACCACCATGCAATGCGCTGTCCCCCCGCGCACCTCTGCCCCATAAGAAGGAAACCAGGTAACGGATTTGCCTCCGCGCATCGCAGACTCAGCCAACACCTTGCCTAAAAGCATTACCCCCTGGCCGCCTGCACCGGCGATGATTACTTTCTCTGTCATTTTCTTTTCCTATGAGCTATCAACTATGAGCTATTTAATTCTCCCCAGCGGAAATTCTTTTACCATATCATCCTTTATCCACTCCATCGCCGCCTTAGGAGACAGCCCCCAATAAGTCGGGCAGGGCGACAATATTTCCACCAGAGAAAACCCTATGCCGTTAATCTGATTCTCGAATGCCTGCTTAATCGCTGTTTTTGTTTTTAATACTCCCTGCGGCGAATCTAAGCTGGTGCGCTCTGCATATTTGACAGCGGGTAATTGAGCCAGCAATTCGGAAATTTTTAGCGGGTAGCCATGGTATTTTACCTCTCTCCCCAGCGGCGTGGTAGCGGTTTTCTGCCCTAAAAGGGTTGTCGGCGCCATTTGCCCGCCGGTCATGCCATAGACCGCGTTATTGATAAAAACAACCGTGAGATTCTCTCCGCGGTTTGCCGCGTGGATCGTCTCATTGGTGCCGATAGCTGCTAAATCTCCGTCGCCCTGATAGGTAAATACGATATTGTCGGGCCTCACCCTTTTAATTGCCGTAGCCACTGCCAGGGCCCTTCCGTGCGCAGCTTCCGAACAATCAAAATCCCAGTAATCATAAGCGATTACCGCGCACCCGACGGGAGCAACCGCGATTACCCGTTCCCTGATACCCAGCTCATCGATCACCTCTGCTACCAGGCGGTGGGCAACCCCATGCCCGCAACCCGGGCAGTAGTGGCTCGCTATATCCCGCAACGATTTGGTACGGCTGAATATCTTTTCCATGCTCCCTTTCAACTCAATCCTTAGTACTTAATCCTTAGCACTGCCTTTATTATCTCTTCTTCCGTCGGGACTCCGCCCCCCGAACGGCCGAGGAATTCAACCCCCGCCTTCCCTTTAACCGCTAATTCCACGTCCTCAAGCATCTGGCCATAGGACATCTCTACGACTAGAAATCTCAAGCGGTGTGCGGTGTGCGGCCTGCGGTGAAATATTTTCTTAGGGAAGGGCCATAAGGTTTGCGGACGGATTAAGCCCACTTTCTTACCCTTGCCCCTTAAAGTATTCATCGCAGCTTTGGCAATCCGGCTCATTGTCCCGTAAGCGACAAACACGACCTGCGCGTCGTCTAAATATAGCGATTCGCAACGCTCTTCTTTATCCTGGATAGTTTTATATTTCTTCTGCAAGAGCAGGTTGGACTCTTCTAAGTCCCCTTCGCGCATGAAAAACGATTTAACGATATTGGGTTTTCTTCCTTTGCATCCGGTAAGCGCCCATAGTTTAGTTTTCAGTTTTCGGTTTTCAGATTTCAGATTATCATTATCTGACAACTGAAGCGGTTCCATCATCTGCCCAAGCATACCGTCTGCCAGAATCATTGCCGGATTACGGTACTTGTCCGCTAACTCAAAAGCATCGCGCATAAAATCATACGCTTCCTGAACCGAAGCCGGCGCCAGAACAATCAGGCGGTAATCTCCGTGACCGCCGCCTTTGGTGGCCTGAAAATAATCTGACTGCGAAGGCGAGATATTGCCTAAGCCGGGCCCTCCGCGCATTATATTGACGATTACAGCCGGCAATTCAGCCCCTGCGATATAGGAAATGCCCTCCTGCTTCAAGCTGATACCCGGGCTTGAAGAAGAAGTCATTGCCCGCTCTCCGGCAGCTGAAGCGCCGAAAACCATATTTATCGCGGCAATCTCCGATTCCGCTTGAATAAATATTCCCCCTGCCTCAGGCATAAATTTCGCCATGTAAGCAGGCAATTCATTCTGCGGGGTAATCGGGTAACCCGCGTAAAAGCGGCATCCGGCGTCGATGGCGCCCTGGGCAATCGCCTCATTCCCTGTCATCAATATTTTTTTCTCGCTTTGTTTTCGGCTCATTTATATACTTCTATACAGCAATCCGGGCAGATCAGCGCGCAAAAAGAACACCCCGCGCAATCGCCCTTATCCTCGAAGAACACGAAACCAAAACCTTTCTGATTCAGCTTTTTTGACGGCTTAATCAACCCTTTAGGGCAAAAACTGGCGCATAAAAGGCAACCTTTGCATTTTTCGCGGTCAATCGTGATTTTAGCCATTGCCTTTAATCACCCTTCTGACCTTCTCGGCAATCCCCATCTCGTCCAATCCGCATTTTTCCATCAGGATATCTCTTCTGCCGTGCGGGATAAATTCATCCGGCAGGCCGATCCTCATTGCCTGTCCGTTAATCTCTTCGTTTACTCCGCATCCGAACCCTCCGTCTAAAACCCCTTCTTCAACGGTAAAGATAAATTTCATTTTTTGTTTCAGCTGGCGCAATAACCCTTTGTCCAGCGGCTTGGCAAAACGCGCATTTACCACTGTCGCGGTTAAACCCTCTTTTTCTAAAATCTCTGCCGCTGCCAGAGAAGGCGCAACCATGCTGCCTAAAGCGATAATCGCAAAATCACTGCCTTCTTTTAAGATCTCTGCTTTGCCTTCTTCTATTATCCGGTTTGCGGTTTGCGCTGCGCGGTTTGCGGCAGCCTTGTCCCGCGGGTATCTTATGGCAACCGGTTTATCTGAATTCAGCGCGAATTCAAGCATCGCCTCAAATTCTCTGCCGTCCTTAGGGGCCATAATCACTAATCCCGGCACCGAACGCAAAAAACTCAAATCAAAAATCCCTTGATGCGTTACCCCGTCTTCTCCGACAATACCTGCGCGGTCAATCGCAAATACTACAGGTACTTCCTGCAAAGCAACGTCCTCAATAATCTGGTCATAGGCGCGCTGCAGGAACGTAGAATATATCGCCACAACCGGCTTAAGCCCTGAAGAGGCGAGCCCGGCGGCAAAACAGACCGCGTGCGGCTCGGCAATCCCGACGTCAAAAAACCTCTCAGGATACAAGTCGCGGAATTTAGCCAGGCCTGTGCCCTCAGCCATTGCAGCGGTGATTGCGACGATCTTTTTATCCTCTGCCGCCAGCTCAACGATCTTCCTGCCGAAAACTTCCGTATAAGACTCAAGGCAATCATCTTTTGCCGGACAAGCCGCGGTTTCTATATCAAAAGGGCCGGTACCGTGGAATCTCACCGGCTGCTCTTCTGCTGCCGGATAACCTTTGCCTTTGGTAGTAATCACATGCATTATCCGCGGGCCGCTGATATTAAGGATATTGTTTAAGGCAGGGATAAGGCCTGAAAGGTTGTGGCCGTCAAAAGGCCCGAAATAACGGAACCCCATCTCCTCAAAAAGTATCCCCGGAACGAATAATCCCTTTAACCCCTCCTCAAACTGATAGGCAAGTTTCAGGATCCGGCTGCCTTTCGGGACGCGGGATTTTAAAAGGTGTTCCAGCGAACTCTTAAACCGGTTATAAATCGGCAGAGAGATAATCTTATTCAAATAAGTGCTGATCGCCCCGACATTAGGGGCGATACTTAATTCGTTTGTATTTAAGACCACCAGCATATCTTTCTTAAGGTGGCCGGCATTATTTAGGCCTTCAAAGCAGAGCCCGCCGGAAAGAGAACCGTCGCCGATTACCGCGGCGACTTTGAATTTACCTTCTTCATCCGCCTGCTGGTCGCGCGCGCAGACTACCCCCAAGGCAAGGGAAACCGCCGAGGAACTGTGGCCGGTGGTGAAACAATCGTATGCCGATTCTCCTTTTGTGGGAAAACCGCTTAGGCCGTTAAACTGCCTGATACTGTCAAAGTTTTTATTGCGCCCGGTAAGGATTTTATGCGCGTATGCCTGATGCCCGACGTCAAAAATAATTTTATCTTTGGGCGTATCCAGGCAGTAATGCAACGCTATGATTAATTCTACCGCGCCCAGGCTTGAAGCTAAATGCCCTCCATTAGCAGAAATAGCGCTGATAATCCTCTGCCTGATTTCCTGCGCCAGAAGCGGCAGCTGGCCGGGATTTAAGCTTCTTAAGTCTTTTGGGGAATTAATTCCCTCTAATATCATTAGCTATCGGATTCTTCCGGGCCTTTAAGTTCGAATCCGCCTTTTTTATTTTTTGAGAGCACTTCAATCTTCTTTTTGGCGCCCTCAAGGCGCTGGGAGCAGGCGCGGGAAAGTTCTATCCCTTCCTGGTAAATTTTGAGCGCCTCATCCAGGGTCAGGTCCCCCTTCTCCAGATCCTCTACTATCTTCTCAAGCTTCTTCAACGCCTCCTCAAACTTTATCTCTGCCATATTATTTTATCCCCCTGACTTCGCTGATTAACTCTCCTTTATACAGCCGGGTTTTAATAGAATCGCCTATTGCCAGCTGGCGGCCCTCTTTGATAATCCTGCCGCTATCCTGAGCAAAGGTAATGCTGTAGCCGCGCGACAGTATGTTTAAAGGGCTTAACCCCGAAAGCATCCCCGCGGCTTTATGAAAACGGTTTTGCTTCAACTCAATGATATGCCCGGCGCGGACAAAAATCTGCCTTGCTAAATCAAGCGCCCTTTCCAGGTACTGCTGGATCCTTACTGCCGGGTTAAGCAGGAAGAGTTTCCTGCGCGCCGACTGAAAACTGCTTTCCGCCAGCTCAAAATCATGGGCGATATTCAGATGAAGCCTGTGCAAGAGGCCGTTAATCTCCTGTTGAAACCCTGCCGAGATGTTAGCAAAAGCATTCTGCAGGCCGCCTGTCAAATCCTCTAAATTGTTTTTTAAATCCTCTTTGCGCGGGATTACCAGTTCCGCTGCTGCCGAAGGCGTGGGTGCGCGCACATCCGCCACCAGGTCTGATAAGGTTACATCGCGCTCGTGTCCCACTGCAGAAATTACCGGGATCCGTGAATTATAAATCGCGCGCGCGACGACTTCCTCGTTAAATGCCCAGAGGTCTTCGATACTGCCTCCGCCGCGGCCGACGATCATCACTTCAATACGTTTATCCCTGTCAACGCTTTCATTAAACAGATTAAGCTCTTTTATTGCCTCGGAGATATCCTCCTTCGCCCCTTCCCCCTGGACCCTCACCGGCCTAATCACTATCCGCGCCTCCTTAAACCTGCGGTCCAATACTTTCAGGATATCCTTTATCGCAGCGCCCTGCTGCGAAGTAATCACCCCGATACATCCGGGCAAATACGGTATCGGCCTTTTATGCTCCTGTTTAAAAAGACCCTCCTTTTCAAGTTTCTCTTTAAGCTGCTCCAGGGCAAGCTGCAGCCCCCCTATGCCTTTTGGCTCTATCTTTTCTATGATTAGCTGATACTGGCCGCGCGGGGCATAGATATCGATTTTTCCGAAACAGACAACCTTGAGTCCGTCTTCTAATTTAAAACGGATATCGCGCGTATTGCGGATAAAAACCGCTGCCGAAAGAAGAGCGGAATCGTCTTTGAGAGAAAAATACCAGTGCCCTGCCTGCGAGGGGCGGAAGTTTGATACCTCCCCCTCAACCCATACCTCGCCGAAAGCATTTTCAAGGAGCAGCTTGATATCCTGCGTAATCTCTGAGACGGTATAAATCTGCCTCTGTTGCTTCAATTCGCCACCTGCTGAGTTGTTTCCGCTGCCGCGCCCTCCTCCTGCTGCGGTACTGCAACCGGCGCCTCCGGCGGTTTCTCGCGCAGGATAACTAACTGCACGGAATAGGGCTCGATGAGCAATTCCTGCTTATAGCTATTACCGCTGTCGCTATCCTCCTGCTGGATAACCGCAAATTTACACCCCATCCCGCAGGAAGAGTCTATCGTATAACGCTGGCAGCTATAGGTTTTTTGCGGCTTATTAAAATTTATTTTTATCTGCCTTGATTTTTTCCGGGCAGCTTCTGCCAGGGCATGGAGCTCTTTTGCTTTCTTTAACAACGCCTTTATCTTAGGCGTGGTACGCAAAGAATTAATATCGCTTTCCGCCAATAGAAGATCGGACAGCTTGCCGGACTTAACGCTATCTATGAGGAATTTTCTCTCCGCGGAATTAAGGCCGGAGATATTACGCGAGAGGAAATTTTCCGCTATATCAGGGTCAATATAATTATAGATTAATACGGCAAAATAATCGCTCCCCTTGGTGGCGATTACCCCGGCAAAATCATCGTTAAGCGCTGCCTGAGAAAACATCTCCGTACCCAGCATTGAAAGCATGCGCATCACTGCATAAGATGCCTTCGCCTTCCCCTCATATGAAGAATATTCGGGGTTATACCAGAAGATACCGGTATTCCTGGAAACGCCCTCCTTGTTGCCCTGAAAATCCTCAAGGCTGAAATAAACCTGGTTGCTCAATCCGGCTTCATACATGCTTTTTATGCGCGCCGGTATATAAGCGGCGGCGACATAAGACCTCTCTTGCCTATCTACCGACCAGTTTACGCCGCGGTCATAACTCCATTCATCCACCACCAGCGCCGTATTGTTAAACTTAAAATAGGAAAGCCAATCGCGGATCAAGGAAAGAACGGATTTTTTATAAATCGTCGTCTCCTTTTCCGGCATCAGTCCGCTGCTGAAACTATGCCAGCTGACGAAGTCCAGCGGCAGGTGGTTTCCGTAAGCGAAGCGGATTAAATCGTAGACCAGGCTGTGCTCAGGAGAAAGGACAGTATTTTCTTCGACATTGCCGAACCAGAGGCTCGATGAGGGGCCCCCGACCGGGATATGCAGTTTATATTCTGCCCCCAGCTCCTTTGCAGCTTCGGCTACCGCGCGGTAAAGGTTAAGATATTCCTGCCTGCGCCCGAGAAAAAAATCATCCAGATCCGGGGCGTTCCAAACCTCATACCAGACATTGTATCTTCTAACACAGCTGAAATACCTGATCTGCTCCTTGATTAAATCTTTGAATGCTTTCGGATTAACCGGGGGGCTCTTTTTATCTAAAACTCTGCCTAACCCCGCGGGTGTCCCGAAAAAATCCAGAATTAACGTTCCCCCTGAATCGCTGATGCGTTTTATGGTCCTTTCGTAATTTGCCACCAGCTTCCTCTGCAGCTCTTTATTCTTCTCCAGCTGACTGATTTCCCAGAGATTATATTGCAGCCTGTAGATGCCCTTAAAACCGATATCCTTCTCCCAGCTATCCAGCACTTCCGGGGCAGCGAGATTCTGCGGCCAGGCCGGGTTATGATGCAAGCCGCGGCCGCTTAAATCCGCATTAGGCTCAAAAATCCTCGGGAGGGGGTTAGCGGCGGCATTTAGATCTATATTTAATTCAAGCGCGGAATCCTCAGCAAGGGCGGCTTGCTGGGCATATGCGCCGCAAACCGCAAACCGCCCCTCGACTTCGCTCGGGGCAGGCAAACCGCAAACCGCGATAGCCGCTGAGATAATCAATAGCGATGTTCTGCTTATTTTAAAATTTGTTTCGGTTTTCGGTTTTCGGTTTTCGGTTTTAGCCATTAACTTTCCTCTGAATCCTCACTATCGATCTCGCCTTGCCGGTCTTCTCGTCGATATCTAATACCGCGCCGTGCAACTGAACGTTGCTATCAGCAACTTCAAAGCGCACCAATACGCCGGTGAGAAACCTTTCTAAAACATCGCCTACTCTTCTGCCGATCACTGAATCAAAGGGGCCGGTCATACCGGCATCAGTAATATAGGCGGTGCCGTTAGGGAGGATCTTCTCGTCGGCAGTCTGGATATGCGTATGCGTGCCGAGGACCGCAGAAACTTTCCCGTCAAGATACCAGCCTAAAGCTATCTTCTCCGAAGTCGCTTCGGCATGGATATCCACTATAATCACCGGCGTCTTTTTAGCAAGCTCCTCCTGCGCCTTGATCGCGGCGTTAAACGGGCAATCCAACGGGTCCATGAATACTCTGCCGTTAAGATTGATTACCCCGACCTCGATTCCCGAGCGCGTTTTATAAACCCCGTTGCCGTGGCCGGGAGCGGCAGCAGGAAAATTAAGCGGCCTTAAAATCCGCCTGTCCTGATTAATAATCTCCAGGATCTCTCTCCTCTTCCAGATATGGTCTCCGGAAGTCAAAACGTCAACTCCGCAGGCAAATAATTCGTCTGCGAGGGCCGGAGTTACCCCCGAGCCGCCAGCCGCATTCTCTGCGTTGGCAATCACAAAATCCAGCGAGAATTCTTTTTTCAGGCCGGGCAAGAGCTTTTTTACGGCTTCTCTGCCCGGTGAACCGACGATGTCGCCGATGAATAAGATTTTCATTTCGCGTACTCTATTGCCCTGGTTTCCCTGATTACCGTCACCTTGATCTGCCCGGGGTACTCCATGCCCTCCTCTATCTTCTTGCGGATCTCCCGCGCCATATTTATAGATTCGGAATCGGAGATTTTTTCCGGCTGCACGATTACCCTGATCTCACGGCCCGCCTGGATGGCAAAAGATTTTTCCACCCCTTTGAAGAGATTGGCGATTGACTCCAGCTTCTCCAGCCTTTTGATATAGGTTTCCAGGGTTTCTCTGCGCGCACCGGGACGGGTAGCGCTGATAGCGTCGGCTGCGATAGCTAATACCGCGTAAAGTGAGTGCGGCTGAGCCTCCTCATGATGCGCTTCTATGGCATGCACGACTTCCGAGGATTCGTTAAACTTTTTCGCCAGGTCCGCCCCGATTTTTGCGTGTGTGCCTTCAATCTGATGGTCTACGGCTTTACCGATATCATGCAGCAGCCCGATCCTGCGCGCCAAGCGTAGATCCAGGCCGATCTCCGAAGCCATCGCCCCCAATATAAACGCCGTTTCTTTGGAATGCTGCAGCGCGTTCTGGCCGAAACTGGTGCGGTATTTAAGCCTGCCTAAAAGCTTGATTAATTCGGGGTGCAACCCGTTTACCTGGGCTTCAAAAGCAGCACGCTCCCCTTCCTCGCGGATCTTTTCATCCATCTCTTTTTTAGTCTTCTCTACTATCTCTTCGATCCTCCCGGGGTGGATTCTCCCGTCGGATAATAGTTTTTCAAGGCTCAGGCGCGCTATTTCCCTGCGCACCGGGTCAAAGGCCGAAAGGGTAACTGCTTCGGGGGTATCGTCGATGATTACATCAACGCCGGTAGCCATTTCCAGCGCCCGGATATTCCTGCCTTCTCTGCCGATAACCCTGCCCTTCATCTCGTCGCTGGGGAGGTTGACTACGCTTACCGTAGATTCAACCGTATGCTCTACCGCGCACTTTTGTATCGCAAAGGTAACGATCTCCTGCGCCTTTTTATCTACCGTACTGCGCAGCTCCTCCTCCTGCCTCCTGATTAAAAGCGCTTTTTCATTATTCAGCTCTTCACTGATACGCTTTAAGAGTATCTGCTTTGCCTCTTCCGCAGAAAGAGAGGAGATTTTCTGCAGCCTCTCTTTTTCCTCCGCGATCAAAGCGTGCAGATTGGCATCTTTTGCCTTAATCCCTTCTTCCTGTTTTTTCACTGATTCAAGTTTCAGGTCAATTTCTTTTTCTTTTGTTTCCAAGAGCCCCAGGCGGCGGTCGATATTTTCTTCCTTCTGGGCGAGGCGCTTTTCCAGGTTAAAGATCTCCTGGCGCCTGTCTTTGGTCTCGCGCTCAAAATCCTGGCGCAGGCGGAACATCATATCCTTTGCCTCAAGCTCGGCTTCCCGGCGGTACCCCTGGGCTTCCTTCTGGCCCTGCTCTATGATTTGCTTTGCCTGAGCCTCGGCAGCCTGGATCTTCTTTTCTGCCGAGTATTTCCTCAAAAAATATCCGGCGAAAAGAGAAATTACAACGACGGCAATTAATACGATTATAAACATGGCTGGTTCATCCTCCTTTACCCCGTTACACCCAGAAAGCCCCGGCCTTTAGGCCGGGGTGTAACGGGGTTAAGCAAAGATGACTTTATTGACGTTTACGTCCTGGTCGGTGGTGGGTATGGCAGGCAAGATTTGGAAATCAAAGGCTAAGCCTATACAAGGGGTTTTTGCGGGCATTTTTTTCAAGAAGCGGTCATAGTAACCCTTGCCCCTTCCCAGGCGGTGTCCCCGCCGGTCAAAAGCAAGCCCCGGAGCAACCACTAAGTCTATTTTTTTCGGGTTGATACAGCTTCGCGTTACCGGTTCCCGTATCCCGTAAGGCCCCCTGATGAGCCTTGCGCCCTTTTCAAAAAAACAGGGCTTGAGCATTCTATTTTTCGCGCAAGTCGGAGCTACGATTATCTTTCCAAATTTCTGTGCCTGTTTAATCATATCTTTCGTCTCTACCTCACCTACGCAAGAGACGTAAAACATCACTATCTTTGCTTTTTTAAACTCTCTGGTTTTAAAAAGTTTATCTTTAACTATGCTACTCTTGTAAATCCTCTCTTCCTCCTTCTGTGTTTTCAGCTTAAGTAGGATTTTACTACGTATGCGCTGCTTTGTCAATACCACTGACTTTTCAATTTCTGCTTGCATCATTAACCTGTAACCTTCTTCTTATCTCTAGTAATTTCTGACGCTTCCTATCCAACCTTATCTGGCGACTTGAATCACGATATAAGAAATCTAAAATCCGAAATATCTGAGAACCCGTATATTGCAGTTTACAGGCTCTGCCCGATTGGGGCAATAAGTATAATTTGACCCTGTTGATACCGCATTTTTTAACAAGGGTATCTTGGATTTGGCGCAAAAACGGCCTATTGCCAGCAATACCTAATTGAACATGCGTAATTTTACGCCCGCTTATCCATCCATCGCCGTCGAAGACGCCCCTAATAAAATGAGATTCCAAATAACGCGGCATTTTAATCCGTCCGATATTTAAACTTTTGTTAGGGCCTATACCTAACTTTAATAATGATTCGTATAACGGCCTTGAGTATATAGCCATTCTAACGCTACTATTACTACTTATATTACCTATCCGCGCGTTTGTCTTTATGGCGTTTATGAATTTATATAAATGCGCTTTATCGCGCTTATTGAGTGAAATAGCTATACTTTTATCCCTTTCGCTCAATGCCCCATCGGCGGCAATAAAACCAGCCCAATATGCGGAAATAGGGTTTAATTCGAGGAAGAATCTTTCATTGCAATAAATTTTCTTTTCAAACCTGCCTAAGTTTGGCAAGGTTATTTCGTTCGCTTGCAATATTTTGAAAACTGTCTTTTTGTTACAACCGAAAATCTTGGCTAAATAAGGCGCTGAATAGGCTCCGGTTTTCGCCAGCCTTATGACTCTCTCTGTCTTATAAACTGAATTGAAAACTTTACTTCGATATTTCATTTTGTTTCCTATGATAGTCTTTTATTGCTGCCCCCAATGCCTGTTCTGCGAGAACTGAACAATGAAGTTTTTGATGTGGTAATCCGCCTAAGGCCTCGGCCACGGCGCGATTGGAAACCTTCGTCGCTTCGTCAATAGTCTTGCCTTTGACCATTTCGGTAACCATAGAACTCGTCGCTATCGCGGCGCCACATCCAAAGGTCTTAAATTTTACATCTACAATAATATTGTTTTCTACTTTGATAAACATTTTCATCACGTCACCGCACACAGGATTCCCCACCGTGCCCACGCCGCTTGCACCGGCGATCTCTCCGACATTGCGGGGATGCATGAAGTGGTCCATCACCTTATCGCTGTAATTTAAATCTCCCATTTTATCTTCCTAACGCCAGCTTACGCGGCCGGGTATTTTTTTTATAATCTTTCGGCTGCTTAATCTTCTTGAAATCGCCGAGCTTGTTTCTCTTCTCCAGCTCTTTATAAATCAAGACCCAGGCGCAGTCTTTATCCTTATCCACTTCGCACTTGCCCTTATCCATGCCTCCGCAGGGCCCGTTTAAAAGCCCTTTGGGGCAGATGGTAATCGGGCAAATCCCGCCGGTTTCCGCTAAGACACACTCTGCGCACATGGAACATTTTTCCAGGAAATTGCCCTGCGCATCGACTACGGCGCCAAATAAAGTATTGCAGGCAGGTATGCTTGCATGCCCGGCGCGGTCATTCTCCTTTACCGACTGCGCCCCCAAACCGCAGGCCAGAACCAGCACTGCTTCT
>Ga0136653_10001028_pt1 | contig 15062 bp, 15 predicted proteins | sample LakKivw275mmetaG_FD_94866 | JGI IMG/M metagenome (GOLD analysis project Ga0136653, IMG submission 94866) | Anoxic lake water microbial communities from Lake Kivu, Rwanda to study Microbial Dark Matter (Phase II) - Lake Kivu water 275m metaG... | ecosystem: Environmental > Aquatic > Freshwater >... | reverse complement strand
GTATTTAGAATGACCCCTCCCTTTTCTTTCATCTTCAAACCGGCATATTTAATTCCAAAAAAAACTCCTTTAAGATTAATGGTGATTGTTTTGTCAAAATTTTCTTCAGAACAATCAAGAACCGAACCAGTTAAAGCAATGCCGGCATTATTAACCATTATATCCAGCCGGCCGTACTTCTCTATGGTTTTGTCAATCAAATTCTGTACTTCTTCGACTTTGGCGACATCGGTCTTAATGAAAACGGATTTTAGCTCTCGGGCTGCTTTCTCCCCTGCCTCCTGATTGATATCTGATAAAACAACTATTGCACCCTCACTGATAAATTTTTTGACAGTGGCTAAACCAATACCACTCGAGGCGCCGGTTATAATCGCAATTTTGTCCCTTAAACGCATATTTTTTTAATAATTATTAACTAATAGTTATTTTATCAAAGGAAATTAATAAAAACAAATCCCCCCTCCAAACAGAGGGGGACTAAATTTCAAAGACAGTCTGTTTCTTAGACGTTGAACTTTGCCGCAAATTTACCAACAACAGGTAATTCACTCTCTTTTCCGCTCAAAGCATTGACCAAGCCAATGATAAACAGAATAAGCAAAGGCAAACCGACAAATAACTGGCCGATAATCGGTATCCAGATTAAGAAACTGCCGACGACCCAACAGATAAGCAGCACCAATCCTTGCTTGATATGAAATTTCACAAAAGGATCGTTTTTGGCTCCAGACAAAAGTGGAATCAGTACTAGAATCCCCAGATAAGAAAGCGCCGCCATTAGAGTATTTTTCCCTCCGGACGGAGCTGGGGCTTGCGGTTGAACCGGCGGATTATTTTCATCCATAAATTTATAAAATTAGAGAACGAATTTCTATTTTTCGACCTTTTAAGATCTATTGATTTATTATACTCTTTCAAGGACGGGTAAGACAAGTTTAAATTCTAATCTCAATAACGTCGCCATCTTGAACAACATATTCTTTTCCTTCGGTTCTTATTCGCCCCTTTTCCCGTGCTTTTGAAGCTCCACCTGCAACCACCAGTTCCTGCCAGTTAACCACCTCTGCCTTGATGAATTTTTCCTCAAAATCCGTATGAATAACCCCGCCGGCAGCTGGAATTTTCTTTCCCCTTTTAAGCGGCCAGGCCCTTGTTTCATTAGATAAGGTAGTAAAAAAAGTGATCAAATCTAAAAGCTCGTACGACTTTTTTATCAAGACTTCCAGCTCTGATTCAAGAGGTAGATTAAGCGACTGTCTTTCTTCCCGACTCAAATCGGCTGCCTGTAATTCCGTTAATAGGTCAATAATCAGAAACGGCCATTTGTTTTTTTGAAAAGCTTCGGTTACAGCAACCGGAACTTCTTCGTCCCGACCATTTAAAAGATATAAACGCGGCTTCATCATTAATAACTGGTAGCCGTCAATAATCTTTTTATCTTCTTCTCCCCAGACGACCTCGGCTAAAATCTGGCTTTTTTCCAAAAGATTTTGGACCTTAGTTAAGACAGCCAATTCCTTAATTGCCTCTTTTTTTCCCGCTTTAGCTTCTTTTTCTAAGTCCTCAATTCTCTTATTAACTGTTTCTAGGTCTTTAAGAATTAGCTCGGTATCTAAAATCTCTTTTTCAACAACTGGATTAACAGTCAATCGGGTATTAATGATATTTTCGTTACGAAAAGCTCGTAAAACATAAATAATGGCATCGGTTTGGCGGATTTCAGCTAAAAACTTATTGCCTAAGCCTTCGCCTTGGCTGGCGCCTTTAACTAAGCCGGCAATATCGACAAATTCAATCGTGGTATAGATTTTTTTGGCAGAACCCAGCAATTCAGCTAACTTATCGACTCTTTCATCAGGAACAGCCACCACACCGATGTTCGGTTCAATGGTACAAAAAGGATAGTTGGAGCAATCCACCTGCTTCTTGGTAATGGTTTGAAATAGAGTTGATTTGCCCACATTAGGCAAACCGACAATACCCAGAGATAAAGCCATTATTTTTTGATAATTTTAAATTTAACTGCCTCCTCAACCAATTTTCTTGCTTCAACGAGATAAGCTTCTTTTCTTTTCGTAAATTCAGCCTTAGACCATTCAAAGTGAAACGACTTGGCTGAATCCCTAACCATGAAATTATCAAAATAAAACTTGGCAAGTCTGATTGCTTTTGAGTTCATCACATTAAAAAACACATTGCCGTCAACTATTGGTTTTAGTCTGCTTAGTGACCACTCTTCTAGACTATCCATGTCTTTAAGAATTTTAGCCTCAAGGGTGGTCAGCCGCTTAAACTGCAGTCCGGAATGCTTGCGAATGGCATAGCGGACACTACGAATCAACCTCTTATCCAAATCAAAAACAGCGGCGATTTGCGAAAACATACTCATTGATCCCGTGCCTTCGTGCGAGTGATTAAAAATAAAAGAAATGATATTTAAAGGAAACCTCTTGGTTCGCCAGACATCGTGCCAACAAATCGCCAATAAAAGCACTTCAAAATTTATTTTTGATTTATCCAGATTTTTTTCCTCTTCTAAAAGACGATCCAAATTGGCAAGAATGCCGAAAATATGCCGTTCATCGTAAAGAGGATTAATGCTGTGCCGCATTATCTCTATCCCCGCTTCGCAAACATGAATCACCTTGCCAGAGAGGTTGATTTTGTTTTTCACGATGAATTCGTCTAATGTCATAGAAATATAATTATTTTCCCATCAATTCTCTTAAGTTACAGAATTCACATTCTTTATTATCGCATCTTGCCGTCCAGAACGCCAAACTCATGATTTCTTCAGCGGTTTTTTTTATTAACTCTTCTAATTCCTCCACTTCTTCCGGTTCAATCACAAAATTCTCTTTTTTATATCTACCCTTAGCATCCGGTTCAACAAAATCAATGTCGCCGGAAAGCATTTTATAGCGCTGGTTTTCATATCTGTTTAATAAAAGGTTATAGAAAATCAGCTGTCTTTTGATGTCTCCGCTGGAGTTTTTACTAGACCCTTCTATTTCCGCTCGACTTTTTGGCTGACTGGTTTTGTAATCAACCACATTAATCCCCCCTCCTTCATTCAGGCGCTCAAGTTTATCAATCTTGCCGGTCAGTCTTATCTCTGGCATCAGCATAATACCGGTAATAGTGAATTCGGTGATGACGTTCGTCCGCCACTTACCTTGATATTGCTCGTAATAACCATTCAAGGCGCGATTGCCTTTGGCTAAAGTCTCCTCAAAATCTCTTTTTGCCAGAGGCTGAAAATTCAGATAATGATGGAATTTTGTTAAAAGAAATTCTTTGTCTGGTGTCCGCTTTTTAAAGGTATTGAAAAAATCTTTCAGCGCTTCATGGACGGCGGTGCCGTACATTTGGTGCTTTGTTTTTGCTTTGGGGATGCGGATAAGATTGGTATAGAAATATTTCCAGGGACAGGCAAGGTAATTATTCAAGCCAGTTACCGAGAGGCCGTTGCGCCAGAATAAATTTTTAATGAAATCTTTATCTTTGATATCAACAGTCGAGATAATCCGTGGCGCAAAAATGATTTCTTTTTTGGAATCAAATTCTTTTTCGTAAAGAGATATCTCTCCTTCCTCGATGAGTTCCGGTTTTATTTCCTTAATAAATTGCGAGGGCAATTGTTCGCGGTTATTAGCCCCCTCTTTGGAATACGAGATAGTTACGGCTTTTCTGGCTCTGGTTAAAGCAACATAGAATAACCGCCGCTCATCGTCATTGGTACTCCTTTCTTCTATTTTCCTGCCGGAAAGCGAAAAGACTGCCTCAAGAAGTTGAAGGGGTTCTGGATGCCGGCGATTACCCCAGTGAAGGTCACGGCAATTGATAATATAAACGCAATCAAACTCTAAACCTTTGGCGCGGTGGGCGGTCATTAGTCTGACCCGATTCATCAGACGGCTTAAGGGTTTTTTGGCAATTAAGATGTTTTGTGCCTCCAAGGTGTTCAGATATTCCAGGAAATCTTTTAGACGATAATCTTTGTGTTTCTCGATAAGCAATTTTACCTCGTCAAACAGCCCGCTCACCTTATCCATTCTCTCCAAAGAATCTTTCTGTTGAAAAATATAGGTGAGTAGACCTGATTCTCTAATAATATCCTCGAAAAAATCGGGAAAGCTTTGATTTTTGCTGCTAACTACCCAGCTGGATAGTTTTTGGTAAAAAGCAGAAATCTCCTGGGAAGAAGTTAAGCCGAGAGAAACCATCGTTTCTTGAGAACGGATAATCTGAAAAACAGAAACTTTATTATGGTCAGCATATTCGGCAATTTTATAGATATCCAAGGGGTCAATCTGCAAAAAATCAATGTGCATTGCCTCGAGCAATCTCTCTTGAGAGCCAAATTCATTTACCGTTTTTAGAAGCAAAATTAGTTTTTTGATATCTGAATCGGCTAAAATATCTTGGTCTGACTCAATCGAAAAAGGGATTCCCAATTTTTCCAATATATCCATAACCAAGAAAATATCCTGATTGTCCCGATAAAGCACGGCCATCTCCTCTGGCGCGACGCCTGAATCAAGTTTTTTCTTTATGTCTTGCGCCAAAAAATAGGCCTCAACCCCTGATCGTGAAAAAGCGTAAACTTTAATCTTATTTCCCTTTTCGATTGTATTCGCTTTCAGTTTTTCCGGTCCTTTAATCAAACTATCGGCCGAATCGAGAATCGTCTGATTCGAACGATAGTTCCTGGTCAGGGTAATCAAGACAGCTTCCGGGTAAAGTTTCTGGAAATATAAAAAGTTCTCCAACGAGGCGCCTTGGAATCTGAAGATAGCTTGTCTTTCGTCCCCAACTAAGAAAATGTTCGGCTGGAGATGGTAACTGGCTAAAAGCTCAAGAATTTTATTTTGAGCATTATTGGTGTCTTGATGTTCGTCAATGAGAAGATACTGATGTTGTTCTTGAAGAATAAGTAAAAGTTCCTGACGGCGAGAAAGAACTGCCAAAACCTCCATAATCATATCATTATAATCATAAAGCCGGGCGCTTCTAAGTTGTTTCTGGTATTGAGAGTAAACTTCAACCAGTTCGCGATTTCTCATAATCCGCTTCAGCTTTCCCTGATAAACGCTCTTCATTTCTCCCTGGTGTAAGCCTTTTTCGTGGTACAAGTCCTTAATCCGCTTGAATTTTTTCAATTCTTTTTCCACAATTTTGGCAAAAAGCTTCGGGTCAACCCCTTCGCGCTTCAGGTTATTGATGGCTGAGAGAATTGGTTTTAAGTAAAAGAAAGTATCTCCAAAAGGTTTTAATTCTTTAAGGGAAAGAGTATTGATAACATCTTTAATAATATTTATCTGATCAACCTCGGTAATACTGGTTGAACCAACAATATGGGGAAATTCCTCGGGGTAGTTTTTGATGACATCATTACAGAAACCGTGGAAAGTTTTGATAACTACCGAATAGGCTGGACTGCCAATAATTTCTACTAAGCGCCGGCGCATGGAAACAACGCCCGAATCAGTAAAGGTCAAAGCTAAAATACTACCGGGAGGAGCATCGGTCTGCCGCAAGATATTGGCGATTCTCAAGGTAAGAATGTGTGTTTTTCCTGTTCCTGGCCCAGCCACGACCATTACCGGTCCTTCAACCGTATCTACGGCTTTTTTTTGTTCGGGATTAAGTTTTCGATATAATTCCTGAAATTTATCAGCCATAGCTTTGTTTATTATAACTCAAGCAAAATATCAAGGAAAACAAAAAACACGCGAACCGTTCCGGTGGTTCACCCAATGATTAAAAAGTAATTATTAGATCAAGGGTAAACTTGGCTAATCTCCGCCGATTTTTCCGACCAAAAAAGGACCTTCAATTTCTCCAGCCACTTTACGGTAACGGCAGAAGTCACAGTCGCCAGCTGGCTCGGGCAGTTCGTTAGCCATTAAGCATTTGTAGGCACTGATAATTGCTTTTTCCACCCAGCTATCATCGCCTTCATGAGGAATAATCTTGACGCTGAATTCCAGCTTGCCGTCAAATGCCTCTTTATCGGCATCACCATTGGCATAAACGAAATAAGCCGTATTCGAAACCTTAAATTCGTTTTTCCGAAAAAGCCACTGATAAACTTCCACCTGTCGTTTATATTGAATCTGCCACTCGGCATCCAGATTAACTTCTTCAGTCTTGGAGGTTGCTTTGTAATCAACGATAATCAATTCCTGTTTAGGATTAACCCAAACATCATCTACGCCACCGACAATTAAAAGATTAGTCGGCTTGTGCAGATACTGCACGCCTCTGGTTTTGGCATCGCGCCACTCTTCCATTTTTGGATGCTTGAAAGGAACGGCGTTAATGCCGTAGGCTTTCATGAGCGGATGTGGCTCGCCTTTGGCGCGGTGAATGTCAAATTCTTTTTTGAGAAGTTTATCAACCGCCTGATTCAAATTCAAGGGATAATCTGGCGGCCGCTCAATACCCAAACGCCGGTCAAGATAAAAACAACGCGGGCATTTCAAAAAATTTTCCAAGCGCGACCGGCTCAGCCGGAATGGCTCTTTCAATTTTGGGTTAAATACATTTCTGCTTCTTCGAGGAATATAAAACATAGAGATACATTTTGGTAATCGATAAGACAATGATTATGACGCTGATTTACGCGGATCCCCTCGCTCGGCTCGGGGAGCGGCCGCAGGCTTATTAATAGCTCATTTCTCGATGAGGCCGCCAACGCGGATTGACGCTGATAAATACCATCATATCATAACCTGCTATTTAAAAATTTTCCAGTATTACGCAAACGGATTTTCTTCTTTGAAATTCGGTAGAAATGTTTGGCTGCTCTCTCCGGTTTGTACCCAGCCGTTGGCAAATCCCAATTTAACGGCGTAATCACAAACCTGGGCAAACTCTTTGTCGGAAACGGTCCGGTTTAATTCGGGATATTCTTTGGCCCGATAAACCGGAAAATACTGATTGAGTAAGCTGATGTGGATCCTATTATCAATTGCAGCCAAAATATCTAATGCCTGCAAACTATTCTCAATATTATTCGGCAAAACCAAATGGCGGACAATTAACCCTTTTTCGGCCAAGCCGTTTTTTATCTTCAAATAGCCCACTTGTTCAAGCATTGTTTCGATCGCTTTTTTGGCGATGGCAATATAATTTTTGGCTTGAGAATATTTAAAAGCAACTTCGTCAGCGCCATACTTAAAATCCGGCAAGTAAATATCTACCAATCCCTTCATCTCTTTAATAACGGCCTTAGCCTCATATCCGTTGGAATTCCAAACAATGGGAATTTTTAATCCTTTCCTTTTGGCGAGAGTAATTGCTTCTTTCAATTGCTGAAACCAGATAGTCGGTGAAACCAAATCAATATTAACTGCACCTCGCTTCTGCAGGTCCAACATCATCTTGGCTAGTTCAGCCGGCGAACACTCCTTTCTGTATAATCGCTGCTGGGAAATCTGATAATTCTGGCAGAAAAGACAATGGAGATTACAACCGGTAAAAAAAATTCCGCCAGCTCCCTGATTTTTCTTCCCAATGAGCGGCGGTTCTTCGCCAAAATGCTTCCCCAACCAAGCTATCTTTATCTTTTTATCTTTATTATTTGGCATTACTCAATTTTTTTCCCAAAAAACATATAAATGATCCTGAAACCTTAAAAATTGGCATCCTTCCAAGACTTTATTAAACAATTTCTGCCAATCTCTTTCGGAAAGAGGCTCTCCACCATCTAAAAGTGCCCAACAGCTTCTTATCGGTTCAACAAAAACAGCGAAATGAAAATTATTCTGGATCCTGTTCAAAAAAGTTTCTTGATCGTGAATATGGTAGAGAACTCCATAGATGATTGCCATTTCGCCAGTTGGCACATCTTTCTCTAAATTAATCTTTTCAACCAGCAAACCACGCTGCTTTGCCTTCCTGATTAAAGAATCATTAATTTCGTATCCTTTGATACCTTTCGCTTGAAATAAATCTCTTAATTTTATCGTCTGCGGATAGCCAATCTTCATCCTAATTTCTTTTTGCCAAGACATAATTCTGCGGAATGATTAATGTAAATTAAAATACGGTTTTTAAACATACCATAGAATAAAAATCAGGAGGCCAATCCTCCTAATCCAAATAACCAACGAACAATATTTTCCCATTATGACTGTTATTTCTTAAGTAGTCTCAAAAATTCCTCAACCGATATTCCCGCATCTCTTAATATCTTTCTCAATAAGCCTTTCCCCAAAATCTTATGATTTGGAATAGTCAATGGTCTTTTGGAGGAATGATGTAAACGAATATGGCTGCCCCTTTGTCTTATAGGAAGGTAGCCGATTTTGACAAAAACTTTAATCGCTGATTTTCCCGAGATAAGGGAAAGTTTAACCACAGATTTTTTTAGAGAGTAATGGAATGCAAGCTTACTTCTTTTGGTTGGTATGACTCTAAAATCGTCTGGTTTTCTTTCTCTTCCAAGCAGAGTTCAATTACTTCTCGAATATTTCGGAGGGCTTCATCCAATGTTTTCCCTTGAGTATAGCAACCGCTAAAAAGAGGACACTCTACTACGTAAAAACCATCTTCATCTTTTTCAACGAAAACGGGAAAGCGCTTGTTTTTAATTTTAGCTAAAAAAGTTCTTGTCATATTCATATTTTAACAAGAATACGATAAAAGTCAAAATAATTTCGTCTGTTATTTCTTTATCGGCTTATTAACCAGTTTTAATACCTCCTCGAAATTATCGTCAGGAGCTGATTTCACACGGAATTGATAGCCACACTTCTGGCATTGATAGTAAATAGTATATTTATCACTTTTGACTTCGGCAGCGAGTGGCTCCTTCAATCCCTGGCACTTTGCCTGCCTATCCCCGGGCAGAATATCCGTGTGTTTGGACCACAAACACTTTGGACAATGATCGGTATAACCTGTACCTTTTGTTTTTTTTGCCGCAACGTTCACAAATAAAATCCTCAATTCTTTTTTGAAATCCCTGTTTCATAATTTTTCTTAACCAGCTAAAAGCTTTAAAAATTATGAGCCAGTTCCTTGAGGGGGACACTTCGCCGACGAACCGTAGCTGAAGCTAAAAACTCAACGCGAAAAGCGCAAAATTACAGTGAAAAATTAAAAGCTTTTAGTTTTAAGTTGTCGTTTCTCACTTTTCGCTTTTAGCTTTTCGCTTTTCTGCTGTTTAGCGCAGTTTAATCCCACAGTTTAATCCCGCGGATTAAGCACCATTAAGCAAGCTCACTTTAAAAGGCGAGGCGAAGTTATTGAAAGGTGCACTTCGTAACCAAACCGTATTCGGTGTCTTGTAAAATATCAACCGTCTAAGGCTTGGTGAGAAATAGACACGGCGATTCTATCTGTTAATTTTTTCTCAAAGCCGATGTCGTGCTCCTTGAAATAACTTCGCTGAGCCTAAACACCTTTACAGCCTTTTCGCCAATCTGGTACTCATCTTCTGCTTTTCGGAAAAAGGCAGCCGGGTTTTGGCGACATACTTTTGCATCGTATAAATCGTCTGGTCGTAAGTCTGGCGGTCAACCGGATAAGGCGTGCCATCTTTGCCACCGTGCGCAAATGAATAACGGGCTGGGTCCTCATAAGAGGGTTTGGCGCCGTAAATCACTTCCGCCACTAAGGCTAAGGCGCGGATGGTTTTCGGCCCAACACCCGGATGGGCCAACAGTTTCTCATAATTTTCCGGCTTGTGGTCGCATAATTCCCACAAAATTTTTTCCAAATAACGGCTCTGACTGAAGTTTTCATTAACGACCGGGTGCCAGTCAAATTCTTTATTTTCCAGGTAGAGCAGTTTCAGTCTTCGCTGGCCCGAGGCTGCCGTCATTTCCGCCATCCGCGACACCGGCGTGTAGTATTTGCGCAACAAGCGGATATCTTTGAGTAAAGTATAAAATCCCTGCTGGGAAACCAAATCCGTGCTTAAAACGCGGTTCTCGCCGCTGGTTTTGGCCGTCATATTAAGCATCTTCTTCAGTTTTACCTGGCTCGTAATTCCGGTGTGTGGCTCACACACCAAATCTTTAACATTCTGCGAATGCCAGTGGTAGCGCCGCGCTGTCTGGTTAACCGTATTCATCCCCTGCTGAACCACGGTCCAAGCGCCATTTTTGGTAAAGAAAAAACTGTGGTGGTAAATCTGAAAACCATCTTGCACCAAAGCACTGTCCACTTTGGCGGCCATTTTGGAGTTATAAACTAAGTTGTTTGTTGTCGGCGCTGGTAAAGCCAAGCGACCGCCCCACTCGGTAATTTCGTCCGGTGTTTTACGTGAAGTTTTGCCTTTGCCGCCGCAAATAAAAACGCCCAAATCTTTCTCTTCGCCGCGAATGGCCTCTTTTAAAGCGGCAGTCAAAATGGTGGTCAAACCAGAAGCATTCCAATCAAAAGCCAAAACCGTTCCCAGCGACTGAAACCAGGCGGGATCAGCAATCCGCCGAACAAATGCCTCTGGCCCTTCCTCGGCAATAATCACCCGTGTCATTTCCCGACCGAGCTTCACCATCCGTTCAAACAACCAACGGGGACATTTACCGAAATCCAAACCAAAAGTAGCAATGCCGCGATAAATCGCCATTGTTTAATTATAGCTCTTTATGATTCTTTCTTCTAACTCTCAAAAACCTGCTCCCACGGTAGGTTCGGCTTGCCAAAATGGCCATATACCGCTGTCTGGCGATAAATCGGCTGGCGTAGATTCAAACGTTCAATGATAGCTCTTGGCCGGAAATCAAAATGCTGGTTGACCAAATCTTTTAAACTTTCGCCTTTTTCGTTGATGGCCTCGACCATTAGCGGTTCGGCCCGGCCAATGGCATAAGCCACGGAAACCAAACATTCTTTTGCCAACCCATTGGCGACAATATTCTTTGCCACAAAGCGCGCCATGTAAGCGCCCGAACGGTCAACCTTGGTCGGGTCTTTACCGGAAAAACAGCCGCCGCCGTGCGGCACCAAGCCGCCGTAAGTATCAACCATTATTTTGCGGCCGGTCAGCCCGGTATCCGCTTCAAACCCGCCCTGAACAAATTTGCCTGTCGGGTTAGTCAAAATCTCAATGCCGGAAATATCGCCAACTAACGGTTTAATTAATCTTTCAATAATTGTCCGACGGATTTCCTCTTGGGAAACATCTTTATCGTGCTGGCAACTGACTAAAATTGTTTCTATTCTATTGTCATTCATGGTTACCTGCGTCTTGCCGTCGGGATGAAGCCAAGCAATCTCCCCGCTTCGCCGTAATTTTTCCAAACCTTGAGCTAACTGATGGACCAAAACAATACCCTTAGGCAGAAATTGTGGCGTTTCGTTAGTAGCAAAGCCGTACATAATTCCTTGGTCACCGGCGCCACCAGTATCTACTCCTTGGCTGATATCCGGTGATTGCTGAACAATATTGGTGATAACTTTTAATTCATGTTGATAACCGATATCACGATAAACTCGTCGGCCAATTTCGGCAAAATCTAATTTGGCATCGGAAGTCACCTCGCCGCCAATAATCAAAAGTCCGTGGCCGCCGAAAGTTTCCACAGCGACTCGGCTTTTAGGGTCTTGTTTCAGGCACTCATCCAAAACGGCGTCAGACACCTGATCGCAGATTTTATCCGGATGACCGGCAGTAACGCTTTCGACGGTATATGTTTCGGCATGCGTTTCCATTTTTTTGTTTTTCTACCTTATCCCGCCAAGCGGGACCATTAAAAAATAAAATAGCTCTCCGAAAGAGAGTTAAGATCGACTTATCCTTCCCTCTTCGGGACTGGGTTTAGCACCTTCTCAAGGAATTTCACCTTAAGGGGTTGCTGGACGGATTAGCGAGCCAGAACTCTACCCGTCGCTCTTGATAATTCTTATTCAATTGTAATTCAATGATACTATCTTGATTACAACAAGTCAAATCTCCGGGTCCACTATCGTTAAATAGTGGAGACTTTGTTAAACCACTGGCCAAACTGACAGTCTGGACTATGCTGGGGTGGGATGGACCTCCTCAAAAATGCCACTGCATCTTCAAAAAGCTCTGGAATATCCGTTGGATTTGTCTCAATTTCATGGAGCTCCTTTTTGAATGGTAACTTATCGCCAAAACCATTTTTCTTATCAACCACATAAAAAGCTAGATAACCTTTTCTAGGAGTTGAAAATCCGTTTCTTTCCAAAAGATAAGTATAAATATCCATCTGGAGTTGGAAACGGTCATAGACGCTGGGAATACTGCTACCGGTAGATTTATAATCAAGGGGTGCCAGCTTGCCGTCTTTAAACTCTAAAATGTCATCCACGGCACCAAATAAGGTTGCCTCCAAATCCGGATCATAATAACGTATCCCGCTTAAATTGCTACGCCATTGATTTAATAATTTTTGATTTGAAAAAAGCCGGGCCGGAATTTTGTGAGCCGAAAGTAAAGGGTGGGGCTCATTTTTCGCTCGGTATTTGTCAAATTCTTCCTTCAAAAGAACATCCACGGCCATATTCAGCGCATAGGGATAGGGCTGTGGCCTTTTAATTCCCTGTCGCTTTTCTAGCCAAAAACAGCGCGGACATTCCAAGAAAAGATTCAAAGAATTAGGTGAGAGTTGTATTTGTTTATAGTTAACCATAATAATCCTTTTTCCTTAAACGAAAGACTTGGTTCGCTTAATCTTTAATTCTAAGCTGGATGACATAAAGCCCTTTCTGTTCAATCTCTTTCTGCTGACCAAAATCATCAAGACGGAACTTATAAACGAAGTCGACTACCCTCTCAATCTTTTTCCCGGTATATTGTTTTGTCTCTGGATCCCATTCCTCTAAAATCAGGATGTCGCCTTCTTTAATATCAAAATCAGCGACTCTTAGATCAAACTTCTTTTTGCCCGATTCCACTGCCGCAAAGAGTTCCGGCCAACATTTTTTTATCATCACTGCCATACCTTTTAAAAGCTATTTAAGAAAAGTAGTTCATTTCTTATTTAATTTTTCTATTTCCTGTTTTAAATCAAATATCTGTTTTTTTAAATCAATCATCCTTGTTTCTCTTCCCACGATGAGCTTCCGCCACTGTTCAAGCTCTTCCAGTCTCTTTTTTCTTTCGTCTTCAATAATTTCCTGCATCTCTTTCAGTTGACGCAGGTCATCCATCATTAAGCTTAATCCTACCAATAGTTCGGTGAATTCGTCTTCCTTTTCCGGAATTTCAATTTCGCTGGTGAAATCACCCATGGCTGCTTTTTGTAAAAGCGGGGTTAAAGCGGCTAATCGTTTTTTCACATAGTCCCGGTATTCATCTAGTGTTTTTGGCTCAAGGGACATACTTATAGAAATCTTTCAACAACAAATCTATTTGGTTAAGGTTGTTTTAGCCACGTTAATGCCTCTTCTTCATTGGCAAAAACCTTCATATTGCTTATCTTGCTCGCGGCCACAATAAACGAGGCGATTGTCCGGACAATAACATTACTTGAAAAAAGGGCGACTTTTCTAAAGCCAATGCTTTTAGCAACGGTGATAATTCTTTCAGCAGTTCTTTTTCTAAATTGAGACGAACGGATAATCGAAAGAGAGTTTATGTTTATCAATATATCTTTCTGGCCCGAACTCGCTCTTATCAGATTTTCCAATCTGTCAAAGACTATTTCAACATCCTTTTCATTGACGGTCTTTTTAAGTTGCGCGCGGATTATTCCGTCTGTCCCAAGCCAAACTTTGATTTCGTCTTTTTCTGAATTATCGTGGTTATTTTTTTGCTGGGATTCCATAGTTTCTTTATCTTAATAATATTACCATTTTATCTCTGATTTAAAAAAAGCCAAAATATTATGGCAACCAGGATGCGGTATATTCCAAACGTAACAAAGGTGTGATGTCTGATAAAGTTGAGCAGAAACTTTATCCCGACCATGGCCACCACAAATGAAGTAACAAAACCGACAGCTAAAAGATGAAATTGGGCTAAAGAGAAAGCGCCAGCGCTTTTAAAAAGGTCTAAAGCAGTTGCTGCGATCATTGTCGGCACCGCTAGTAAAAAAGAAAATTCCACGATGGTTTTTCTTTTCATCCCCAGACTAAGTCCGCCAATGATTGTCGCGGCTGACCGGGAAACGCCGGGAATCATTGCCAGTGATTGAAAGACGCCGATGAAAAACGATTTTTTATAAGAAATAACCGATAAGTCCTCAATGGTTTCTTGTTTTTCACAATACAAAAGCTCAAAAATAATCAGGAAAACACCACCCAGAAATAATGACCAAAGAACAAGCTGGCCATTTCCTAGAAAAAAATATTTGATAATTTTGTAAAAAACAAAACCCAATGCCATTGTTGGGATAAAAGCAACTACCACCTTTTTGATTACGTGGATATCAAGAAAAAGGGTTTTCCAATATAATACCACGACCGCCAAAATTGCCCCAAGTTGAATAGAGATTTCAAAGCTTTTTAAAAATTCCGTGGTCGGAATCCGCAGAATCTGAGAAGCAAGGATCAGATGACCAGTCGAGGAAATCGGCAGAAACTCGGTAATCCCTTCCACTATTCCTAGAATTATGGCATTTAAAACGTTCATCTAGTTCTTCTACACAATTAGGTTACTTGTTTAAAACGGTGAATAATTCAATAAATAAGGCGGCACTCCAGCTTTGAGCTAAGCAACCTTGCGATTGAAAAGACTGGGCCGAACTTAATTCACTGTGATATCCAATTATTCCTCGCCAAAGAATTTCTTCAGTACTGGCCTCAAAAATTTTTCCAATATAATCTCTAAATTTTCTTCGCTCAGTTCGGTACAAAACTAAAACCGCTAAATTATTAAGATAGAACCAGCTATCTCCCTGATGATAACTTTCGGGAATCTCTCCGGTGTATTGACAGTGAAATAAAGGGTGTTCTTTATCAATGGTTGAAACTCCTCCCCAACCTAGCCAAAGCTTGGGTAAAACATTTTCAAAACACCTCACCCATTCTCTTTTATTTAGTAAGTCAGGGTAAGTATACGCGGCGAGAAAGATATTAGGCCTAATAGTAAAATCAGCTCTGCCGCTTTCGGGATTAAAACCATCAGCCAGGGT
>Ga0136653_10001026_pt1 | contig 15065 bp, 16 predicted proteins | sample LakKivw275mmetaG_FD_94866 | JGI IMG/M metagenome (GOLD analysis project Ga0136653, IMG submission 94866) | Anoxic lake water microbial communities from Lake Kivu, Rwanda to study Microbial Dark Matter (Phase II) - Lake Kivu water 275m metaG... | ecosystem: Environmental > Aquatic > Freshwater >... | reverse complement strand
GTTGTCGTAGCGTCCGTAGACGTTGCTCAGCCGGAAGATGAGGTACCGCAGCCCGTAGCAGCGGGCGTAGGAGTAGATGAGCGCCTCGCCCGCAATCTTGGAGGCGGAGTAGGTGGACTCGGTAAAGGCGAAGTTGGCCTGCTGTTCATCGGTGATGTAGCGGTGGATGTCCCCGTAGACCTCGCGGGAGCTGGAGAAGATGATGGGCACCTCGTTCTGGCGGCAGTACTCTAGCACGTTGTAGGTGATCTGAATGTTCTCCATGGCCCGATGTGGTTCCTGCACCAACTGGTGGACCTTGGCATTGGCTGCCAAATGGACCACCACATCCACCTGAGGATAGTCGACCCAGCCGATGCCGCCTTTGTAATTAGCGAAGGGCGCGCTTAGGTCCTGCAGCAAGTAGGGAAAGCGGTCGGTCCAGATGTTTTGCCGCTTGTCCACGCCGAAGACAAAATGGCCCTCTTCCAGTAGCCGTAACGCTAGATTTGTCCCAATCTGACCGCTGGAGCCGGTGATGAGAACGCGCATGGTGACTCCTTTACGCCTCTGGATTGATGACTGCGATGCCTGCCATCTCTGCGACTTTGCCAAAGGCACTATCAGCAGTTACAAGATAGGTCAGTCTTCCCTGTTCGTGAAGATCAACGGCTACAGCCAGTTGCAGAGCATCGAGGGTGCGCAATGCCCTTTTGGGCGCGTGCCGGTCTAATAGCTCGACCCCCAGCCGTTTGTGAGCAGTGCTGACACGGACAACCTGCAACACAGTGTGAACGATGTCGTTGTGGAACTGCGCTAGGATAGAGGCAGCGTCCGCTCTGTTCAAGGTTTGCGTTCGGATTTTCCTGCCCACGAAGGAGTGCATCTCGATAATGGTCAGGTCAGAGATGAGGATGGTCTTGTCAGACAGGGCAAAGACCGCCTGTACCTTCTCGCGACCAGCCTCAGGGTGGTACCGCTTGACGAGACCGCTGGTGTCCAGCAGATAGATCCGTGCCGTGTTCAAAGCCGCTCCTCTCGTTCTGCACTCACCTCAGTGGCCCAAGAGCCATGATCTTTTGAGGTAATGGCTAGAACTTGCTCCAGAGTGACTTGGGGATTAGTATGCTCCAGCACATACTGGCCCAAAGGACTCTCCAGGAAGAGTTGGTGTTCTGCCTGCAGTCCTTCCAACCTTTCTTGACACAGCGTGGACCGTTGCCGTAGTCCCCACTGGATCAACTCCACTGCTACCCTGTCCAGAGACCAACCCAGTACCTGGGCTTCCTGACCCAGTTCTTGCCAGACGACATGCGGTAAGCAAATCGTCAAAGTTATTTCTTCCATTGCCATCACCTCTATCTCCTCACCGCGAAAATGCTATGGAAACGTCGAGAATGAAGGTGTGGGGCAACGAGTCAATGAGGTAACGAGTGACGAGGAGCTTGTGGCCTCGTTGACTCGCCTGCACCTGTGGCGCCCTTCCTGCCTGCCTGTAGCCAGCAGGCTGTACCCGGCACGGGTGGACAGGGCAGGCACAGGTGTTACTCGTTAACCCATGACCTGTCCACTCCCCGATACCATGTACCCGCACCGTAACGACCATCGTGACAGTGAGAGGCAACTTCACAGGAGCACCTCATAGGGTGATGCACAAATAGTATGCCCCTCTTGGGCCTCCAGTTCTCGTATTCCGTCACTTGGATGGCCAACCACTCCCCTGTGTACTTCTTCCTGAGTTTCTCAATCAGCTCTTCCACTTGCCTCCCCCTTTGCTGGGGGAACTCCTCATGCCCGCAATGGATTCGGCCCCAACTTCCGAACCCGCTCCGTCATTTCCGTGGCGATCTGCGCGAAGCGCACCCCCTCGGCTGAGGAGAGGAAGTATATCTCCAGCCGTTCCCCCCCCCAGGCCGATCTCATCCAACAGCCCTTTGAGATAGTTCACCCGTCGCTCGGCGCTTAGATTACCCTCCAGGTAATGGCAGGTGCCCTTCAGTCAACCGGCCACGAGCACCCCATCCGCCCCCCGCTCGAAGGCCCGCAGCACATAGAGCGCATCCAGTTTGCCTGAACAGGGCAGCCGGATGATTTTGACATTGGGTGGATAGCTCAGCCGCATAGAGCCGGTTAGGTCGGCGGCAGCATAGGCGCAGTAATGACAGCAGAAAGCCAGGACTTGAGGTTCGAATTCCATCATTTTGGGTCTTCTCCCCTTTCCTGTCCCAGATACGCAACGATCTGGCGGCAAAAACTCTCGATATCTCCCAGGTCCCCTTGGATGGTCCGATAGACAGTGTCCAGCACTAGATCTAGGTAACCATGAACCAGAACATTCCGCAGGCCAACGGCCGCGGCCAGACGTCGGGCCAGGGTTTCATCGAGGATGTCTTCTTCACCCAAGATCAAAAAGAGATCCCCTCGGTCTCTTGGCTTGCGGAGGCCCAGGGCGGCGACGAGATGATTGGCGATATCCGTCATGGCTTCGACGCACGTCTGTAACTGGTACAGAGTAGCATCGCGCCGATCTACATCGGTGTGGAACTCCTCTAGGCTTAAGGAACGACGGGATTTGAGTCGGGCCAGCATGGTGTCAATGTAGGTCAGCCGGTCGTTGATCGTCCTCTCATTAATCATCTCCCTGCTCCTCTCCCCCATCCTCCCGCCCAGGATCCGCGCCCGGAGCAGACGGTGGCGCGTGCGCTCCCATGCCCGCTCATCGAAGTACTCCCTCAAAACGCCGGTCTCGAAGGCCACCCGATGCTCCTCGTCGGTGCTGTACAGCAATTGACCGGTAATGATCTGATAGGCGAAGAGAGGGGAGGCGTCGTTGAGAAAGACCAGATCCACCTCTCCATTCCCGACAGCCCGTCTCAGATCGAACAGCAGGGGGAGATAGTGCCTGCTTCGCTGGGCGGGATCGGGCTCATTGAGATAGACGGCTACATCTACATCGCTCAGGGGGGTGGTCTGTCGCTGCGCCTCTGAGCCGAAGAGATAGGCCAGCCGCACCGGATAGGGACAGGTGGCGAAATATGCCATTAATCGGGAGACTATGCTCTCCTGTTCCATTTCTCCTCAACGCCGCCGACATGCTCCCAGCGGGGTGTGAGTCAACGAGTCCATGAGGTAACGGGTGACGAGGAGCTTGTAGCCCCACTAACTCGCTACTTGTCCACTCCTTGGCATCTGCACCGTAATGACTCATCCAGAATGTGACGCAGGTATTCAAGGGCCGAACGTGACATATTCAACCTCATCTATGATATGTGGCCCAAGGTAGGGACTGAGAGCCTCGGTCGTTACCAATTCCACACGTCTTCCGAATAGCTCCTCCAAATAGAAGACAACCTGTATAAAATTGTCAAATGTCTTGTAGCCTCGCTCAAATTCTACTAGCACATCTATGTCACTGTCGGCATCCTGTTGCTGGCGTACAAAAGAGCCAAACAGACCCAGTTTATTCACACCAAAGCTTTTGATTTGGTCTCGATGCGCCTGGATAAGCGACAGGACATTCTCCTTCCTCTGCACTGCCATTTTACAATGCCTCGTTGAACTTCACCTGTGGAGACTATGCACTCCTGTTCCATTTCCGCAGTGGATTCGGCCCCAGCTCCCGCACCCGATCCGCCATCTCGGCTGCAATCTGCGGGACCCTGCCCCACTCCGCAGCAGAGGTGTCATACACCGCCAGCCGCTCCCCACCCAGGCCGATCTCATCCAGAAGCCCCTGCACGTATTTGACCCGCGCCCTGGTGCGCTGGACCCCTCTCTCCGTATGCCGACACTCCTCCCCCAGGCATCCGGCCACGAACACGCCATCAGCCCCCAGCTCGAAAGCCTTCAGCAGGTAGAGGACGTCTATCTTGCCCGTGCACAGCACATCGAGGGTTCGGACATTGGCCGGAAGCTGTGCCCGCACGCTCTCCGCCCACTCATCCTCAGCGTAGGCACAGTAGCGGCAGCAGAAGCCGACGATGAAGGGCTCCGGGTTGCCGCGGGACGCGTCTGCGAACAGTCCCTCGATCTGGGCCAACATCTGCTCATCGTCGTAGAGTGCCATGCGGAGGGCCTTGGCCGGGCACTCACTGGCACACAGGCCACAGGCCTGGCATTGGGTGACTTCTATAGCCACCGTGCCATCCCGAAGGGCCGGCGCCTCATAGGGGCAGAGGCGCACACAGGTCAGGCAGGTCGCGCATGTGTCAGTATCAATGGCCGCCCCGGCTCCACAGGTGAGGCAGCGATGGGCCGCGCGGACGGCCATGGGCAGCGTGTAGCCCAACTCGACCTCCTCGTAGCAGAAGCGGGTCTGCTCCAGGGACAGGCTGGGCATCTCCTCTCGTTTCAGGGGCTTGATCTGCTTAATGGTCTTCTCCGCCAGCTCCCCCAGCTCCTGCGGCTCACTCCACTGAAAGGCTGCCAGGTCCTCGCCACGCAGGGTGGCATCCATGGCCGCCGCCGCCCGGTGTCCCAGGGCCATGGATTCGACCACGCTGGAGGGGCCGGTGATAACTTCCCCACCAGCGAAGACGCCCGGCACACTGGTGGCCAGCGTCCGCTCATCCACCTCGATAGTCCGCCGTGTGGTGAGCTTCACCCCATCCTCGGGGCGCAGGAAGGAGAGATCGGAGGCCTGGCCGATGGCCAGGATGATGGTATCCCCCTCGATGACGCTCTCAGTATGGGGGACGAAGGAGGGGTTGAAGCGCCCCTGCTCGTCGAAGACCGAGCTGCAGACGATGGTCTCCAGGCCGGCCACCTTCCCATCCCGGCCCAGGATGCGATGGGGGCCCAGCGAGGGGTGGAGGATGATCCCCTCCCGCAGCGCCTCGACGATCTCCCACTCATGGGCCGGCATCTCGGCCCGGCACTCCAGGCAGATCATGTGCACTTCTTTCTCATCGCCGGGCCCTCCCTGGCGCACGGCGGAGCGGGCCACATCCACGGCCACATTCCCCCCGCCGATGACCAGGACCTTGCGCCCCAGTTTCACCGACCGGCCCTGGTTCACCTCCCGCAGGAAATCCACGCCCAGCAGGACACCCTCCATGCCTATCCCCTCAAGGGGCAGGCTGCGGCTCAGCCCCGCGCCGATGCCGATGAAGATGGCCTCGTACCCCTGCTCCCTCAGGTCGGACAGGGTCACATCCTCGCCAATGCGGACGCCGGTCCTCAGCTCCACGCCCAGGTCGAGGATGGGCTGGACATCTAGGTCAATGAACTCGCGGGGCAGGCGGTAGGTGGGCAGGCCCACCTGAAGCATGCCCCCAGGCTGGGGTTGGGCCTCGAAGAGGGTGACCTGATAGCCCATACGCGCCAGATCGTGGGCCGCCGTCAGGCCGGCCGGGCCAGCGCCGATGATGGCCACTTTTTGATCCCTGGGCTCCACCTTGGGCTTGGGTGGCCCATGGCCCAGGCTCAGGTCATGCTGCTCTGTGGCGAAGCGCTTTAGGGCCGCGATAGCCACCGGCTCATCCACATCGCCTCGGCGGCAGACCTCCTCGCAGGGATGAGCGCACACGTGGGAACAGACGTAGACCAGGGGATTGGGCTCCCTGGCGAGGGCGTAGGCTTCCTCGAAGTTGCCTCGGGCGATGGCGGCCACGTAGCCGCGCACGTCGGTGTGCACCGGGCAGGCCACCTGGCAGGGGGGACAGACATCCCCCCCCAGCGAGGGGTACCGTCCCGAGGCCGTCTGAACAGATGCCATGTTCAGCATATCCTTTCGATAATTTCCACAACGGAGCAAACGGCCAGGCTCTGGGCCAAGCCGCAGGGATTATACACCAAATGGCGCGGAGCGCAATAGTCAACCTACACTGGGCTGCAGGATGATCTTGATAGCCTGCTTGCGCTCGAAACGGTCGAAGGCCTCCCGCCACTCCGAAAGGGGCATGACGTCGCTGACCAGGGGCCGGGTCTGCACCAACCCCTGTTCAAGCAGGGCCATCATCCGCTGCCAGGCGCTCCACCGCTGCCCCAGCGAGCCGAAGACGCGCAACTCCTTGTAGGCCACCAGCGCCAGGTCCAGCTCGAAGGGGCGCGAGGCGAGGCCGATCTGCAGATACCTCCCGCACCGGCGCGTCGCCTCCAGTCCCAGCCGGGCGGCGGCTGGCGCGCCGGAGCACTCGATGAAGAGGTCCGCCCCGTCACCCCTCGTCAGCGCTCGCACCTGCCCTATCACGTCGTCCCTCTCAACAATCATCGTCTCATATGCGCCCAACTCCCGGGCCAGGGCCAGCCGTTCCTGGTCGGCTTCCGTGCCGCAGATCAGGACCCGCCCTCCTCCGGCTCGGACCACTTGCAAGCTCAGCAACCCCATGGTCCCCGGTCCAGCGATGAGGACCGTCTCCCCTGGCTGAACGCCGGCCAGCTCGACGATGGCGTGCACGCAGCAGGCCAGTGGCTCGCTCAGTGCACCGGCGACGCAATCCACATTCTCCGGCAGGGGATGGATCAGCCGGGCGGGCACGACGCAGTAGGGGGCGAAGCCGCCATCGAAGACGTAGCCCAACAGCTCCTTCCGGCCGCAGGCGTTGGTCCACCCCGTGCGGCAGGCCCAGCAGTGACCACAGGTGCGCACTGCGGTCTCGCTGGTTACCCGCTGGCCGACGTGGAGCCTCTCGGCACCAGGGCCCAACTCGGCGATGGCGCCTGCGAACTCGTGGCCCATCACCACCGGAGGGCGCAGGAGCAATTGGATGTCCCCGTGGGCGATGTGCAGGTCGGAGCCGCAGATGCCGGCGGCCTTCACTGCAATCAGCACCTCGCCCGGCCCCGGCGAGGGTTCCGCCACCTCGCGCAGTTCCACGTTGCCCAGGCCGGGCGCGTACTTGACCAAAGCTTTCATGTCTCGACACCTCCTGATCCCAGTCCCAGCAGGGCGAAGGCCCGCACAGGGAAAGCGGCCGCGCCGCGCACCTTCACCGGCGCGGCGACAAAGAGAAAGGACCCGCCGATGAGTTGCTCCAGGCCACACAGGTTCTCCGCGATGAGGATGTCGTGTGCCAAGAGCTGGGTGTGCGCCGGACGGCTCTTGTCCTGGGGATCGTCAATGTTCAGCACGTCAATGCCCACCAGGGATGGAGCTTGCTCCACCAGTGCCTCGACGGCTTCGGCGCAGAGGAAGGGATGTTGATGGTAGAGCGGCTGCTTCCAGTATCGGTCCCAACCGGTGCAAAAGAGCGCCGCCCCTCCGCAGAGGTGGGCCTGGGGCAGATCCATGTCGCGGATCGGCTCCCGTGGCCCTTTGCCCCGCACATCCACCACCACGCCGGACAAAACGCACTGCCCCAAGGCCAACTGGTCAATGGTCGCCCCACCGGGATGACGATGGTAGGGGGCATCCAAGTAGGTGCCTAGGCTGGTGACCATATCCATGTGTGTGACCTCGAAACAGGCGCGGCCCTCGTAGTGGGGCCGCGACTCGGCATGGGTGAAGTAAGTCCCGATGTGGGGCGGAGGCAGTGAGGGGAAGACGCTCATGTCCTCTTCGATGACGTGGCTGAGATCAATGAGTTTCACGGCTCTACTCCCGACGTGGAAGCTCATGGGCCAGCACCTCCTGTACGGTGCGCATGTCGGCCGGCAGTTCCAGCGGCGGGTTTCGGTGGCGGGCGATCACCTCGGACAGGGTATCCTCATGGTAGCCCACCTTGAAGCCAGTGAACTTCAGCCCATGCGCGGTGGAGATCACGATGACCCGCTGATCAGAGCGGATGAGGCCCCGCTCCACCAGTTTGAAGAGCACTGCCAGCGCCACGCCGGTGTGAGGGCAGCAGTACATCCCCGTGCGGTCGGCGCGCGCTGCGGCGTTGGCCAACTCATCCTCCGAGACCTGCTCGACGAGGCCCTCAAACTGCCTGAGCACCTTCACCGCCCGCTCGTAACTCACCGGGTCGCCGATCTGAATGGCGCTGGCCAGGGTCTTCTGGGCTTTTACCGGGCGGTACTCTTGGAAGCCTGTGAGGAAGCTCAGGTAGAGGGGGTTGGCTTTCTCGCTTTGGGCGCAGGCAATGCGCGGCAGCCGATCAATGAGGCCCAGTTCCTTCATCATGAGAAGCCCCTTGCCCAGAGCGCTGATGTTGCCCAGATTGCCCACGGGGATGACGATCCAATCGGGCACCTCCCAGTCGAACTGCTGCACGATCTCCATGCCCACTGTCTTCTGGCCCTCCATGCGCAGGGAATTCATAGAGTTGGCCAGGTAGATGGTGGGTTCCTGGGTGACCTGTTTGACGATGGCCATGCATCCGTCGAAGTCGGTGTCCAGGGCCAGCACCAGCGCGCCGTTGGCGATGGGCTGGATGAGCTGGGCGGTGGAGACCTTGCCTCGAGGCAGGAACACCACGGCCGGGATCCCCGCTGCGGCAGCGTAGGCAGCCAGCGCTGCAGAGGTGTCGCCGGTGGAGGCGCAGGCCACAGCGCGGATGGGCTGGCCATCGGCCCGCATCTGCTTCACCATAGAGACCAGCACCGTCATCCCCAGGTCTTTGAAGGAGCCGGTGTGGCTGTTGCCGCACAGCTTCACCCACAGGTCCTTGACCCCCAGTTCCTGGCCCAGCCGCTCGGCCAGGAAGCAGTTGGTGTAGCCCTCGTACATGGAGACCACATTCTCATTCTCCACCTGAGGGCAGACCCACTCTTTTTTGCCCCACACGCCGGAGCCGTAGGGCCACTCGTTGGTGCGGATGCGCTCATCGAAGAGCTTCATCCAGGCGGCAGCAGAGCGTCGTTGGAGGGCTTCTACATCGTGCTCCACATCCAGCAGGCCGCCGCAGTGGGGGCAGTGGTAGATCACCTCGGTCAGTGGATAGTGGTCCTCGCAGCCCCGGATGCACTGAAACCAAGCGTTGTACGGTGTCTTGTTCATTGTACCCTCACAATCCATGCCTCAATACAAGCGTACAAGTAGGAGGCGAGGGAATCTGCTCGATTTCTTGGATCAAGAAGGGGAGGTTAGGATAGTTGAAACTCAGCCCTGGCGCGGGTAGGCGATGATGCTTGATATCGGGAGGCACATGTTTGTGATGGGGATGAGTACTGGCCAAAGCAGGATCATCGGGATGAGGCTGGGGATCATACCAGTACAATCTGTCAGAGCCTCGGCAGACCTCATACGAGTAGTACTCAAGGATCGCCGTAGCAAAGTTGATGACCTCAAGAACCCTCAGCACAATCCCCCGACTGAACTCCAGTTCACCCTCCAGTTCAGCCACGGTCGCACTTCTCGGCTTGAGCACAAGGGTAGACCGTTGGACGGAAGGGAACTTGTCAGGAAGGGTGTAAACGAAGTAGCTGTAGCTATGCAGTGAGGAGAGCATCGTCAATCGGGGGCCAGCACCAAAGCGCCGGAAGGGGCTGAGGCACGAAGCTCGGCCAGACGTTCTTTCATCAGCTTATCGTATGCCGCCTCGCGCTGGGATTTGATCCGGTAATAAGCTGCCCAACGGCCATAATCGTTGATCTCCTCAATCTCCTCGTCCCGTAGTGCACCGCTGATGTAGAGCTCGTAAAAATCCCTCGATAACATGCCATATTTCGCTTCGAACTTCTCCAGTTCTTGGTTCATAGCATGGATATCCTGAATGATCTCTTGCAGTTCCATGTACCACCTCCACCTCGCCAGTGCGAGTTGACGCTGATCCCGCTACGATTGATCCTCTGCGAAGGAGATTATAGATACAACCTCAGCGATGTCAAATCTCTAGTTCTTTGGTCGCTTGGTCAGTTGGTCACCTTATCGGCCCGGAGACCAATAGACTACCAGACTATCAGAATCTCCACTACTTCCGACAGGTTGGCCACCCGCAGCTCTGGATAGTCAGGGTACAGCCCCCTTCGATCCAGGAGGATCACATCCATTCCACAGGCAGCCGCTCCTTTGATGTCTACCTCCAGGTCATCGCCCACGAAGACCGCCTCCCCCGCCTTCACATCCAGCCGCCTGAACGCTTCCTGAAAGATAGCCGGGTGGGGCTTGCGCCAGCCGAACTCGCCGGAGATGACCACGGCGTCGAGGAGGCTGGCCAGCTCGAAATGGTCGAGAAGGCCATAGATGGCGGGCCAGTATTGAAAGTTGGTCACCAGGGCGGTGCGATAGCATCCGTGCAGCCGGTCCAGCAGATCACGATGCCTCTCGGGCAGAGAGAGCTGCTCGATGTAGCCACCGATGTAGCGGGCGACGAACTGGTCCAGGGAAGGGAGATAGTCAGGGCTCAGGGCAGTGAACGTGTCACGCATGCGGGCCATGAAGTTGACCTCGCGCAGCGAGGCCTGGGCCTGGTGAAGGTACCGCTTGCGGAGGGTATGATAGGCTTCCAAGAATCGGGCCAGTGTCTCTGCATTGCCGCCGTAGATGGCCTGGAAGGCGTCGCGGGCCAGGTCGGCATGGTCGTGGGAACTGCCCCGATCATGCCACAGCACAGTGTCTATGAGGTCGAAGAGAATGGCCCGCTTGCCCTCCAACTCGCCCATCCTATAGCTCCTCCGGCCCGCCGATGTGTCCCAGCACGGCGCTGGCTGCCGCGACGGCCGGCCCGGCCAGGTACACCTCGCTCTCCGGATGGCCCATACGCCCCACGAAGTTGCGGTTGGTGGTGGACACGCACCGCTCGCCGGCGGCCAGCACCCCCATGTATCCGCCCAGGCAGGGCCCGCAGGTCGGCGTGCTCACCACCGCCCCGGCCTCGATGAAGGTTTCAACCAGCCCCTCGCGCACCGCGTGCAGATAGATGCTTTGCGTGGCGGGGATGATGATACAGCGCACGTCCCTCGCCACGCGCCGTCCCTTCAGAATCTGGGCGGCGACGGAAAGATCTTCCCAGCGGCCATTGGTGCAGGAGCCAATCACCACCTGATCAATCTCTATCCCCTTCGCCCCGGAGAGGGGCCGGGTGTTGCTGGGAAGGTGGGGGAAGGCCACCTGCGGCTCCAGTTCGCTTACGTCCCACTCGTAAATGCACGACACCTCGGCGTCCGGGTCGCCCCTGTAGACCGTATAGGGCCGCTGGGCGCGCCCCTCAACATAGGCCAGCGTGGTCTCGTCCACCGGGAAGAGCCCTGCCTTGCCGCCGGCCTCGATGGCCATGTTGCTCATGGTCAGCCGGCTGTCCATGGAGAGGGACTGAGCAGCCTCGCCGGTGAACTCCATCGCTTTGTACAGCGCACCGTCCACCCCGATCTGGCCGATGGTGAAGAGGATCAGGTCCTTGCCCCCCACCCACTTCTGGAGCTGGCCGTGGTAGACAAAGCGCACCGTCTCCGGCACCCGCATCCATATCTGGCCGGTGGCCATGGCCGCGGCGATATCGGTGGAGCCCATGCCAGTGGCGAAGGCCCCCAGTGCGCCGTAGGTGCAGGTGTGAGAATCGGCCCCCACGACCACCTCTCCGGGCAGCACCAGCCCCTGCTCTGGCAGCAGGGCGTGCTCGATGCCCATGGTGCCCACGTCGTAGAAGTGGGCGATCCCCTGGGCGCGGGCGAAATCGCGCACCCGCTTGCACTGCTCGGCAGACTGGATGTCCTTGTTGGGCACGAAGTGGTCGTTGACCAGGACGATTTTCTGCGGATCGAAGACCTGCCCCACACCGATGCGCTCGAACTCGTGGATGGCGATGGGGGCAGTGATGTCGTTGGCCAGCACCACGTCCACCTTCACATTGATGAACTGTCCCGGCCGGATGGCGTCGGCCTCAGTATGAGCGGCCAGGATCTTCTCCGCCAGTGTCATTCCCATGAATCGAAGTCCTTTCAGAGGTATCGCAGTGCCACCTCAGCCACCTGCCATCGTCGCTCGTCGCGCAGCCAGCCTTGAAGAATGGGCACCACTTGTGTGGGCTGGCGTCGTCCCAGGTTCCGCATCGCCGAGGCCACAGCGCGCCAGACGAAGCGTCTCTCATCGGCAGCCAACTCGGTGAGGATGGGCAGGGCAGCTTCAACATGCTGGACGGCTTCGGCGGCGGAGAAGGCCATCGCCACATTCCAACGTGCCTGCTCATCGGAGCGCCTGGCCCACGCCGCTAACCGCTTCAGCGTCAACTCGGGATAGCAACGAAGCAGCCCATCGCCTATGGCAAAGGGACACAGGTTCTGGCGCACATAGACACTCCGATCGCTCAATAGCGGCTCAAGGAGGTCAAGAAATCGCTCGCCCCACTCTGGGGTACGCACTTTGGCAGCGATCTTTACTCCCACCGCCACGGCCCGGCGCACGTTCTCAGAGGAGTGGTGCACCCATTCTAGGCATCGTGTGTAGACGATGTCGAAGTCGGCCACCAGCAACTCACTCAACATCCACGCCGCATCCTCGCGCCGTTCCCAATCGGGGTGTTCCGCCAGCCAAAGCCAGAGGGCTGCAATATCATCAGAGCGATCGGGGAAGAAGGTGATGACTAGCTTGACGCCCAACGTGGTGCTCAGGTGGTCTTCGATGAGCTTCACGCCCCAGGACCAACACTGTTCCGGATTGGGTGCGACCTCCCGCAGCAGGTCGAGAGCACGCCTGAACTCCCGATCGCGTGGATAACGGCGTTTCTCGATCCCGCCCATCTCGTACAGGGCCTTCACTGCGGAGGCCAGATCATCCTGGCTCAAGGCCTCACAGAAGGGTTGTTCCCAGGGGTATGGGTTCACTGTTTTCTCACTGGGCTATCGCACGACAGGGGCCAGAAAGTGCAGCGCGTTGAACCGTTCAAAAGCCTGGAGAACATCCTTCCCTTCCAGGCGGATGGTCCTTCCATCAACGCGGGTCACGAAGTCCAGGTGTTCGACTGTATCCGCATACGACGGATCAATGAAGGTCACTTGAACCGTAACGGGGCCCTCGAAAACGAAGGGCTTGAAATCCGAGGCGTGCTGTACTGCTTCGGCGGCGGCTTCTTCAATCATCTGGCGTGCTCTCAGCAGCGGCACGCAGCGAGCGGCGGAACGGCTTACCCCCTCTTTCACCGCTACGGTTTTCACCTGACCCAAGAGCGAGCGGGCCTCTTCGCACGCCGCTCGGTCACCGGCCACAAGGCCGACCGGTACGCCGTGGAAGCCACACAGCGCCGCGTCGGTGCCGATCTCGCCTATCTCGAGGCCATTGAAGGACAGGGAAAAGATGTTGCCGGCAAAGGTGTGAGCCATGACGCTGTGCAAGGTACCCGCTTTAGCATGGTATCCCACGAACATCGCCAGATCGAAGGAACGGTCAACGCCAGCCATATGATTCATGGGTTTTGGCTGCCCAGAAAGAAAGCTCACTCTGGAGTCCAGGAGCTCAGGCAACAGGTTGCGCATGGAGCCATGGCTTTCTCCCGCAAACACCTCAGTCGCACCGCCAGCAAACGCGCCCCGGGCGGCGGCATTGACTTCCTCGGTCATCAATCGGCGTTGAAGCTCGATTTGAGCGTCGTCCCATTGGACGAGCCCCGCGATGCCCTCCATGTCAACGGCCACAAACACTTTCGTCGTTTATCCTCTTTCTTGAAGCGATCTGTGCGCCGGATTTTCATCCTGACGCCTCTGGCTGGCTTTTCAGTTCGGCTATCAAATCTTCGACATTATCGAAGTCCTGGAATCGTCCTTCTGCCAGGTCCGCTTTGGCCTCCCGGTAACGGGTCTGCCACTCCTCAGTCCAGAACCAGGATGGGTCTATCTCCTCCCGCCGCCAGCGCAAGTAACCGATAAAGCTCAGCACTTCCAATGCTTCATCCTCGGGTAGTTCGTCCAGTGCCTGTTTGGCCATCTCTCTGATATGAGTTGCCATTCGCTCACTCCCTTATGATGTTCGCTGTCAGTTTGGAAAGGGCCCATCCTTGTGGCATAATATGGGCGCCTGTGTGAAGAGCCCGCAGGTGTGAGGCCAACCATCATGCTACAGGATGAACCCATGACCACATGTGGAAGTATACACAAACACAAGCTCCTTGGCAAGCCCACCAGGAGGGAGACGTTGCTGGGCCTGATCTTGCTGGCCTCCCTGCACTCCTTCCTCACCATTGACGAGCAACTGTGGGCTTTACGGGCCCGGCGCTTCGCGGAAGCGCTCCACACGAGGAACCTGGCTGACACCTATCAGGCCCAGCACCCGGGCGTGGTAACCATGTGGCTGGGTGCAGCCTCCATCGCGCTGGGGATGGCCGATGATCCCCTGGCCACACTGCGCCGCCTGGAGCAACCCAGCGGGCGGCTGTGGTACGTGCATGAGCCCTACGAAGTGGAGCCACTGAGAGTGCTCGACCAGCAGTTGGGCTCGCGCTGCCGGAAGCGGGGTGAGGCCCAACTCCCACTGGCCCATGTCACCACCTATCAACTTCCCTCCCTCGTCCTCACCCCGCTTGACCAACCTCAGGATGTGAGTTTTGGCCAAGAGTTGCACCTGCTCCGCGCCGGGCTGGCCGCTGCACAGATGGACTTCCGGCAGCAGGTGGGGGTGACATTGGAGTGGATGAACTCTGCGGATCTGGAGCAAGACCTCAAAATCGCCTGGCGAGTAAGGGATGAGGAGGGACGGTCATGGGGCAGGCTCGACCACCCGCTGATGGACGATGAGGATCACAAGACATCCCGATGGCTTGCCGGGACCCGCCACCTGACCCGGCATCTGATCCCCCTGATCCCAGGCCTGCCCCCCGGTCCTTACCACCTCAGCCTGACCCTCTACCACGAGCTGACCATGGAGCCACTCCCCTACCGAGAGGCAGGAGGCACATGGCAACAGGTGCCCTACACCCTGGCCGACATTGAGGTGATCCCCTGCCCCATATCACCCACACTGGAGGAACTGGCCATCCCTCAGCCACGGCGTGAGCTCCTGGCTGAAGGGCTGGCCCTGCTAGGGTGGAGCCCTTGGCCTGAGAGCGTGCGCCCCGGAGAGAGCTTACCGCTTGAGCTCTTCTGGGAGGCAGAGGGGGAGGGCAGGGCGGACTGCGCAGTGAAGTTGCAGTTGCAGGATGCCGGGGGACAGGTGGCGGCCTCTATCAGAGCCCCTGTCGCGGGTCTCCATTACCCCACCAGCCGCTGGCCGAGCGGGGAACGGATCCGGGCCCGGTACGAGCTTCCCCTCCCGGCCACGACCCAGCCGGGCACTTACTCGC
>Ga0136653_10001022_pt1 | contig 15076 bp, 15 predicted proteins | sample LakKivw275mmetaG_FD_94866 | JGI IMG/M metagenome (GOLD analysis project Ga0136653, IMG submission 94866) | Anoxic lake water microbial communities from Lake Kivu, Rwanda to study Microbial Dark Matter (Phase II) - Lake Kivu water 275m metaG... | ecosystem: Environmental > Aquatic > Freshwater >... | reverse complement strand
CGAGTAGGATCACGCTCGGTTCCATTCTCTTGGCTTGCGGCGTGTCGGCCGCCATTGGCATTATTTTCGGTTATTACCCGGCTCGGCGGGCGGCGCGCTTAAACCCGATAGACGCTTTGCGCTACGAATAAGGCAGCCAAACTTTAAAAGAGAGAATTTTATATATAAAATTCTCAACGAATTAAAAATTAATTTACAACCATATGGAAAACACAATGAATGAATCGGAGGCGAAGTCTCCGGAAAAAAGCCCAGAAAAAATATCCTGGGAAGAGCATCGAGGCGATTATGAGCGGCCGCGCTGGCATCGTTATTGGCATCACCATTGGTGGCTTTGTCAGGGGCGTCATTGGGGCTTTTATGTCCTTAAGGTCATTTTCGGCCTGGTTTTAATTGGCGTTATCTTGATGATCGGCGTGGCCATTGGCTTAGGCGCTTATCATCGTAGTCCGGCCGCTTACGGCCCGCGCTACTCTTTAAGCGGTTATGGCTTTAATCAGCGGGGAATACAAACCCGGGGTGTAGCCACACCGATGATGTGGCAATTCTATAGCCAGACCAACGGTCAGACGGCCATTAATCTGGCCCAGATTTTCGGCACCATCGCCAGTGTAAACGGCAACCAGATAACCGTAACGACCAATAGCAACCAGCCCTTGGTGATTTTAACTCAAGCCAACACGGTCATCACCGACGCTAACGGCGCCTTGGTGCCGCTGGCCAATTTAAAAACCGGTCAAAACATTATTGCCGTCGGTGCTCTTGATAAAAATGGGCGGATGACGGCTCAAGCGATCAGCAGCCAATAAAGAAAAACACCCGTAGCCACGGGTGTTTTTTAATATAGTTCTTTTGGCGTGAGTGTGCTAAAGTATAGGCAATGGTTTTCTGCTTGCTTTAAGGCCAAAATTTATGGGATTAGCCACTTTTTACGCCCTTTTTCATTGGCTTATTGCCCATGCCGTTCACGTTTATTGGTTTCTTTTTCTCTTAATGCTTATTGAAGGGCCGATGGTGACGACCGTGGCCGCTTTTGCCGCTTCCTGGGGCTATTTCAATCCGGTAGTGGTTTTTTTGTTGGCCATAGTCGGCGATATGGTGCCGGATGCCCTTTATTATTTCATCGGTTACTTGGCTCATTTCACGATTTTTAAAAAGTTTGGCCATCCCTTCCGCCTGAAGCCGGAGCGTCAAGAGAAACTAGAAAAATTTTTGAAATCGCACGCCGTCCAGACGATTATTGCCATTAAATTGACGCCTTTTTTACCCACCCCCGGTTTTATTTTTCTCGGCTCCAAACGCTTGCATTTTGGCAAATTCATGCTTACTTGTTTTTGGGTGACTTTTATCCGCGACCTGATTTTTATCTTAATCGGTTTTTATTTGGGCCGTTTAATAAACATTAATTTTTACTTTAAATACGCCCAATGGGTCGCGCCCGGCCTTTTAGTAATTTTTATCGGCCTTTATTTTCTTTACCGCTTTATTTTTTCCTGGCTGGGCCGGAAGAGCGAGCTGTGTTAAGCGGTCTTTAACTCTCGTTGCCTTATTTTTGTTATGCGCATCGCCATTTTTTCCGACATTTTCTATCCTGAAATCAGCGGTCTCGCCGATTCCATTCAGCTTTTAGGCCAAGAATTGGCTCGGCGCGGACACAGAATAGATTTTTACGTTTCCCGTTACGCGCCGAAAAATTATCGCGGTGTCGGTTTTAAACCGTGGGAATTAAATTTAGGAAAGAACGTGAAAATTTTCCGCTTGGCGACTCTGTCTTTAGCCGGCACGACCGGTCAGGGACGCCTGTTGATTCCCACGCCGAGAAAATGGCGGGAGGTGATAAAAAACCGACCCGATATCCTTTACAGCCAACTGCCTTTCGGCTCCGGTCTGGTGGCTTTAAAAGCCAGCCGCCGCTTAAAAAAGCCGCTCATCGGCACTAATCATACGGCCATAACCGAATTTATCAGCGACGGTTTTTTGTCCGCCGCCCGCAAACGTTTGGCTTTAAAATATTACGTTTGGTATTATAATCAATGCGATTTTGTCAGTGCTCCTTCGCAGTCGGTTTTTAAAGAAATGATCGTCAAGGGCTTCAAAAGACCGCATGCCGTTATTTCCAACCCCTTGGATTTCAAAATTTTTTTCCCGGTGAGCGCGAGGCGCCGGCAAGTTTATAAACGTGAATTTGGACTAGGGAAAGAAAGCTTGGTTTATGCCGGCCGCTTGTCCGAAGAAAAGAACATTGACGTTCTTATTCGCGCCTTGGCTTGGCTTAAACAAAGTCGGCCGCAAGCGCTTTTGGTTTTAGCCGGTAACGGTAAAGACTGGCAAAAATTAGCGGCTTTGGCCGCGAAGTTAGGCATAAAAGACAGCGTAAAATTTTTAGGGCGTTTAAACCAAAAGGAGTTGGCTCAAGTTTTTAACGCCGCCGAAATTTTTACTACCGCCAGCACTTCCGAAACGCAAGGCATGACGGTTTTGCAAGCCATGGCTTGCGGCCGGCCAGCTTTGGGCGTGCGCTCGCGGGCTTTGCCGGAGTATATAAACAAAAGTAACGGCGCCTTAGTGGCCCCGGGCGACTACCGGTCTTTGGCTAAAGCCGCGGCCGCCCTTTTATCTGATCGCCGGCGTTTAAAAAAGTTAGGCGAAGACGCTTATCGCCAAGTGCGAAAATTTTCCCGTCAAAAAATCGCCGATCGCTGGGAAGAGATTTTTAGGCGCTTTGCCCTTAAGGGAAGGGAAATAGGCGCCCGCGGTCGGCTTAACTTAATTATACGAAACTAAGCATCGTTATCCCCGCCTATAACGAGGAAAAATATTTAGGTCAATGTCTGGACGCGGTCATGGCGGCGATAAAGCGCGCCGGCCGGCCGGTGGAAGTTATTGTCGTCAATAACGCCAGTAAAGATAAGACCAAACAAATAGCCTTGTCTTATCCCGGCGTTATAGTTGTGGACGAGCCGAATAAAGGCATAACCAAGGCTCGTCAAGCCGGTTATTTAAAAAGCTCGGCCAGTTTAATCGCTAACGTTGATGCGGACACGATCATGCCGCCCGATTGGATTATTAAAGTTTTTTATTATTTCAAACGTTACCCCAAATTAGTCGGTTTAAGCGGCCCCTATATTTATTATGACGCCGCCAATTTCATTAATTTTTTGGGCAAGGCCTATTACGGCCTTGGTTGCGGTTTTAATTGGCTGGCCAAACCCTTTAAATTGGGGGCGATGCTGCAAGGCGGCAATTTTATTTTGCGGCGGCGCGTTTTGGATAAAATCGGCGGTTTTAACACCAAACTTGATTTTTACGCCGAGGACACTGATATCGCCACGCGCGCCAATAAAGTCGGGCGCATTCTTTTTTCTTTTAAATTGCCGATGTACAGTTCGGCGCGGCGTCTGAAGAGCGAAGGTTTTTTCAAAATGGCCCGGCGCTACAGTTTAAATTATTTCTATTATTTAGCCTTTAAAAAACCCTACAGTAAAAACTCCATTGATATTCGTACTTAATTTGTTTGACAAATTTAAATTTGTATGATAGGATTGTTTGCTAAATAATATAGTAAACATTAGTTAAATAATGCCAAATGTATTGACCTTTAAAAATAATAGAGAAAAATGAAAAAGAAAAGTTGTTTCTTTCTTTTAACAGTGGCGGCGGCTTTCTTTTTCAGTGCCGCCTTTAGTCAAACCGCCAAAAAAATTGAACCTCTGTTAATATCATCGCGATTGCTTTTAGAAGCCCTGCCTGGCAGTGATAGTTTATCTATTGAAGCCGCTAACGGCCAAATGACCATCGCTGACGCCGGCCATCTTTTTAAAGTCTGCGTCTACTACGCTGACGGTTATGGCAGTTGGGATATCAATCGGCCGAGTTTTTATCGGAGCGCAAAGAAAATCGGGGTTTACGATTTGTCGGATAGCGACTTGAAGCGATTAGTTGTTTCTGATCCGGAAAGCTTTTGGTTAAATCAGGGACAGATTATAAAATTCTGTTATCAATTTCCGCTTTGGCTTAAAAAGGACGAGCCTTGGCCGCTCTTTTTAACTAAAAGCGAAAGCGAATACGTTTTCGTGGAAGTGCGGCAGATCGCGGGTGGTTTGGAGGCTCATTTTTACCCCTTAAATTCCTGGCCCTTAACTGGCGGCCGACATTACCTTATCATTCCCCGGACTTTTTAAGACCGGGGATTTTTTGTTGAGTTTTTAGGCTTATTTTGTTATAATAAAAACGCTTTTAAAAATTCTTAAGCGAAAAAATTAATAATTTAAAACCTATGAAAAAAATTTGGTGGATTATTATCATTATCCTGGTGGTCATCGTCGGCCTTTGGTTTTGGGCGACCTATAACCGCCTGGTGACGGCTAACGAAGCCATTTCCAAGCAATGGGCGCAGGTGCAGGTGCAATACCAGCGCCGTTTTGACCTCATTCCTAATTTGGTGGAATCGGTGAAGGGAATTATGGCGCAAGAACAGACGGTTTTCAACAATTTGGCTGAAGCTCGGGCGCATTACAGCGGCGCCACGGCTTTAAACGACCAAGTGGCGGCCGCCAATGAAGTGGAAACGACCCTGGGCCGTTTGTTGGCGATCGTGGAAAATTATCCGGAATTGAAATCGGCTGAAAACGTGCAGACCCTGATGGCGCAATTGGAAGGCACGGAAAACCGGATCAGCGTGGAGCGGAGCCGCTATAACGAAGCGGTGCGCAGTTTTAACGTTATGATCAAGCGTTTTCCGACCCAAATTATCGCCGGCCGGTTTCGCTTTTCCGAAAAAACCTATTTTGAAGCCACGCCGGCCGCGGCCGAGACCGTGCCCAGCGTCAACTTGCAAGTTAATCAGTAGAGCAAGAGAGAACCGGCGGGAATGAGGGAACGCGGTTTATCAGGGCCAAGCTTAAAAAATTAGAAAAATTTCATGCGCAAAGGCTCATTACTCTTAACGATATTAATTTGTTTTTTCTTTTTAGTCGGCTTTTCGGCCCGGGCTTATTATAATCCGGGTTCGCCGACGGGTTTTGTTAATGATTTCGCCGGCATTTTGAGCGAAGAACAAGCCGATGCTTTGGAAAACAAACTGGCTCAATTCAACCAGGAAAGCAGCAATCAAATCGTTATCGCCACCATCAGCAGCCTGGAAGGCGACACGATTGAAAATTTCGCCGTCAAATTATTCGCGGACTGGAAAATCGGCCAGGCGCAAAGAGACAACGGCGTCTTGCTTCTGGTCGCGTTCAACGACCGGCAGATGCGGCTAGAAGTCGGCTACGGTTTGGAAGGCGCCTTACCCGACGCCACATGCTACCAAATCATCACTCAAGTCCTGCGCCCGGCTTTCCAGAGTGGGGATTATTACGGCGGTCTCAACCAAGGCGCGGATCAGATTATCGCCGCCACTCGGGGCGAATACGAGCCTTTGCCGGCGCCAAAAGTTGCCTCTTTCCTTACTAGTGTTAATCCCGAAGCCGTGCTTTGGGGAATAATTATCTTTTTTTATCTTTTGTCGTTTTTACGCCGCTATTTAGCCAAGAGCCGGAGCTGGTGGCAGGGCGGAGTTTTCGGTTTAGGGGCCGGACTTTTGTTGGCCGCCATGTTTTTCCGCGCTTTTTACTATTTCATCATCTTGCCTTTGCTTGTCGCCGCCCTCGGTTTATTCTTTGATTATTTAGTCTCACGCGTCTTGCCGCCGCCCAAACCACGACCTAAAGGCAGGCGCGGCGGTTTCTGGTTTTTGGGCGGCGGCGGCCTGGGTGGACGCGGCGGCGGCGGCGGTGGTTTTGGCGGCTTTGGCGGCGGCTCTTCGGGCGGCGGCGGCTCTTCGGGCGGCTGGTAAAACAGGGAAGTTTTGGCGTTCGGAAAATGATAATATTTTAACTAATGTTAATATAAAAACGGCTTTTAATAGCCGTTTTTATTATTTCCAAACTCCGGGAATAGTTTCGGTCCGGCATTTTTGAGTTTGGTGCCGGCCGCCGCCGAGATTATTTTCTAAAACACTAAAGCCGTCGCGGCGAATGGCAACGGCGCCGTCTTTAAAATAGGTATTCTGGCCGATTTCGTCGTCTAGGTTACCGGTATAAACGTATTTCAGGCCGGCTTTTAAAGCCAGCTCGCGAGCGCGCGTTATGGTAGCTTTAGGCGTAATTTCGTGGTCAAGCATTTTATAGCTCGGATAAAAACGGGAGAAATGTAAAATGGTGTCCTGACCCAAATTGTCTTTGAGCCAAGACGCCATTTTACTTATTTCCTTATCATTATCGTTTTCGCCGGGAATTATCAAATAGGTGATTTCTAAATGGACGCCAGTTTTGCGGATGATTTTCAGGTTATTGAGAACGGGTGCCAGCCGGCCTTGGGTCAAACGCCGGTAAAAATCCTCCGTGAAACCCTTGAGGTCAATATTGGCGCCGTCAATGTAGGGGAGAAGTTTTTTTAAAGGCAGGGGGTTGATATAGCCGTTGGAAACGATAATGTTTTTGAAACCGGACTTTTTCGCCAAGCGGGCAATGTCTAACATGTATTCATAGAACACGGTTGGTTCGGTATAGGTAAAGGCGATTATTTTCGTTTTTGCTTTTTTGGCCACGGCCACGATTTCTTCCGGGCTTTGGTAGGACGTCGGAATTTGTTCGGGGTCAATTTGACTGATCTCCCAGTTCTGGCAATGGCGGCAGTGAAAATTACAGCCGGCCGTGCCCAAAGAAAAGACGGCCGCGCCGGGCAAGAAATGGAAAAGCGGCTTTTTTTCAATGGGATCAATGTTTATGGCCACGGGCCGGCCGTAGGTTAAGGAATAGAGGCGGCCGTTTTTATTTTGGCGAGCATGACAGGCGCCTTTGACGCCCGGAGCGATTAAGCAAACATTAGGACAAAGTTCACAGCGAACAACGCCGTCAGCTAAAGGGCGATAATAAAGAGCCTCTTTCCCCGGTTTTTTAGCGGGCATATATTTAGAAAAATTGTTGCGGTGAAAAATAATTAAATTTCCTCCTTTCATCATAGCACAAAAAGAGCCTTTGAAAAACCGGCGGAGCGGTTTTTTTCCGGTTTTTATGCTATAATTATTAAGAGTTTATGCTTATTAAAAGGAAAAAGGGAAATCTTATTCCGGCGCTTGTTTTAATTTTCGCGGCTCTGGTTTTCACCCTGATTTTTGCTTTAATTTTTAATTTTAAATATATGCGGCAAGTTAAAAAAACGACCGTCCGACCATTGGCATTTAGCGGCCAATTTTATCCGGCCGACACTAAAGAGCTGGAAGGAGAGGTCAAAAATTATTTGGCTTCGGCCCCGGCTGTTTCTGCCAAGGGCGAAGTAAAAATAATCATGGTGCCGCACGCCGGCTATGATTACAGCGCCGCCGTCGCGGCTGTTGCTTATAAAGCTTTGGCCGGAGAAAAAATCAAGCGCGTTTTTCTCTTAGGCAATTCCCATCATCATTACTTTCCCGGCGTCGCCGTTGACGACAGCGATATTTGGCAGGGGCCCTTTGGGGATTTAAAAGTGGACAAAGCCGAGGCGGCGGCTCTAATTAAGGCCTCATCTTTAATTCAAGTCAATCGCGCCGTCCATGCCGACGAACACGGCTTGGAAGTGCAGCTGCCTTTTTTGGAGACTGTTTTTGGCCATAACTTTAAAATCATCCCGCTTTTGTTTGGCAACTCCGGTGGTGATGATTATGAAACTTTGGCTGAAGTTTTGGCGAAAGAACTGAAAGCCGGTGATCTCGTTGTGGTTTCCAGCGACATGTCGCATTATCCGCCTTACGCTCTGGCTAATAAAATTGATCGGGAAACTTTAAGCTTGATTGAAAACAAAGATTTGGCCGCTTTGAGCGCTTACGCCGAGGAAGCGCTTAATCAGGAAGCGGGCGAAGACACGATTTTGTGCGGCTTGGACGGGGTTAAAACCACTTTGGTTTTGGCGGATAAACTAAATTTGACGCCGGTAGTAGCGGACTATAAAAACAGCGGGGACACGGTTTTCGGCGACAAAAACGCGGTGGTCGGCTACGGCGCGGTTTTGTTTTTAGGCAGCGAAGCCTCGCCGGTCGGGGCCTCGTTGAGCGAGATTTCCCAAGCCGCCGAAGCGCCTTTAAACGCGAAACAACAGGCCGCGCTTCTGGCTATCGCCAAGCAAAGCGTGGAAACTTACGTTAAGGACGGAAGCATTCCTGATTTTCAAGTCAGCGATCCGCGCTTGAAGCAAATCCAGGGCGCCTTCGTGACTTTGACGAAAAACGGGGATTTGCGCGGCTGTATTGGCCAAATTATAGCCGACGAAGCTTTATGGCAAGTGGTGCGCGATATGGCTATGGCCGCGGCCACCGAGGACGGCCGTTTTTTGCCGGTTAGCGTAGCGGAACTAGCCCAGCTTAGCTATGAGGTCAGTGTTTTGTCGCCGCCGAAAGTCATTAGCGATTGGCGCGAGATAAAACTGGGCCGTGACGGCGTTATTGTTAAAAAAGGCGGGCGCAGCGGCGTTTTCCTGCCGCAAGTGGCCACGGAAACCGGCTGGAGCTTGGAGGAATTTCTAAGCCAGCTCTGCGCGCAAAAGGCCGGCTTGCCAAGTGATTGCTATAAATCCGGCGAGGCGGAGTTAAGCGTTTTTCAAGCCCAGGTTTTTTAAGTCGGTTTTTTTTCTATCCTTTGGATGCTAAGGGAAGTGAGTAAGCGCGTTAGTAAGAAAAAACTTTTAGCTTTACCTGATTTTTATTGTGGTTTTTTTAAAAAATGCTATAATAAGATAATCGCGAAACTTTCAAGCAATTTTTATAACTTATAGTTAATTTAAAAAATTTATGAACGAAGAAAATCATCGTTCCTGGTCTTGGCAGAGTCCCAAGGCCGTCATTACCCTGATCGCCATCGTTTTGGTAATTGGTGTCGTGGTTGTTTCCTTGTTACGCGACCGTTTGGTCAGCCAGCAATATCGGCAGGTGACCGTGGTCGGCCAAGGAAAAGTCACTTATCAGCCGGACATCGCCTGGGTGACTTTGGGCGTGCAAATTGACAAGGTCGCCAAACCGGACGCGGCTTTAAATCAATTAAACGCCAAGGTGGACGGCATTCTTAAAGCCGTGAAGGCCGTAGGCGTTAGTGATGATGATATTCAAACGCAGAATTATTCCTTGTCGCCGCAGTATGACTATCTCAATAACGTCAACACGGTGACTGGCTACAGCGCTAACGAGCAGGTGGCCGTCAAAGTGACCGGTTACGATCAGGATCCGGGGAAATTGAGCCGAGTCATTGCCACCGTCAGCCAAGCCGGCGCCAATCAGATAAGCAATTTGTCTTTTGACGCTTCCAACATGAACGATTTGAAACAGCAGGCTCGCGTCTTGGCCATTCTTGACGCCCGGGCCAAGAGCGTTGACTTGGCCAAAGCCGCCGGCGTCAAATTGCATGATATCGTCGGCTGGTACGAAAATTTCATTTCCCCCGTGTTGAGCTATGATTACAGCGCCAAGGGCGGCGTCGGCGGCGGGGCCGTGGCCTCGCCTTCAACCCCGTCCGGCTTAGAAGAAGTGATTATTGAGATCGGCGTTAATTATAACGTTAGATAAACAAACAGGACTTAAGCCGGCGGCCTATCCGCCGGCCGATCTATTATTTATGAATGGTAACAGCAACTCCGAGAGCGTTTCTAATTCCTTGGCCGGCAAGATGATTTTAATCGTCAACAGCTCTGGCGCTAATGACCCTCTCCATTCCAAAAAGTTTTTCATCAGAAAGGCCAAGAGTTTAGGGGTGAAAGTGATTGTTTTAAGCCGGGAAGCCAATTCTTTCCAGCCTTTTGTTGATTATTGCCTGACGGCCGACACCGCCAATTACATTGAGTCTTTGGCGGTCGTGGATAAATTTTTAAAAGACAATCCGAACGTTCATTTGGACGGCGCCTTTACCTTTTTAGAAGACGACGTTTTATTGACGGCTAAAATCACGGACAAGTACAAGCTCATCGGCACCCCGTATAAAGTCGCCAACCGCGTCCGCAACAAATACCTCTTCCGTGAGTTTTGCGCCGCTCATAATTTGCCTACGGTCAAATGCCAGTCGCTGAAAAACAGCAAAGACCTGGAAGAGGTCTTGAAGAATTTTTCTTTCCCTTTAGTGGTTAAACCGGCTTATGGCGCCGCCAGTGCCTTCGTGGTCAAGGTTGACGACGAAGAAGAGTTGCGCGAAAGTTTTACCTACTTGAAAAAGAAAATTTCTCCCAAAGTGGAATCGGCTTTAAACGACGGCCTGGAAATTTTCGTGGAAGAATATATTGACGGCGACGAAGTGGATTTGGACATCCTGGTCCAGAACGGGAAGATGAAATTCTGCGCTCTCTCCGATAACGGCAAGACCAAGGAGCCCTTCTTCATTGAAACGACGCGGATGACGCCTTCCAATTTGCCGCCGAAGAATCAGGCCGAGCTTTTGGCTATTGCCGACGAAACTCTGGAAAAACTGGGCATTTTGAACGGTTGCGTCCATTTTGAGGCCAAATCCACGGTTAAAGGACCCGTACCTCTGGAAATTAACCTGCGCTTGGGCGGGGATGAGGTTTATCCGAGCGTTAAGGCCGCCTGGCGCGTGGATTTATTGGAAAATACGTTAAAAATCGCCTGTGGCCTGTATATCCCTAAATTTGAATTTGCCAATGGCCCTTTTGAGTATTTAGCCGCCAAGACTTTCTCTTCCGACCACTCCGGCATTCTGGTCAACGTGGAGATCGCCGAGGACCTGCGCCGCCGGCCCTTCGTTAAGGAATTCCAATTTGAAAAGAAAATCGGCGATTCCGTCTTGTCGCCGCCGGAAGGCTATGAATACCTGGGTTGGATTTTAGTTTCCGGCCAAAATCCTTTGGATGCCCAAGATAATTTGCGCGAAGCGGAAGCGGCCATAAATTACGACGTGGCCAAATTCCATCCAGCTTCTTCCATCGGTAAAACCACGCGCAAGAATCCCTTCTCGGTCTCCGCTCTGAACGTAGAAATTTTAAAGCGCCGGAGCAAGATTGAAAAAATTCGGCGTATGGCCATTTCCGGCCAGCGTAATCTCCATATTGGCATCGCCTGCAATTTTTACGAAGAAGCTAACGACGACCAGGAAACCATCGTGGAAAAGGATTTGACGGTTATTGGCAAGGACATAGAAAAGACCCTGGCCGAACGCGGCTACCGCGTCAGCTTTTTTGATTTTAACGATTTGCCCAAAGCCTTTAGCGATTTAAAGAACAGCGACGTGGATTTGGTTTTCAACGTCTGCGAACGGATAAACAATTCCAGCCTTTTAGAACCGCACGCCGCCGCCATTTTTGACACCCTGCAGACTCCCTATACCGGTTCCAATCCTTTCACTCTCGGTCTGTGTATTGATAAGATCCGGGTAAAGAAGCTCTTGAGCTACCATAAGATACCGACGCCGGAATGGGATTACGTCTATTCTTTGGAAGACGACATCCGCGAAGACTTATCCTATCCTTTAATAATTAAACCGGCCAATACCGACAATTCCATCGGCATCACTAACGACTCCGTGGTTAAAAATCGCGAAGAATTGAATAGGCAACTGGAAAAGGTCATCAAAGAAGTCGGCCGGCCGGCCTTAATTGAAGAATATATTGAGGGCGACGAATACGACGTCCCCATTATCGGCACCGAGGAAGACGATTTGCGCGTCCTGCCTTTGTCGCGCTCCATTTTTGACGACCTGCCGGAAGGCGTCTGGCACATTTATCCCTTCGCGGCCAAATACACGGAAGACTCGGTCTATAAAAAAATCGTCGTCCAGAGGCCGCCGAAAAACATCGGCAAGAAATTGGAAACCTTATTAGGAGAAATCGCCCTGGATACCTATAACATTTTAGACTGCCACGATTACGGCCGGGTGGAAATTAGGGTGGACAAGAACAATAATCCCTACGTTTTGGAGCTTAATCCCAACCCCTCTCTGGACAACGGCGGCTTTTTCGCCGAGTCGGCCCAGATGATCGGGCTTGATTACGGCGATTTTTTAGAGGAGATTATCCGCTTGGCGATAAAGCGCTATAAGGACAATCCGCCTTATTATCATTTACAACCTAACGTGGTCTGACCGCGACCTTTAAAAAGGAGCATTTATGATTATCATCAAGGAAATTAAGGATTTGGCGACCGCGGAAGCGCTCTGGCGGCTCTTAAGCCCGGGAAAGACGATTTTTGACGAGTGGGATTTTCGTTACTGCTTTTATAAATACTTTCCCTATCCTTTGAATTTTTATGCCGCTTATGAGAAACGGGACGGGGAAGAGAAGCCGGTCGCCCTCCTGCCCTTAGAGCGGCACAAGAGCGGCTGGCTGGAATTTTTCGCCGAAGATCCCTGCGAAGAAAATCGCCTTTTTCTCCGTCCCGGCTACGAGAGAATTATCCCGCGGCTTTACCGGCACTTGCCCAAACCCGTCATAATTTACGATATTTCCGGTGAAGACACGTTTACGCGCGCTTTGCCTCTAGAGGATTATAAATACGTTTTACCTTTAAATGGTTTAAGGACTTTTAATGATTACGCGCGCCGCCGCTTGTCCACGAAGAAACAGCATAATTGGCGTTCCGAATTTAAGCGCTTGGAAGCAGGGGGCTTAAAAATTATCTATAATCGCTGGCCGGACTTAAAAAAACTCTTTAAATTGAACGTTATTAATTTTTCCGATTCTTATTTACAAAGCAAAGAAGATCAGCAAGCCTGGAGCGATTTAATTAGACTGCCCTTTAACTGGCAATTGGTGAGCCTGGAAGTCAAGGGCCGGCTGGCCGCCGTGGCTTTGGCCGTGCTTTTCAACAAAATTTACTTTTATCTTATTAGCGGTGCCGATTCCAAAACTATTCCGAGTTTAGGCAAATATTTAAATAAAATTACCTTAGAGCAGGCCCTCTCTTTGGGGGCTGAAGTCTGGGACGTTGGCTTGGGCGACTGCGGTTGGAAAGAAGCCTGGCATTTGGATAGGATTTCCCAGCATCAGTTCATTCGCCAGTAAAAAAGGGCGCGCCAATAAATCCCTTGTATTTATTGGCATATTTTTAGGGCTATGCTATAATACTTCTATAAACAGGGGATAATTGCGAAATTTAAATACAATTATTTTAAAAGGACTTGATTATTAAAACCTCTTTTGAGCGCTTTATTAATGAGTCCCAGGCTAAAATTATGTCAAAGATGACAAAATCGCAGTTGATTGCCACCTTGGCGGAAGAAACCAAGTTGAGCAAGAAAGAGACGGCCGCTTTCATGGACACCCTGGCCGACGTGGTTTACAAAGAAGTCAAGAAGGCCGGCGAATGCATCGTCCCGGGCTTCGGCAAGCTAGTCAAGGTCCATCGCCAGGCCAGAGATGGTCGCAATCCGGCGACCGGCGAAAGCATCAAGATTCCGGCCAAGACTGTGGTTAAATTTCGCTTAGCCAAAGTGGTTAAGGATACCGTTCTTTAATCCGGTTTAAAGTTTTCTTAAGACTTACACGAAAACCGCCCTAGGAATCCGGGCGGTTTTTGCTTTCACAATTGATTTGTTTACCGTTATTAGCGGTTAAATCGTTTCCAGAGTTTTTCTTCCCAAACTTCCCAAGTCCAACCGAGGTATAAGAGCCAGGTAAGGATAATACCCGCGCACATGGCGGACAAAGGCAGCCAGAAGAAAACGCTGTTGGTCAGGGCGCCGAGCATAACGCAGGCGCTTAGGGTAAAGCCGATAATAATGCTTAATTCCGGCCTCTTAAAAAAACGCCCCAAGCTCAATTTACCTAAGGCCATTTGAAAGATCATCGCGATAGCGCCGAACATAAAAGAAAACAAGACCAGTAAACCGCCTTCCCGGTACTGTTCCCATTCAGCAACCACGCCGAAGAATCTGAAGTTTGAGTGTCTGATCACGAATGAGCTTAAGATGAAAGCGGCGAGAAAAGCGATTCCTTTAGCTGCAATTTTAGAGAGCGGCTTCTTGGCGTCCAGACGAACGAAGGCTACGGCGATCGGGAAAATAAGGCTGACGATCACAATTAACCAGGGCAGGTAATCATGTTGTGGATCGCCGGTGTTTAGGTAGGGTTCAAAAGCAATCTTTTTTGCCGCTTTATAATAGAAGACTTTTTCGCCCTCGGTACGACTGGTGAAACTAGTAAAGGGGCCGCCGCTCTTGTTGTAGCGGTAAAGCCTGATCCATTTAATCCAATATTCTTGTCCCGGATTGGCATAGGCCTTATCGGCCGCGTAAGCGATAAAATGTCCGTTCTCGTCTTTAATTTCGGCGAAGTAGGCTTCTTCGCCTACTTGCTTTAAGGTATCTTCTATCCAATAGCACGTTGGGCAAGGGAGTTTATGAAGGTTCGCGGTTTTGGCAAGAAACACTATATGCCCATTTTGATAGCCGAACCAAGTGGCAATTTTTTTACCATCATAGTTTTTTAGGGCCAGCCAAAGCATGCGGTTGTCATCCCAATTTGCTATTTCGCCGGGATCGAATTTTTTCAAAGCCAGCCAGGTTTGGCCGATTTTTTCTATTTTGGCCGTCGCCGCTTTGTCTTTAGGTTCAGCGGGGGCTGTTTTAGGATTCGTGGCTTGTCCCGAGCTTTCTTTTGATTCAGTACAGCCCGAACAAAGGAAAAGGGGACAAACAAAAATCAGAAGGAAAATTAACTTTTTCATTTTTTCAGCATTTTTGGTGAAACATTATTTTATTTTCAAAGAAGCTAAGAGTTTATTTTTTTCGGCCGTCCGGTCTATTTCTTCCATTCGTTAACGTATTGGCCCAAACCGAAATCACGCAGTTTATTTTTTAATTTAGTATTTTTATTTAAAAATGTCAATAGAGAACTAAACTCTATTTGGTAGCGGTTTTTAACGATTTTATAAACTAAATCCGGGTCATTTTTAATGGCCCGCCTGATAGTCTTGTCTTGGACACCGCCCAGTCGCGCCCCTTCCGAAACCGAGAGCCAGAGAGGGGAATTTGTCTCTTTAATCGCTTGCGGCGGAGTTTTAGGTAAGGAAAAGACTCTTTTTTTCATTATTTTTAATTTTTAAGTCCATTATATTATGGACTTAAATAAT
>Ga0136653_10001020_pt1 | contig 15093 bp, 13 predicted proteins | sample LakKivw275mmetaG_FD_94866 | JGI IMG/M metagenome (GOLD analysis project Ga0136653, IMG submission 94866) | Anoxic lake water microbial communities from Lake Kivu, Rwanda to study Microbial Dark Matter (Phase II) - Lake Kivu water 275m metaG... | ecosystem: Environmental > Aquatic > Freshwater >... | reverse complement strand
TTGTCAAGTCAATGAGAAACTCCCGGTCTTTTGGCTTCAATTTAAAGTCTAATCTATTCATCGCTTTGTGAATTAATATCACAAAGATAATGTTTCTATATTAATTTGTCATGACACTAGTTGAATATCATAATCAGAAATGGGATAGACCTTGCAGATCAGATGCCTGCCTTCATACAGGGAGCACCTGTTTTTATTCGTTAAATAGGGGCATTTACGGATAAACTGGCAACAGACTCCGCAAGCCGCGCAGGCTCCCTGCCTGTTTTTTTCAATATACCGAAGGGTTTTCCGGGTAAAAAAATAAACCAGGATTTGCCTCCGGAATGTACCCCAGACAATCCTGCGCATTCTTTTGTCCCTTAATTTAAAGACAGCCCCTGCGAAAGCCAGGAAATTTCCGATTTCCAATCGGAAGTTCTGAAAATGGCTGTCAGACCTGTTCACGGTGCATGCTTCTTATTTAGTTTTCGGACTGTGCGGATCAGCAATCCATCGGAGCAAACCTCGGCAATCCGGACACCGTCTTTCTCGTGTATCTTTATTTTTTCCTCCATTTTCGCTATGACTGCATCTGTTTTGTACCTGCAAATCTACAATAGTTAATCTTGTATCAATCCGGAAAAAGAGGACCCGGATTGTAATAATTCCAAAGGGTGTTCGTCTAACTTCCGGCATTGGAATATCTTTTTTCCGTTATTTTTACCGCAAACCAATCTTTTATGAAGAATCCCCTTTCAACCCTCCTGATGGCCGTTCTATTGATGGCCACCACCCAAGCTTATTGCCAATCGCCGGAAATATATGAATGGCGGGGCCCGGACCGTAACGGCATCTATCTTGACCGTGACCTGCTCAAGCAGTGGCCCGAGGCAGGTCCGGCGCTGGTTTGGGAATATGAGGGTGTTGGAAACGGATACGGCTCACCTGTTTTTACTCCTGATAAAATGTACATCACGGGGGAAAAGGACAGCCTGGCCTGGCTCTTTGCCTTCGACCTGAGCGGGAAACTTATCTGGAAAAGGGATTACGGCAAGGAATGGGTGGCGAGCTTTAATGGCTCAAGATGCGCACCTACCATAGCAGGCGACCTGGTTTACGCCACCTCCGGATTGGGAAATATCTACTGTTTCGACCGCCATTCGGGTGAAAAAAAGTGGTCGGTCGACCTGATGAACGACCTGCATGGCCAGTACCCCCTATATGGCATTTCGGAGGCGGTTGCCATTGACGGTGATCGCGTGTTCTGTACCCCTGGAGGCCGGGATACCAACGTGGTGGCGCTCAACCGCCATACCGGCAAGATATTGTGGATCAACAAGGGCCACGGCGAGAGGCCCGGGTACAACCAGCCCAGGGTCATTCACCTGCGGAAAAGGAATGTACTGGTGACTATCACCGCATATGAGATGCTGGGGCTGGATACCCAAACAGGCGAACTGCTCTGGGCCCATGAAATGGACAATGTGCCTGTGGCGGACCGCAAGCTGGGATTGGGCGACACTCATGCCAACACTGTGCTATACGAGAATGGGTACATTTATTATGCCGAGGGCGACGGAAACTGCGGCATGAAATTCCAGTTGTCATCCGATGGAGCAACCATCAGGGAGATCTGGCGGAACAAGGCGTTCGACAGTTATATGGGGGGCATCGTCAAGATCGGGGATTATCTGTATGGCTCTACCATGGCATCACCCGGTTTTATGAGCATCAGCGCGGAAACCGGAGAGGCCGGAAAGGAACTGAAGATCGCCAGCGGCGCGGTCATTGCCGCGGACAGCATGCTCTATTATTACAATTTCCGGGGCGAAATGATGCTTATCCGCGCCGATCCGCCGGGCATGGAAGTGGTCAGCAAATTCCGGATCACCAAGGGGGCCAAGGAACATTTCGCCCACCCGGTGATCCATGACGGCAAGCTCTACGTAAGGCACGGGAATGTCCTGCAGGCTTTCCAGATCAAGGCAGGAGCCTGACGAAGGAAGACTAACGGCGGACGATGTCTGAGTCCAACGCCTTGTTGTCACATTTCAGTTTCAGGGTATTGGCATGCGGGGAAACCGGACCTGACGGCAAAGAGACACGGAGTCCTTCACCGGTTTGCTGCCAGTGAATTTGTTCATCCGATCCCAATAGTGATAACTTTTTGATTTTTAACCCTTTCACAGAATTAATAAGGATTTCCCTTCCCGGCCATTCAAGCAGGATCGCATAGAGAACATTCCCTCTCCGGGTAAACCGTATGTCACCGGCTTTAAACTGATAGTCTCCATCCGGACTGTCCCATGATCCTGTTTCCTCATTGGCATAACCTTCGCCGTAAACCGACCAGGGCCTGGTTCCGTAAATCGCCTCGCCGTTCACCGAAAGCCAGGCGCCTATCCCCCTCAGGCGGTCCTGCATGACTTCCGGGATGGTCCCGTCGGCTTTCGGACCGATATTGATCAGAAGATTCCCCCCTTTGCTGGCAATGTCGGCCAGATAGTCTACGAGCTCATTGGTGGTCATGTACATCTCATCCGGTGTCCGCCGGTTATAGCCCCAGGAAGTGGGATCAAGGGCATCACAGGTTTCCCAGGGCATTGTATATATCCTGGAGATATTCCTCCGTTCGGGAGTCTGAAAATCGCCCAGTAATGATCCGTTCACGATATTCAGTTCTTTTTCGTATTGTGCCAGAAGTGACTTTGAAACGGATCTTTTTGACTGGCTGCCTGCCCGGGTTGTATCGTGCCCCCAGCGTTCATTGGTCACCACTTCATCAGGTTTCTTTGAATGGTTGTAGAAATAGGCAATGACCTCCTTGCTGTTAAAATGGTCGGCATTCAGCGGCTTTCCATTTGGATCGGCAAAAGGACTGACCGTTACGTCCCCCCACAGGATATCCGGCTGGTAGAGATCCACCAGTTCCTTGATTGAATTATTTATGTACTCCACCCATTCCTTGCCCGGAAACCGTTTATCCCAAAAGGAGTAAGTGGTATTGTGATAAAATCCCATCTTCAGCCCCCGTGAACGAACCGCCTTCAACAGATCACCCGCCAGGTCACGATGCGGTCCCATGTCCATGGAATTCCGGCTCGCAAATCGGGTCGGCCAGAGGGCAAACTCATCTCCGTGCCGGGCTGTCATGACTACGTACCTGGCACCAGCCTGGACAAAGAGATCCGCCCATGCATCCGGGTCAAACTGTTCAGCCTTAAACATGGGTATGAACTGATCATATTCAAAATCAACGCCATAGTTTTCCCGCTGGTATTGATTGGCCTGGCCCCGGCTACCCCGGGTCTCCGCCTGAAAAACGCTGTCGGGCAGGTCACCCTGGGCGGCGGTATAGGGCGGACCTCCCGGAGTCTGGCCCCAGGTGGACCTGGGACTCATCATTTCCACAAACCACTCATGAAATGCCGGTACCGAATAGACCCCCCAATGGATGAAAATGCCAAACCGGGCATCCCTGAACCATTGAGGAACGGGATGCGAATCAAGGGATTCAAAAGTGGGCTCATACGTTTTCCTGGGTTGTTCTCTACAACCCGGAATAAGTGCCATTGCAGCAAGGAACATAACGATCCAGGGTAGCAATCCCAATGGTTTCTGCAGGTTCATTCAGTAAAGGTTATTTAAAAAGGTTAGGGAAACTCGATCAGGTCCAGAATATTACGGAAATTTACCGAAAGACCCCGAGAAATCCAACCGGTTGATTCGATTCCCCTGCCATCTTTGCCTGTTTTTGGGTGTCAATATTCTGCCCCGATGACAGCACTGAAAATATTCCCGCAAAATCATAACTTTAAGGGAATCCGTTCCCGTAGTAACATGATCTCAACACAATGAAGACATCCAGGTTTTTTCCCGGTCTTTGGGTTACCGCCCTGTTGGTGACCCTGTCAGGTTGTTCCACTGACAAAATGATAAATCCCCCGAATTACGGTCAAAGGAAATCCATCACTTTCGATGCGTTGAAGGAGCAATTCAAAAGTCCTGACATGATTTATGCCCCGTTTGTGTTCTGGTTCTGGGACGAACCGCTGAACCAGGATAAGATGGCCGAAATGGCGCGAGTGATGGGATCTCAGGGTTTTAACCCCGGCTATGCCCATGCGAGGCATTCCATGGTTGATGCTCCAAGCCTGCCCGACTCACAGTGGCTTGGCGAGCAGTGGTTCTCATCGTTTGGTGCGGCACTGGCCGAAGCTGAGAAACAAGATAAATACCTGGGCTACTGCGATGAATACTGGTGGCCCAGTTTTCAGGCAAACGGCCGGGTCCTGAAACAATATCCTGAACTGAAGGCTGAATCATTGAAGTGGGAAATCCTCGATGTTGACGGCGACAAGGAGGTGCAGGTGCCGGCATCATTCTTTGCCGTCGCAGCTCAACTGGCAACCCCCGTTGAGGTCACTCCTCCCCTGCCCCGGTTCGGGAAATGGATCTGGAATCCGGACGGGAAGGAGATCACGCATACATGCCGGTTCCGTCACCCGTTCGATCTGCCGGAAGGGAAAACAATCAGCCACGCGGCTCTCCGGATCACTGCTGACAATGAGTTCGTTCTGTATGTTAACAGTCAGCGTGTGGGTGGAAGTACCGACTGGGAAAAGCCTGTCCTGTTTGATTTGATAAAGATGGTTGGAGCCGGGAAAAACCTGCTTGCCCTTGAATGTCGCAATATTGACGGGCGTTATGGATTAACTGCCGGCATGCGGATCACCTTCAGCGATGAAAGCACCCTGGAAACCGGGACTGATAAAACCTGGCTCACTTCGCTTTCATCTGAAAAAGGCTGGGAAAATCAGGATTATCAATCCGGTCATTGGAAACCTGCGGTGGAGATTGCCAATCCGGGAGACAATCCCTGGTCGGTGATCGACAATACCGAACCGTTTAAAGCGGCGCTCATTCAAAGCAACACCCTTCAGATCATCGGATCGGGCGATCCGTTTGGCTGGAAAGTGCCTTCCGGAGGAATTTGGCGCGTGTATATATTCAATAAATATTTCCATCCGGGGGCTGCAGACGGACAGCAATGCAACAGCATCGACAATCGTCTTGGAGCCGCCTTTATTAAAGTGGCCCTGGAGCCATATGCACGGCGGTTTGGCGAAAAAATGGGCAAGTCGATACCCGGGGATTTCATTGATCATGAAGGGGACTACGGCTGGCAGATGGCTTGGTCGGGTTCGCTTGACAGCTCATTTCTTGCCAGGCACGGCAGGGATATCCGTCTCAGCTTGCCTTTGATGATGGATACCGATGTTGAGGGAACCTATGCCAAAGCCCGCTGGGAGTGGTTCGACCTGGTATCGGACCTGTACGCCGGAAATTTCAGGCAAATAACGGACTGGCATGAAAAACAGGGCATGTATACAACGGCCCATGTGTGGGAAGAGGGTCTCCCGCCTCAGGTGAACTGCGTGGGCGACCACCTGAAAATCCTCAGGGCGCTGACCATGCCCGGACAGGACTGCCTGGGGCTGAAGGCTTTGCGGGTCCATGATTTCAAGGAACCGCAGTCGGTTTCGGAATTTGAGAATGTCCGGTTCGCCAGCGAAGTCCTGGGTGCAAGCGATTTTGAGCCGGGCATGGGGCTCTGGGGCTCTTTTACCCCTTCATTGCTGAAACAGAGCGTGAATTCCTTCACAACCTGGGGCGTGAGCCACGTGATCCCGCACGGGGTGTTCACTAACCGGATGCTGAAAGGCAATCCTTGGCCCCCCGATTGGTATAACGAAAACCCGATGTTTCCCTGGATGCATTTCTGGACCGATTTTACCCGCCGGGCCAGCTTTATTAATTCAATGGGGCACACGGTGCCCGATGTCCTGTTGTACAATCCGATAGAATCGGCATGGATCAATGCCAATGCGCCGTTGCTGGATGTCAACGGGATGTGGTCCTTTGACGAATCCCTGCCTGACGGCAAACGGATCAACGGGATCGATAAAATCTATACTGATGCGATCAACGACCTCACGGATGCCCGGATCGAATTCCTGGTCGGTGACCGGTATTACCTGGATCAGATGAAGGTGAAGAAAGGCAAGCTGATGGTGGGACCTTTCGCTTTCAGCGCGATTATCCTTCCCGGAGTGGAAATTCTCACCCTGGATATCGCAAGAAAGATCCTTGATTTCGCCAATGCGGGCGGCAGGGTTTATTCGCTGGGCGAGCTGCCTGTTGCCTCGGCCGATAACGGCATGAACGATCCGGAGATGAAAAAACTGATGGATGAGCTCAAAAAACTGCAAACCTATACTGCTTGCCGCGATAATCTGAAATCCTCCCTCGAAAAGGGAACGCCAGGCCTGGAAAGTCAGGCCCGGTTCCTTTCCGGAGCCTTCCCGATGCTAAAGCAGCACCGCCGGATTGACGGAAGGGATTTCTTCTGGCTCGCCAATAATCATGACAAGGCACAGGTTTGTGAGCTCATGATCATGGGAGTGAAAGGTGCCGCTTCGATCTGGGACTGCGAAACCGGTGAAATCCGGCCGATTGCTTCTGCAGATGGAAATGACGGCAGTACGATCAAGCTTGCATTCAAACCATTGGAGGCTTACTGGTTGGTCTTTGATGCCCATTCTCCTGTTTACCGTGTCGCTGAAAAACCGGAGCCTGAAATTCTCATGACCGTAACCGGCACGTGGAATGTTTCGTATGACGGCGGGATCCAGCCGGTGATGGAATTCTCATTACGGCCGCCGGACGCCTTTGCTGAAGGAGTTGAAAAGCCGCTTGAAGACTGGAAAACATGGGGTCTTGAGAAATTCAGCGGACTCCTGGATTATTCAAAAACTATCCATATTGATCAGCTTAAAAGCCGGATGTATGTCGATCTTGGCAAGGTCTGCCATGTGGCTGAAGTCTGGGTCAACAGTCAATCCGCAGGTTCAAGAATGTGGGGTCCGTATGTGTTTGACATTTCTGCTGCCGTGAAGCCGGGGCCGAATGAAATCCGGGTCCGGATCGCCAACCTGATCAACAACAGTTACGGTGACCTGAAGGAATCGGGATTGATGGGTCCGGTTACATTATTGGCCGGGGAATCATTCAAAACCGTCCATTAAGCATCGCTGGGCAATTGCCAGCCCGGCGGACAACAAGCCAAATGAGCTATTAAGTTAATTCAGAAATTTCACTTTGTCTGGAACAATTAGTGAGATTATCTTTAAAGGATTAAACTAAACACTCTCAAAATGAAGGATCAATTCCCTCTTCGAATCTCACTCGCGCTGGTTTTCTGCATGACCTTTGTTTTCAATTATCCCTCCGTTCTCACGGCTCAGGACATTTCAACTAAAAGGTCATCTGTGACATGGAACCTGGGTTTCGGAACGGGTTCCTATAACGGGCTGGTGCCTGTTGAAATTAATTCGATCATCGGGATGGTGCCCGGGCGGGCAAAGTTCACCAATTGGGCGACAGCTTTCAGGCTGGTTGTTGCCACAGACCTGCTCCGGTCAAGGCTTAGCCTCGGAGGAGAGTATGGAGCACAAGTGGTGATTGAGGGGGAAGACAGTCCTTATCTTATCGGAGTGGTGGGTCCTGACGGAATGATTCATTCGTTGTTATTCACGGGCGACTACCTGGTTGGAAATATTGGTAAAAACACACCGGTATATGCGACAGGAGGTGTGGGAATGTTGCTGTTTGCCTACATGGAAACCCGTGCCACGGATCCCTTTGGTCCCGATACGAAGGGCGGAGTAACGATACAACCAGCAGCCTCCCTGGGGATCATTGTACCGGTCAGGGTGGCTCCGTTCTTAGTGATTGATCCGCAGATCAGGTTTATGGGGAGTACCGGTAAAGAAAAACTGCTTCAAGCACAGTTCATGATCGGTTTATCTTATCGGTGGTGAGGTGAAAATGCAGGCAGAATGATATACAGGTGCTTTGTTTTCCTGATATTGTTGCCACTTGCAGCGTAAGCGCAATTGCAGATTGACAGGGTATTTTCTGATAACATGCTCCTGCAGCGCGATCAACCTGCATGTGTCAGGGGAAAGGCTGCCCCCGGCCAAAGGGTCTGAATATGGTGGTTGTATCGACAGCTTCACTCCCTCCCGGGGTGGATAATGAAGCCTGGTAAAAATCAAAACAAGTGATGGAAGTTGTCGGCTGGTTAATAGAACAGCTTTAATTTTACCAAAAAATACATCTGGGATGAAAAAACTGACTATCCTATTACTTGTTATTGTTTGTCAATCGCAACTATTATCAGGGCAGGACATGTTCCCCGCAAGGCAGCTGACATTTAATCCTGCACAAGAGGGTTTTGCCACCTGGTCTCCTGACAGCAGGTTTATTGTTTATCAACATACTGACCTGAATGACACAACCGGGAATAACGGCTTATGGATGGTATCGGCAGACGGAACCGGGCCCAGGCAGATCTTCAGAGGTTTGGCGGAACACGCAAAATGGTCGCCTGACGGCAGCATGATAGTTTCTACAAGCACAAGATCAGGGAATTTCGATATCTGGATCATGGATATTGATGCCAATAAGATCAGGAAAGAGCTGGAGGCAATCAATAAAAAATAATCACGTGTAGGGCCTCAGGGTAAACCCGTTTATGTCACGTCCGGTCTCAATTCCTGACGCAGCGAACCGATAATCCATCTGTGCCGTAGGTGTACCTGTAGACCACATCGAACTGGAAGGACAGGCTGCGGGTCCATGCACGGGTGGATTCGCCCAGGGTAGAGGACCAGAAGTATGCGTAGCCACTGATGTAATCGAATCTCTTACTAAAATCTTCACGCCTTCCGCCCGGCAAGGCTGAAAATCCGCTTGCATTGTTTCCTGTCTGGCCATAGCCGATGGAGTTCATGGCATTATAGGTAGTCCAGCCGGATGTGTAGGCCAGTGATTTCCCGATATCCTCACCGCTGCCCCCGAATCCATATCCATTACTGGTCAGGAAATCGGTCAAAACCGTCCATTCGGCATCGCTGGGCAGATGCCAGCCCGGCGGACACACACCCGGGATCCCGCTGGGAACCGCGTTGCTGCTCGCCGCTCCGTTCATGGCAGCAGGCCAATTGTACAAGACTCCGTAAGTCGTGTAATTGGCCTGTGATTTAGCCTCGCTGACGCTGCTGCCCACATATCCGTATACGTAGTAATACTCCTGGGTGAAGGACCCTGAATCAGGGGACTTACCTCCGGCAGGTATGCCAGGTTTTCACACATCCAGATCTGGGATCCGATGACCTTATAGCCATATGTATGTCCGTCGCGGGGATCGGTAAAGGTTCCATCTTTCTCCTTTCCGCCTGAGGTAACCATCACGGTATAAGTTATGCAATCAGTCAATTCACCGGCATCCATCACCTCCAGTGATACGGAGTAGAATCCGGCTGTTTCAAACTGATGAGCAACCGTTTTGATGGTCGAAAAAGGAGTCCAGGTTCCGTTGTTCTCCCAATCCCATCGAACCTGTAACTGCTCGACCGGCGTTTCGGCATCCGAACTGCCGGAGGCGTCAAATTGGAAAACAGTTGTTGTCGTACCGGATGTGGGCGTAAATTCAAAACAGGCGATTGGAACCGTATTGTCGGTTTCCTTGTTGCAACCGGCAAAACAACCGGCAACCGCCGCCATCAAGAGAATACAACACTTTTTCATTTCAGAAGGCTGATTCAATCATTAAGCATTCACGGTGACTTTCTCAGTCGGTAATTAAGATCAAATAACTTAAGGTCTTGACAGGAATAAAGTTAAGATATAAATTTTCCTTAAAAAAGCAAATCCTTTCAAACCTTTTCAATAACAAGCCAAGCGTTTGCCAATAACATTCACTCAGGCTTACAAGAGCGAGGGTTCCTGCATAATCCGTGAAGATTTCAGAGACTTTTTACAATACCCAACTCCCTTACAGTCATAACCATTTAGGAATTAATTCCCATAAAGTCATTACTGAATTATTGCTCATAGGCCACTATCTTACCCTGTAACCCAACCCCCACAAGGGCTTGGGATATTGGATTTTTTCTTACCTTTGCCCACCCAAGACCGTTTTACGGTTGCGGAGAGGGCCCATAGCTCAGCTGGTCAGAGCATCTGACTCATAATCAGAGGGTCGCTGGTTCAAGCCCAGCTGGGCCCACGGTGAAAATCAAGAGGTTAGCCACTACACAAAAGTGGTTTTTTCTTTTCGGTGCAAACGGATTGCATAACTTGATACCCGGATAGAGTTACAATCTTTATCGCTTATTCCAGTGTAAGCAACGGGGAGTGCGCTCCTGTGATTTTGGCAATCACCGCACAAAATGCAACGATTAATTTGGATTTGCGTCGAATATGTTGTATTTTCGTCGCAAATCATGCATCGAATGAAAGTTTTTATACATCAGTTGGATCATTGGCCCAATTTCACCTGGAGATCTGATGAGTTGATAAACCCATTGAGTGAAGTAAGGAATTTACAGGGACGTCTATTGGGAAGAATGGAATCGTTGGGATTTGATTTACGAAACGAGTCCACGCTGGAAACTTTGACCCTTGATGTGTTAAAATCTACAGAAATTGAAAGTGAATTTTTAAATCCCGATCAGGTTCGATCTTCGGTTGCCAGAAAATTGGGTATGGATATTACGGGTTTGGTGGAGCCAGACAGATATGTGGATGGCATAGTCGAAATGACGTTTGACGCTACCCATAATTGTTTCAAAACAGTATCCACTGAAAGACTTTTTAACTGGCATGCTGCCTTGTTCCCGACAGGAAGGAGCGGAATGAAAAAGATTACCGTTGCAACCTGGAGAACCGATTCTAAAGGCCCAATGCAAGTCGTTTCCGGAGTTGTCGGTAAGGAAAAGGTGCATTTTCAGGCACCTGATTCATCCTTGTTAGAATCAGAAATGAATCGATTTTTAGACTGGTTTAATACCAACAATAAACTTGACCTGGTGCTGAAAGCCGCAGTTACTCATTTATGGTTTATAACCCTCCATCCTTTTGACGATGGAAATGGCCGTATAGCCAGGGCTTTGACGGATATGGCATTAGCACAGTCAGACAGAAGCTCACAGCGCTTTTATAGCATGTCAGCCCAAATCAGGATTGAAAGAAAACAGTACTATGAAATACTGGAAAAAACTCAAACAGGAAATCTCGATATAACCGACTGGATCAAATGGTTCTTAAGTTGCCTGACAAATGCCTTAAAATCGACTGATACCATTTTGAACCGTGTCCTGTTTAAAGCGGATTTTTGGACCCGGAATGTCGAAACAGTAATGAATGAAAGACAAAAAAAGTTGCTGAATAAAATTCTGGACGGATTGGAAGGAAAGCTGACATCTTCAAAATGGGCCAAAATGGCGAAATGTTCCAAGGACACTGCCATACGAGATATCAACGACCTGATCAGCAAGAACATAATACAAAAAGAAGAGGCCGGAGGAAGAAGCACATATTATGAATTAAAGAAATACCGATTGAAGCTCTCATAGAACAGGGTTGACCGGCATCACGGCGAAGCTCCACCGTTGTCCCTCAAACAGGCGAATCGCTTTGACCTCTACGGTATTCCATCCCTGTTTCAGAGATATTGGGATGGTTGGGCGCATCCAGTAGAATTGCTCATCGGTGTATGGAAGAAGCTCTTCGGGCCGGCCCCAGCTGTTTCAATGCCTGTCCCAGAGCTAACTGCGGTAGCACAGCGAACATCCATGACCATGACAAGGTTTTCATGTCTTCGTAATCATGCGTTTGACATCCCCGGGAACTTCTCGCTATTATAAACAAATATCTCGATTGGTTTGTATTACAAATAAAAACACAATGAGAAAAAAAGTTTTTGTTTCGATTGCAGCTGTCACCGTGATAGCACTTTCGGGTTGCTCAAAACTGGCCGATTCGCTGACTGTAAAAGTGCCGGTTGAAGCCGCGATAGAACTGGATGTGCCGGCTGAAGGGGGTGATCTGAAATCATCAGGCGGCCGGATTTTCTATGCATCAAGCACTTACAACACCGGTACCGATCCAACTGTTCTGGAGTACAAGGAAAGGATCAAGGAGATTGCAGCCGATGGGGGGAAGGTCAGGATTGAATTAATCCAGCCAATTACCTCCATTACACTTACCAATACAGTGCTTCAGGTCCGGAATGTTGATACGGGAGTTTTGGTTATCGGGTGGAACTTTGAGACCAAAACGTATGAAAACAATGCCGAAATAACCCTGGGTACACCTGTAACAGGCAGTTATGAATCCTTTTCGAGTGCCCTCGACGAAGGTGCCAATGTAATTGTCGAACTGTCGGGGGGTTGCGGAATGATAAGGGAAGCCTGGAAACTGCATTACGTTATTCAAATGACTGTCGTCACCCGGCTATTTTAAGCAGAGTAGAGTTGACATCTCAGTTTATAGAGATGTCAACTCTATTCTTGATTTCTTTTTAATAAATCTGGGGATCATACTGCCTGTATTTATCCAAATTCAGGCATCATAAACAATCAATTGTAGCTGTATTCAGAGCTAGAATCAATCTTATTTTTCTTAGATGCTTCCAAACCCACAATCAAATGGCCACCGGCTTTTTGAATTCCGCGATTCTACCCGAGAACCTGCCTGCTATTGATCACTATAGAGTTGTCAACTCTGTTTTGCTCTCACTTCCTGGGAGCTTTGACGTCGCACACGACACAAATAATATTATCTTTATACAAGTGCAGCCTGCTTGTTTTGTGCATGTTAAGATGATTTGACTGCTCCGGTTCACGAATGTGTCACAAGGTATTTGACGTTAAACAGTTTATCGTTGTTCATATTCCATCAAAATGGCAAAAATCTATTATGTGGGTGACTGGGCGGTTTTGCTGGGTCCATCATTCGCCGAGACGCCTTTTCAACATGCGCCCAAGGGTCTTGAAATTTTCAATTACGGCATATGGTTAAAGGATGCCCTTGAATCCAATGGACAGAATGAAGTAACATCCGTCGCGGCATGGGATTTTTATAAACTCGGACCCGGACAATATGAGAAAATACTCGAAGATTATGATGTGATCGTTTTCAGCGATGTGGAAGGCAAGCTATTTCAGCTGGCACCTGATTTCTTCAATAAGGAAGAGTTCGGGAAAAGGATCCTGACTTACCCCGACAGATTAAAACAAACGATCCATGCGGTCAAGGCGGGCAAAGGCCTGATGCTTCTTGGCGGATGGTACTCCTTTACCGGTGAGATCGGCAAAGGAGGCTGGGGCAGAACACTCCTGCGTGAAGTTCTTCCGGTTCGCTGTCTCGATTTTGAAGACCTCGTGGAAAGCACTGAGGGTTTCTATCCTGAAATCACAGAGGAAGGCAAAGAACATTTTGGAAATTCATTTGATGATTTCCCTCCTGTTCTTGGCTATAACCAGACTCTTGAAATACCTGAAGGCAGGGTACTGATAAGGATAAAGGGAACCGGTGACCCGCTGGTTGCCGTCCGTGATGCAGGCAAGGGGAAAGTGCTTGCCTATACGTCCGATCCGGCACCGCACTGGGGCCTGAACTTTGTTTACTGGAAACATTATAATGATTTTTGGCTCAATTGTTTATCATTAGTTTTTTAGATATGAAAAGCCCATTTAACCGCAGGGATTTTATCAGGACTGCATCCGTTGCAGGAACCGGAATGGCGCTGGGAGCCCCGGGCATAACTTTTGCTTCAGTGAGAGCGGATGACAAACCCGCCATTCTGGGCGGCCCCAGGGTCCATCCCACGGAATTTCCAGGTTGGCCCGTGACCGATCAGACCGAAGAGCAGGCATTGTTGAAAGTTTTGCACAGCAAGAACTGGTGCCGCCTCGGAAGCCATGCCGTTGAAGAGTTTGAGGCGGCATACGCCAAACTCAACGGGGCAAAGCACTGCCTGGGCACCTCCAGCGGCACGGCCGCCCTCTCCACCATACTCGGGGCGCTTGAGATTGGCCCGGGGGATGAGGTCATCATCCCGGTGTATACCTTCATTGCCACGTATAATGTCATTGTCCTGAATTATGCCTTGCCGGTATTCGTGGATACGGATATCGAAAGTTTCCAGATCGATGCCGGCAAAATCGAAGCGTCCATCACTCCCCAAACCCGGGTGATCATGCCGGTTCATATCGGGGGCTCCCCGGCGGACCTCGACAGGATCCTGGCTATTGGCGCAAAGAAAAATCTACCCGTGGTGGAAGACGCCTGCCAGGCCCACCTCGCTGAATGGCGCGGAAAAAAAGCAGGCACCCTGGGCCTGGCAGGCGCCTTCAGCTTTCAGGCCAGCAAAAACCTGAACTGCGGGGAAGGTGGCGCCGTTTTTACAAACGACGGACAGTTTGCACAAAAATGCTTCAACTTTCACCACCAGGGACAGGAAGGACCGGTTGCGGATTTCAATACCGGCTCCGGCACACGGGGCTCAAACTACCGGCTGACCGAATTCCAGGGTAACCTGCTGCTGGCCCAGATGACACGCCTGGTCGACCAGACAAACATCCGGACACAAAACGCGGACTATCTGACCAAGCTGCTGAACGAAATCCCGGGCATCAAACCCGCCCGGCTGTATGACGGCACCACCCGCAGCGCTTATCACTTATACATGTTCCGGTATGACAAGTCGCACTTTGCCGGCATGAGCCGCGAATTGTTCCTGAAAGCGCTCGACCTGGAAGGAGTGCCGTGCTCAAGCGGGTACGACATGATGAATAAGTCGGCCTATGTTACGGGGCTTGCTAAAAACAATCAATATTTGAAGATCTATGGCGAGAAATTCATGAATGAATGGCTGGAACGCGGCCAATGCCCTCAAAATGACATACTGACGAGCGAACAAGCCGTCTGGTTCTTCCAAACCATGCTCCTCGGCACCAGGAAGGATATGGATCAGATTGCGGAAGCCATCCGCAAGATCCGGAAATACGCAGCCGATATTTCCAGGGCATGATCAATTGTTAATAAGGTAAATTCATGAAAGATGAACCGCATTGTATGTAAAATCTTCCTGCCTGCTTTTCTCCTGGTTACTCTCTCCTCCTGGGGTTCGGATTTCCGGGTTGGGATCGCCCGCAGGTCCATCACCCCGGAATTCCCGATTTGGCTGAACGGGTATGC
>Ga0136653_10001019_pt1 | contig 15096 bp, 10 predicted proteins | sample LakKivw275mmetaG_FD_94866 | JGI IMG/M metagenome (GOLD analysis project Ga0136653, IMG submission 94866) | Anoxic lake water microbial communities from Lake Kivu, Rwanda to study Microbial Dark Matter (Phase II) - Lake Kivu water 275m metaG... | ecosystem: Environmental > Aquatic > Freshwater >... | reverse complement strand
CTACCGCCGGTGCATTGAAGGCAGCGCAGCTGCCAAACATCGTCAAGGAGGGCTGTCAATAATGAAGAAATGGATGCCTTGGATAGGATGGACGCTTCTGGCGACCATCGTTGTGGCCGTCATTGTCAACCTGATCGTTGCAATCAACATTCCCACCGCCATAATGCAAGAAACGATTAACAAGAAATTCAATTTTCCCGGCAACCAGTGGGTTTTCCAGCCGCCCATAACAGATCAGAGCACGGACGTGGTCAGGCCGGCGCCTGATGATATTTATTCACTCTGTGTTTACGACGTAAGCCGGTATCCGCTTCGCGTGACGTCTACGACAAGTCAGTACTGGACTATCTCCGCTTTTGCCATGAATACGGACAATTTCTTCAACCTTACCAACTCGCAGGCGAAGACGAACCCGGTTGAAATTGTATTGGTCTCAAAGGGCATGACCTACACGGACCCAACGGGAAAGGCACAGGTCGTAACAGCGGAGAGCGACAAAGGCATACTCATGATCACGATGGTTATCCCCAATCAGGATGCTTTGCCCGGCATTTTGCAGATCCAGAAACAGACCACCGCCGAGCTGGTCAAGTAGCGGCAATGCCTGAAAAAATGAAAATCTGCATTGTTTACCGCTAGTCCTCCTGTTAGTAATTGCTCGGAACTTTCAACTCCTCTGCCTGCGCTCTTTCCTTCGATAAGGGTATTGTATATTTCAATATTGCCCAAATGCCTGTCATAATTATTTCTCACTATAGTTAGCAATTAAGCAAGAAAAGAAAGGAAGCATTACAATTTTGAGGCGGACATTCACCTGAGCAGCCAGGAAGCGGACGAGGAAAAGGTCTACGAATGAGCAGGATGCAGCACCGGATTTACGGGTGTTATAATGGCGGTAATCAGGCGTTAACACGTAAAGAGATAAACATAGTCAATTCAGCCTTAATTAAGTAGTCGGGCGAATGTGGAATACCCGGCATATAAGGAGCAGTTTCATATGAAAAACGTATATTTGCATAAGTTACTGGTTCTCATCGCGCTGATTATCCTTGTGAGCTCGATAGCTGCGGGCTGTGCTTCCGCAGAGAAAGCGTCTCAGCAGACTATTGATCCGCAGGAGGCACAACAAATAGCCTTTGACGCCACTATATACGGATTTCCCCTGGTCATAATGGATTTAACGCGGCAGGCCTTCACGGCGGTGCCAGCACCCACGGAGAACGGCGCGCCGGTAGGCCGGTTCAGCAACAAGAAGGCATTTCCCGATGCCACGTTTACTACCGTGGTCAGGCCCAATGCAGACACGCTTTATTCGACGGCCTGGATCGACACCGCTAAAGAACCTGTTATCCTGTCGGTGCCGGATACACATGGCCGCTACTATATGATGTCCCTGCAGGATTACTGGACCGATGTTTTTGCCTCGGTGGGCTCTCGTACTACGGGTACCGGCGCCGGTAATTACGCCGTCACCGGCCCGAAGTGGAGCGGCAAGTTGCCCGAGGGAGTCACGGAGATGAAGTCCCCCACCAGATGGGCCTGGATAGTCGGTCGCTTCGCCTGCAGCGGCTCCGCAGACTACGCTGACGTCAATAAGCTTCAGGACCAGCTGAAGCTGACGCCGCTCTCTGCCTGGGGCGCCGATTATACCCCGCCGGCCGATGTCCCTGTCGATCCCGACGTCAACCTCAAGGTTGCGCCCCTGAACCGGTTGCTGGCGATGGACGCCCCGACGTATATCGACTATTTCTGCCGGGTGATGGTGGATAACCCTCCCTATGCGGCCGATGCGCCGATCCTGGCTGATATGCTCAAGATAGGCATCAGGCCGGGCGCAGATTATAAGTCCTGTTACGCAGGGCTGAACGATGATGTAAAAGCGGCAATCCAGACCGGATATCAATCGGCCCTGGCCAAAATCCCTGCGACAGGTCCGGGTGATGAAAAGAACGGGTGGCGCATGGTGTACGGCGCCGGCGATTACGGCACGGACTACATGCTCAGGGCGGTTATAGATTATCAGGGACTGGGCGCCAATCTGGATGACGATGCTTTCTATCCATCGTTATACAGAGATGCGGACGGGCAATGGTTGTCCAGCGATAATAAATATGTGCTGCATTTCGATAAGGACGTGATACCGCCGGTAAACGGCTTCTGGTCGCTTTCCATGTACAACGATAAAATACTTTTCGCGGCAAATCCGATCAACAGATACAATCTGGGCTCAATGAGTGACCCGCCTCTGATCACGAATGCCGATGGCTCGATCGATATTTATATACAGCGCGATGCGCCGGATCCGGTTACACCCAACTGGCTGCCGGCGCCCTCCGAAGGCAATTTTTCATTGACATTGCGGCTGTACTGGCCGAAAGAATCGGTGGTGGGTAAATCCTGGGCGCCTCCGGCAATACAGACGGTCGGGCAACCAACCCAGCCGGCGCAGCAGACTATTGATCCGCAGGACGCACAACAAATAGCCTATGATGCCGCAGTGTACGGGTTCCCGCCGGTTATAATGGATTTGACGCGGCAGGTCTTTACGGCAGTGCCCAAACCCATGGAGAACGGGGCGCCGGTAAATCAATTCGGTAATAAGAAAGAATTCCCCGATGCCGCATTTACCGCCGTAGTCAGGCCTAACGCGGATACGCTCTATTCAGCAGCCTGGGTGGACACCGCTGGGGAGCCTTTTATACTTTCGCTGCCGGACACCGCGGGCCGCTATTATATGATGCCCATGATGAATTACTGGACGGATGTTTTTTCAGCACCTGGCTCTCGCACTACAGGTACAGGGGCCGGCGATTTCGCCGTCACCGGCCCCGGGTGGAGCGGTAAATTGCCCGAGGGCGTCACACAGATCAAGTCTCCGGGCAGATGGGTCTGGATAATTGGACGCATTGCCTGCAGCGGTTCTGCAGACTACGACAACGTCCACAAGATTCAGGACCAGCTGAAGCTGACGCCGCTTTCCAAATGGGGCACTGATTATACCCCGCCGGCCGATGTCCCTGTTGACCCCGGTGTCAATCGCAGTGTGGCTCCTCTGGACCGGCTGCTGACTATGGATGCCCCGTCCTATTTCAACAATGTCTGTCGGCTGATGCTGGAAAGTCCACCCTATGCAGCCGACACGCCAATCCTGACCAGAATGGCAGAGATTGGCATCAAGCCGGGCGCGGATTACCCGGCCTATTACGCAGGGCTGGACGATGATATCAAATCGGCAATCCAGGCCGGCTATCAGGCGGCTCTTAAAGATATGTCTCAGGCCAAACTGGGTGACATGAAGAACGACTGGCAAATGGTATACGGCACCGGCGACTACGGCACGGACTATATGTTCAGGGCGTCTGTAGATTATCAGGGGCTTGGCGCCAACTTGAATGCAGATGCTTTCTACGAGACGACGTTCACGGATGGCGACGGACAGATATTCTCCAGCGATAAGAGATATGTGCTTCATTTCGATAAGGACCAAATACCACCTATAAACGGCTTCTGGTCGCTGACTCTGTATAACGATAAAATGGCCTTCGCCGACAACCCCATCAACAGATACAGCCTGGGATCGTTAAGCAATCCTCCGCTGATTATTAATTCCGACGGTTCACTGGATATTTATATACAGCGCGATGCGCCGGACCCGGTCACACCCAACTGGCTGCCGGCCCCCGCCGCTGGAAACTTCTCGCTGGCATTAAGGCTATACTGGCCGAAGGAAATCGTGGTAGACAAGGGGTGGGCGGCCCCGGCGGTACAACCGGTAAAATAAACAACCTGATCATCCAGCACGAGTTCTATAGTGAACCGCTGTTAAAGTCGGTGGATGAGCCGCCGCTCAATCGGGATAACATTGATCGGTACGTCTGCCGGCTAAAGGCCCGAATATCTCCTCCCCGGCTATAATCATGTTCTGTTTTACGTCGGTGAAAACGGTAGGCATTACGAAATAGCCTTTATCAAACGGGGCTTCCGTGGGACTCTTACCGCCGAGGATCAGCTTGGCCCCCTCTTCAATGCCCGATTTGATATGTCTTTCAACTGAGGTGCGGTGCTCCGCGCTTACCAACGGCCCCATCAGAGTGCCGGCATCGGCCGGGTTGTGTGACCTAAAAGGGACGCCAAACCTTGATACTTTCTTGATCATTTTAACTGGTTTCTTGACACCTTTTTGACCCGGACTGAATCATAATGTTCTTTAGAGGATGAGCCCATCTGAAGCCTGGTGAGCCGGCCATCTTTCAAAGAGCATTTGATTAAGTGAAAGCTTCCAAAATAGAACCGTCGGCTGCCCAGTATGAGCAAAATACGGGAAACGGCTGGCAGCTGAAAGTCGGAGATAAGTTTGCCCACCCGCCCAGGACCAGGCGGTTTCATCTAAGGCGGGTGCTGGGAGTCACCGGTTTATTCAGTATCGGCTACGGAGATGTGGGCTCATCCATCTATTATGGTTTGGGCCTTGTCGCCGTCGTAGCTTTGGGCGCCACCCCTATTGTTCTGGGAATAGCCGGACTAATTTATGTCTTTAATGCCCTCACCTATGCGGAGGGCTCTTCCATGTTCCCCGAGGGGGGAGGGTCGGCCAGCTATGCCCGCCACGGGTTCAACGATCTGATCGGTTTTATCGCCGGCTGGGCCTTGATGCTGAGTTATATTGTTACTATGGCGATTTCTGTTTATACCATCCCGCCATATTTAGCTTATTTTTGGCCGGTGTTGAAACTGCCGCTATACGGCACGGCTATGTCAATGGGATTTATCTTTTTCTTGATGATTATAAATGTCTTAGGCATAAAAGAGTCATCGGGGATAAATATACTTTTTATCAGCCTGGATATTTTGACTCAGATCACGCTGGTCGTAATAGGCGCTTTGTTAATACTGGCGCCCAATCCCGGCGTCCTTCTGCAGCACATGTTTGGTGAGGGGAATTGGCCATCGACAAACAATCTGATTTTCGGCATCGCCCTGGCCGCTTTATGCTTTACAGGTGTAGAGTCCGTTTCCCAGCATGGGGAAGAGACGCGTCAGCCGCAAAAGAGAATACCGCAAGCGTACATGCTGATGATAGTTGCCGTCCTTGTTCTATTTGCCGGAATATCCATAGTCTCCCTCTCGGCGATGTCTCCACAGGAACTCGGTGATCCGGTAAACGGTTGGGCCAGGGACCCCATAGCCGGAATCGCGAACAGCATATCCCTGGCTATATCGCCTGCGGGAATTGCTAATGAGATTGCCTCCGCGCAAGAACCTGTTATTATTCTCACCTGGATATTCACCGGGCTGCGTGATTTATTGCCGGTTCTGGTTGCTTTGCTTGCCGCCAGCATTTTACTTACCGCTACCAATGCCGGATTGCTGGGCATTTCCCGCCTGACATTCAATCTATCTTCACATAACCAGTTACCTTCAGTCTTTAAACGGGTACATCGCCGATTCAGGACACCGTATGTGGGGATAATATTGTTTTCACTGATGGCAATTGCACTGCTTGTACCCGGCTTCTTTTCTACCGGTTTCTTTTCTGATTTGGGAGCGCTGTATGTTTTCGGTTCCCTGCTCTGCTTTGCGCTGGCTCATGCCTCGATTATAGGGCTGAGAGTAAAGGATCCGGATTTGCCCCGCCCATTCAGGCTAAAACTCAATTTAAAAATCAAAGGCCGCGAGTTGCCGGCAACGGCTCTTCTTGGTTTCGCTGCGACATTTGTTATATGGATAATTATGATGATCACCCAGCCTTATGGTCGCTGGGCCGGCATTATATGGATGGCGGTCGGCATAGCAATATACATAATGTACAGGCGTATGAAACATATACCGATTTCTCATCCACCGGATCAGGTCGGAGATAATCATTCCACTATTTAGGCTTTCGTCTGATCGGCTTCTGTTTATAGGATATTGAGGTTGTAGAGTACATTCCAAATACTAAAGGCCTTAGCTGATCCTCAGGCGATAACCGACTCCAGGTTCGGTAATGATGAACTGCGGCCGGGTTGAATCGCGTTCGATTTTGCGGCGCAGGTTACTTATATTTACGTGCAACATATGAAACTCATTTCCATACTCTGCGCCCCATACTTCGCGCAGCAGGTGGCGATGTGTTAACACTTTTCCCGCATTAACCACGAACAGCCTCAATAATTCATACTCGTTAGGTGTCAACTGGATCTCGTGATCATCTATAGTTACAAGCCTGCGTAAGAGGTCAACTTTCAAGCTTCCGGTAGTGAAAACCGGCTCACCGGGTGTTTGAGCAGCCCGGCGCAGGGCGGCACGAAGCCGCGCCAGTAATTCTCCTACACTGAAAGGCTTGGTCAGGTAATCGTCCGCTCCGGCGTCGAGCGCCGCTATCTTGTCACTTTCCGAACCCCGCACCGACAATATAATAATCGGAATTTTTGTCCATTCGCGGAGCAAGCGGGTAACTTCTACCCCTTCGATGTCAGGCAACCCCAAATCAAGTATTATCAGATCCGGTTTATGTTCCGCAACGCATGAAAGAGCTTCCTGGCCTGAAGTTGATTCAAATAAAGTATAGGATTGAGAGGCGAGAGCAACACGTAAAAAGCGTCTGATGGAATCCTCATCGTCAACTACCAGTACCTTTACGTTACTCATTGAATTTTTCTGCAGTCATCAAATCTGCACTTACAGGAAGTATAATACTAACGATAGTGCCACGACCAGCCTGGCTCTTTGCTTCAATATGGCCGCCATGAGCTTCGATCAGCCCTTTGGTAATGGATAACCCCAACCCGGTACCCGATACGTTATCCGGGCGTTTGATGCGATAGAATTTATCGAAAATATGGGGCAGGTCCTGTTCGGGGATACCTGTACCCCGGTCGTCTATTTCGATCTGCACTTCCTGATGAACGTATCGGGCTTTAATCTCAATCAGGGAGTCGGGAGGTGAGTATTTCAGTGCATTGTCCACTATATTGACCAGTGCCTGGACAAAAAGTCCAAAATCAACCTGTATGAAGGGCAGATCCGCCGGTATATCTATCTGAATTATGCGGTTGTTGACACGGCTTCCCAGTTGTTCCAGCGTTGCGCCAACCAGGTCATTTACTTCAGCCGGTTGCAGGGATAACTTCAGTGCCCCTGATTCAAGCCTGGACTCGTCAAGCAGATTGGTTATCAGGTGGTTCAGGCGATCCGCTTCTTCGCGCGCAACCTGTATTAAACTTCTTTTATCGGCATCGTCCAGGTCCATCCCTTCTTCCTGCAGGCTGCTCAATACACCGATGATCGAGACAAGCGGCGTGCGCAGGTCATGAGAGATCGCATTTAAAAGGGCCGTCTGGAGCTTCTCGGTAGCCTTCAATATCTCGGCATTGTGTAATTCGTCGGCCAGCTGGATGCTTTCGATTGCCACGGCGGCAAGATCGGAATAGGCCGACAGCAGCCGCTCCTGCTCAACGGAATAGTCAACCGCATCTCCGGACTTTATCAAGACTATCACACCCACAGCCCTTCTGGTTGTAACAAGAGGCAGGCATAATGCTTTTAAGCCCTTTATTGCATCACTGCTGCATTCCGTTATTTCCTTGCGTTGGAAAGACCTCGCAGCCGTGTTAGAGATATTTGCATCCACGTTGATCTCCGAGCTGTCGGTATAAGCTTTTAAGGCCGCTTCATTCCGGGCGTCAGGCAGGAAAATTATTACATCCTGCCCAATTGTCCCTTTAATCCTCTTGATGATGGAACTTGTATACGATTGCAGGTCGCTGGCAACGGCCAGGTCCTGTCCCAGGGCATACAGGGCGGCCATCTCCTGCTCGCGCCGTTTGGACGTTTCGGTTTGACGGCGCAACATGGAAGTGAAATAGCTGAGCGCGATACCGACCAGCAGGAACACGATAAGTGTGAATATATACTGTATATGCTCGACATCTAACGTGAGATAGGGCGGAACAAAGAAGAAATCAAAGGTCAGAACGCTCAGAATGGATACCAGGATGGAAGGGCCCAGACCGCCAACTATGGCTGAGACCGTGACACACAAGAGGTAGATCATCAGTATATTGGTGGGAGCCAGCAGCCCGCTGGTAAAATGACCCAGAAGAGTAGCAAGTGCCACCAATCCACAACCAAGCAGGTAATACCGCCATGCAAATTTCAGTGCGGGCGTTCCTGTCCCTCTCTTTTTCAATGATTGCCCGGAGTTCGGAGGTGAATCCTTATGTGCCACGTGATATATCTCCCGGCCGGTGCAGTGCGGTGCGGTCTATTACTGTACCCATTTTACTCTATTGTAAATCCCATCCCAGAACATGTATTCCAGCTTCATGGCGGTCACAAAGGCGTTCTTCATTTTAAGCCTGGTTTCATCATTGGCAGCCTGCATATATTCCTCGGCCTGTGCGACGAACAGCAGACAGAGTGTCATCCATACAAGGGGGTGACAGTTTCCGGTTTTTCATAATATGCTCCAATTCATAATATATATCACGGCGGTTGTTAAACCTGATCAAAGGCAGATCGTAAACATCTGGCAGTGACCAGTTAAATTCATTTCACCGCTTCCGACAATCGCAGCGCGCGCAGGGTGACCCACTTGTTGGGCTGTTTACTGTTGAATCCCGCAAAGTAAGGTAACGGCGCCGATTGCATTGTGCTCCAGCAGCCACTCGATCACGCTTTTATTTTTCATAGTATTCGCCTCAGCTATCTTAACACCACGAGAGGTCGATGTTAAATAGACGGCAAAGCCCCTGCATATGCCGGGAGTTTATATAACCGCAGCTGCTTGACAAAAAGTTTGTAATTGTTTACTATCAATCGTTCTCATATCGTATACAACGATCGCCTCAAAAATAACAGTACTTTGTTTAGGGAGGTATGCCTTGAAGTCAAAACTGATTCTGTTTGTAGCATTAATATTTGTGGTCGGTTTATGCGTCGGTTGCAAGGATATTGCGGGGACGCTCAAGGCCAGATTCAACAGGGCAACGCAGCCTGTTGCCACATCTTCCGGCAATTTCGGCAATACCGCCGAAGAGACCGCCATGATAAACGCCATCACGGACAAGTACGGTGACCTGAGGGAGTCCGGCAGCCCCAGGATACTGGAGCTGATGCTGACGTCCAGCGTGGTTAACTATATACCTGCCGACAGGGTATCGCAGTACTCGAAGGATGTCGATAAATTCTATGCCTGGTTTATCTACGATAACTTCAATGAGAACACGATCAGTGTCGAATGGATTTATCTGGACGACGACTACTCCATCGGCACTTCCCAGTCTAAAACCGGCAAGGACTTCGGCCGGGGTTCTTTTACACTCGAGGCGCCGGATGAAGGCTGGCCGCTGGGCTCATACCGCGTCCAGGTCAGCGGCGCGGGCGTGACGGAGTCGGTGGATTTCAGCGTCGTTGACGGTGCGACGCAATCGGTGGCGATACTGCTGCCCGACGGCAGCGTGGACCTCGCAGGCGCATATTCGGGCGTCGCGGCGGGCGATCAGGAGCCTGAGGCCGGAACAGATACAGATTACTATCCGGATACGACAACTTCTTCGGTGACCGACACGGGCTGGAATGCAGGTACCACGACCACCTCTGCTTCCACACCGGCGGCCGCAAGCCCGTGCATCGAATATGCAATCTTCAATAACATCAACACCGGCGCTGTATCCAGCGGGCCGCAGTCGGGCGCCGTCTTTACAATCACCGAGCCGCACCTGATCACCTCTATACTGAACTATCACTGGAATGGCGGCAAGGGCGCCACACCGGGCAAAATCAGCCTGAAGCATGCGGACGGGACGGTTTACGGGGCCTGGCAATCATCGCCCGCCTATTCAAACGGTGATGATGATAATGATCCTCCCTACCACTTTTGGCGGGTGAAGCCCAATGTCACCATCAAGGCGGGAATATACGTGGTCAACGACTCCCAGCCGTCTACCTGGTCGTACAACTCTGCTTCCAAGAACGCCGGCTTCACACAGGTTAAGGGGTGTAAGACATCCTCTACTGCTGCAGGGTCGGGTACGGCCACTACAGCGGCCGGCGCCGGCGGCACATCCGGGACTTCTGCGACTTCGTCATCATCGTCTGCGGACACCGGCTCGGCCAGCTACTGGGCCGGCGGCCTGGCTGGAACCTGGGCGGTCGATTTCAACAACTATACCGGTAAAATGGAATTCTGGGTGGAAAACGGGAAAACGGTCGGCAGGCTCTACCTCGATGCCCACGGCAGATGGGAGACGCTCAAAAATATAAGCTGCAACACCCAGACGGGAGCTGTAACTTTCTACCGTGAAGCAGGAAACCAGACATATACCGGCACTATCAAAGACAGGGACATGGCCGGCACGTTCTCCAGTCCGGGAGGAACCGTATATAAGTGGGTGGCCAAACTGAGCAGCTCTACTACCACCGGACAGACATCATCTTCGTCGACGGCAACCACATCATCCACGCCAGCTGCAACCTCATCTTCCACCGACCAGGGGGTCTGGCACCGCAAAAGCTACATATACTATCCCTATGCAAAGGACGGTCAGCCACAATCCAGTTACCTGGCGGGCACAACCAGCGTTCTGATCGACACTATCGAGGCAGGCGGCGGCAGATTGACCGGCTTTAGAGTCAAGACCTGGCGAACAGACGCGAACGGCAAAATAATCAACGCGGGAACCGCCAATGAATGCTCTTCCACCACCCAGTCTGTTATCGGCGACCCTCCTGAATATATCAAGCCCGGCGACAAACCGTCCATGTCCGTTTCTCACAAGTTGATCACCACCAGCAGTTGGGGGGCGCCCAACCTGGTCGTTTCTCTGGACAGCACTCATTTCCAGGCGCCCGACGGAACCTATATGCTTACTGCCCAGAAAAATTTCAATGGGACAGTGACGCTGCCGACAGCGGTTGCCAAGGGGACGAAGGGCGCTACCAAACAGCTCGTCGCTTCGGTGGGCCTTTATAAATTCATTTTTACCTACGAGTGGCTGGAATAAAGCCGGGTGATGGGGGCAACTACATCAACCGCGGCACAGCGCCGCGCGCCTCTTCAGCATCCCATCCGAATGAACCTTTTTCGACGTACTTTATTACGCCCTTCCGGTGATACCGGTTATGGGTTTTGATAATCCGGCCATACTTCAACACCAGCCGCGTTGTATTTTCCGGGTATACCGGGCCGTGCCGGGTATTATTCCGCTTGTTCATCCTGCCTGGTACGAAACTGGGTTTGATAAAGCCGGGCATACAATCCCTCTTTCGCCAGCAGCTCTGTGTGCGTGCCGCGCTCAACGATCCGGCCGCGGTCCATTACCAGTATCAAATCGGCCGACAGTATGGTGCTCAGGCGGTGGGCGATTACAATGCTTGTCCTGTCGGCCATGACGCGCTTGAGCGCGTCCTGTATCAGCGCTTCCGACTCGCTGTCGAGCGAGCTGGTGGCTTCGTCAAGCACCAGCATGCGGGGATCCTTCAGGATCACGCGCGCCAGCGCCAGCCTCTGCTTCTCACCGCCGCTGAAGCGGTAACCGCGCTCGCCGACGATCGTCTCATAGCGGTCCGGCAGTCCCATGATGAAGTCGTGTATGTTGGCCGCCCGCGCCGCCGCTTCGACCTCCTGCTGCGTGGCATCCGACCTGGCATAAAGCAGGTTAACGCGGACGGTATCGTGGAATAGATAGGTTTCCTGGGTAACCATGCCGATCTGCACCGCCAGCGAGGCGAGCGTTACGTCTTTCAGGTCATGGCCGTCGATCAAAATGCGACCTTCGTCCGGATCATACAGACGGGGGATGAGATAAGTCAGGGTCGTTTTCCCCGCCCCGCTCTGCCCGACCAGCGCCACCAGATGGCCGGGGTCAGCCCGGAATGATATATGCTCCAGCGTTTGCTCCCTCGCCTGTGAGAGCGCTGATAAACTCTCGTCCCCGTTGCCGTTTTCATCGCTCCCGCCTTTGACGGAAGCATCGCCCGACAGCACGGTACGGACATCCTGGATCTGCCCGAAGCGCTGTACATCCTTCAGCAGTCCCTTATCGTCCACTGCATAGCGGAAACTCACATCATCGAACTCCAGCACGCCCCGGGTGTTCTTTAGAACATGTGCGTCGGGCTTCTCCTTTATCTCCAGCGGCAGGTCCAGCACTTCAAATACGCGCTCAAAGCTTACCATAGAGGTGGCAAAATCAACCGGCGCGTTGGTCAGGCCCTGAAGAGCGCCGTACAGGCTGCCCAGGTATGCGCACAGCGCTACGATGGTGCCGATGGTCAGCTCCTGCTGAATGACCAGGAAGCCGCCTATTCCGTATACCAGAGCGACGCCGACTGAGCTCAGTAACCCTACGCTGACGAAGAACAACGTACCTGTAACCGCGCGGCGCACGCCGATATTGCGGACATCCCCGGCGCGCTCCCGGAAACGCTTGTCTTCCTCAACCGTACGCCCGAAAAGCTTAACCAGCAAAGAGCCGCTGATATTGAGCAGCTCGTTCATCACGGCGTTCATTTTGGCTATCAGGTTCAGCTGTAAACGGGCGATATCCTGCAGTCGGCTCCCCAGGTTGCGCGCCGCAATCAGGAAAAACGGCAATACGGCGATGCTGATCAGTGTCAGCCGCCATTCCAGCGTAAACATCACAGCCAGCACCAGCACCGCCTGGATCAGGCTGATGATGAAGTTGATGAACGTGTTGCTGATGGCATTCTGCGCGCCTACCACATCATTGTTCAGGCGGCTCATCAACTCGCCGATTTTTGTGTGCGTGAAAAAACTGAGCGACATCCGCTGCAGGTGCGAGAACAGCGCAGACCGCAGGTCATAAACTATGCCTTCGCCCACCCGGGCGTTGACCTGCCTTTGCCACACGTGCAGGCCGCCGTTTAACAGCGGGATTGCCAGAAGGCCCAGTGATAGCCAGACGAGTTGCTGCAAATCCCGTGCCGGGAGAGTCTGGTCGATCAATTGACGCAAGATCAGGGGCGTCAGCAAAGACAGGCCGGTGGAGGCCAGCGTGATGAACAGCAGCCCCAGCAGCAACCACAGATAGGGGCGGGCATAGCCGAAGACGCGCCGTATCAGCCCGGGAGTGATCCGTGTCCTCTCTACAGGCGCGTGGGGGGAATAGGTGAATTTTCCGGGCCGCATCGGGGCACTGCGCATGACGGCTGCTCCTGTGCCTCTATTCGGGCAATTCTACCCCCACATTATACTACCCGCGGCGAATAAAATCGGCTCTCCTGATGAGCTGCCTCACCCGGCCACAGACCGGTTGACATGACAGTATTGCTATTATTATAATGTTATAATAATAAGTCATAACACGGTCATTGCAGGATATTATCAATATCCCGGCGTTGTTTCCACGGCATCGTAATGAGGTTTAAGGGAGGGTTTCATGCTCAAGAAAGTATTGATCGGCATCGCTATTGCTATCGGCGTCATTATCGTCCTGCTGCTTGCCTTTTTAATCAGGACGCTGTGCATTGCGGGCGAGTTTAAATCGATCCAGCCGCATTCGGATTACAGCGTTGTTCAGGTGGAGTGCGCCGGCCCGGAGGACGTCGAGATCGACGTTGAAAACGGCATCGCCTACATTTCATCGTCGGACAGAAGGGCGGCGCAGCGGGGAGAAGAATCGCAGGGCGCCATCTACGGCTACTCACTTACCTCGGACAAGCCCGAACTGGTCAACCTGACGCAGGATTTCGACAAGTCCCTGCACCCGCACGGCATCAGCATGTACAAGTCGCCTTCGGGCCAGACCCTGCTGTTCGTGATAAACATGGCCAGCGACAATCCCGTGGGCGATTCGAAAGCGGGAAGCACGGTTGAGATATTTCAATACGACGCGGGAAAACTCAAGCACCTGGAGACTTTTAAAGATCCGCTGATCTCGACCCCCAACGATATCCTGGGCGTGGGTCCCCGGCAGTTTTATTTCTCCAACGACTCCGGCGCGACCGACCGCATCGGCAAGGCACTGGAGTTGTACTTCCAGCTGCCGATATCCAACGTGGTCTTCTACGACGGCAAAGAATTTAAAAAAGCCGCCGAAAATTTCCCCAACGCCAATGGATTTGCCATGAGCAAGGACGGCCAGAGGCTGTATGTCACTTCGACGGTCGGCAAATTGATACGCGTTTACGACCGCGATGTCGCCACCGGGGCGTTGACGATGATCAAAGATTGGGACATGCAGACCGGCGTCGATAACATCAACATGGATGACGAGGGGAATATCTGGGCCGGATGCATACCCAAGCTGGTCACTTATGATATGAGCAGGCGAAATCCCGGCGGATTCGCCCCCGCACAGGTGTTGATGGTCACGCCCCTGGCCGATGACATGTTCGAGGTTAAGGAAGCATTTCTCAGCGAAGGAAAGGACATGTCCGGGTCCACCTGCGCAGCCGGCTATAAGGGCAGGCTTTTTATCGGGTCGGCCTGGGACAGCAAATTCCTGGACTGCACCCGCAAGTAGATCTGACTTCCCGATCAAATCCTGATGCGCAGGTCGCCCAGCGCATAGGTCATGCAGGGGTGTATGTACCCGCTTTTAACATCGCTCAGCCTGCGGCGCGCGCGCTGCGGCGTGAACACCTTTCCTGAGACCAGCCTGGTGCGGCAGGCCGTGCATTCGCCCGATCTGCATACGGCCGGTATCACGATGCCGGCCCTCTCCAGCGCGGCCATCAGCGGCTCACCTGTCCTGGCTTTGATCCTAAGTCCACTCCTCTCCTCGATGACCGTATGCTCGGCATCCAGGTCAGCCCCCCTGGGCCAGCCCTGCTCATCCGCCACGCAGGCCGGCGGCCCGTAGAGCTCCCTGTGGATGCGGCGCAGCGGGACCCCCAACTCGGTCAGCGCTGATTCGCACAGCGCGTACATGGGCGCCGGGCCGCAGATATACAACGTCTTTTCTTTGAGAGATCCCACCAGGCCGGAGATCGCCTTTTTATCCAGAAAGCCCTTCAAACCCTTCCAGCCCGACGGCGGCTCGCTGATAACGTAATCGATCCTGATATCGGGATTGCGGGCGGCAATGCGGTCCAGCTCTTTTTTGAAGATGATGTCGTCCGGCCTGCGGCTGCCGTAGAGCAGGTGTATCT
>Ga0136653_10001015_pt1 | contig 15106 bp, 10 predicted proteins | sample LakKivw275mmetaG_FD_94866 | JGI IMG/M metagenome (GOLD analysis project Ga0136653, IMG submission 94866) | Anoxic lake water microbial communities from Lake Kivu, Rwanda to study Microbial Dark Matter (Phase II) - Lake Kivu water 275m metaG... | ecosystem: Environmental > Aquatic > Freshwater >... | reverse complement strand
CTGTCTCCTTTCGTTGGTAGGTCATCAACGGACATTTATCACTACCAATTGAAAGCGGGACAGCTTTATTGTCAATCTTGGCTTTCGGCATCGGGCTAATCATATAGCACTCACAATAAGAGATTATTGACGCGGAGCCCACATTCAACGTCGAAGTGCAACAGAGCGTGAGGCGGCCTCTCTTGGTGTTCTGAAGCCGAGGCACTTCATGGGTCGGTTGTTGATGGATGACTCGACCCTTCGGATCTCGGCTCCGGTTAGTCTACTGAAGTCGGTGCCTTTTGGGAAGTACCGGCGGACCATCCCGTTCCGGTTCTCGTTGCTGCCGCGTTGCCACGAACTGTAAGGGTCACAGAAGTAGCAGCGGATGCCGATGGCTGCGGTTATCCACTCGTGGCGGGTGTGTTCGATGCCGTTATCCAGCGTCAGCGTCCGGCGGCCTTTCCTTGGCAGTGGTCCCAGCCGGCTGATGATCGCCGCCGCAGTCCGCTTGCCGTCCCGGCCCCAGACCCGCACCAGTCTGACTTGTCGCGTCTTGCGTTCTACCAGCGAGTACAGCCCGACCGAGTTGTGACTTGATACAATGCTGTCACCTTCCCAGTGACCGGGCTGCCGTCGATCCTCGACTGCCATCGGCCGTGCGTCTATCGATATCCGATTGGGAATGAGGCGCTTACGCTGCCTTCTGGTGCTGCTGCGGTTGCGGCGTTTGCGATGGCTCCGGTGCAGATACTTGATGTACTCGCCTCGTTTCGGCTCGGCCAGGTGGTAGATGTATTGGTAGATGGCTTCGTGGCTGATAGCACAGCCCGGCAGGTCGAGCTTGATTCTGCCGGCGACAATCTCAGGTGACCAACCACTCTGGAGTTTGTCTTCCACGTAGGACCGGATGCGTTTGTTCTTGAGCCGGTAGCCCTGACTTGCCAGGGTGCGGCGCCGGTCGGCGCGAATCTGCGCGCTTTCGTCCAGGTAGTACTCGACCAGGAGTTGGCGGTTGCGCCGCAGCTCGCGCGAGATGGTGCCCTTGTCTCGACCCATCTCGAATGCGATTTCCGATACATTCAGACCCCACGTCTGCAGATACATGATCTTGCCGCGCTCGATGCGCGACAGGTGTCGATATCGTCTGTGCATAGCCACTCAGGATAGCTCCTTTCAGCGATCTTGCCTCCAAAGTGTTGCACTTCATTGTTGAACCCGCGGAACGGGCCTTCGATAGAATACGGGCATGGCGCGCTGGGCACGAGTTGTCGTACCATTTGTTCCTCACCACGTCACGCAGCGCGGGACAAGGCGGCAGCCGGTGTTCTTCAACGACGGCGACTATGAGACCTATCTGCGGCTGATGCGAGAGTGGTGTAGTCGCGAGGGCGTTGCCATCTGGGCCTACTGTCTGATGTCCAACCACATCCACCTGGTTGCGGTGCCCGAGACCGAGTCCGGGCTGGCGCGCGCCATTGGTGAGGCCCATCGTCGTTACACGCGGGCGGTCAACTTCCGGGAGGGCTGGCGGGGATACCTCTTCCAGGGGCGATTCGCGTCATGTCCAATGGATGAGCGCTATCTGATGGCGGCGGTGCGCTACGTAGAACTCAACCCGGTGCGTGCTCAGATGGTGCAAGAACCATGGGAGTATCCTTGGTCGAGTGCTGCTGCGCACATGCAGGGGAAAGACGACCGGCTCGTGAAGGTCGGACCGATGCTTGAGCGGGTGGCTGACTGGCGCGAGTATCTTGGGCAGAAGCTGAGCACCGCAGAAGTGAGAGCGCTGCGTCGTCACAGCCGCACCGGCCGGCCACTGGGAGACGATGGATTCATCACTCGCCTGGAACAGACGACCGGCCGCGGACTCAGACCGCATAAGCCCGGACCGCGCGGCCCATGGAAACACAAGCACGGCTAGAAAGTCTTTTATTATGTCCCCGGAATTACCCGGAATTAAATTACCCCGTGGTCACAAAGCAACAGACGACAGTCGATAACGAAGGGGCGGGCACTTGCCCGCCCCTTTTTCTTAATCGGAGCAAGGATAAGTCCTGTGGGCCGGCGGGCACCGGTCTGCCGGCGTGCTGCCCGGCGCGTCGCCGATGCAGTCTTGATTGGCGGTGCGGGGATGATATCATTACCGGTTGGCCTCCAGACTATGAAAAAGGAGTCTTCGTGAAGCACTTGCTCATCGTGTTGGTTCTGGTTTCCGTTCCGCTGATGGCCGGGACGATAACGAGAACCGCGACTTTCGACCATCGTGACCTGCTTCTCTCGAAGGAGAACGGGTTTGACAACGTCGAGCTGCGCGGCGGAGCCGGGCTCGGAGAGCTTGGAGCGCCGCGCGTGCCCCGGATGGTCGAGCGCGTGCTGATTCCGGCCGGCGCGGTGCCGACCGGGGTCGAAATCGCCGCAATCGACTGGACCACGATTCCCGGCCGCTACAACCTGGCACCGGCCCAGCCGGAGATGCCGCTTGCGATGCCGGGCAAGACTTTCAAGCAGCGGGAGTACGCGCCGGACCCGGCGTTCTATTCCGCCGATGCCTTCTACCCGGCGGGCTATGTCCGTTTGCTTGAGTCCGGCACTCTGGCCGGGTACCGGATGGCTTCGGTCGAGCTGCGACCGGTGCGGGTGAATCCGGTTTCGGGCGAGCTTGAGCTGGCTACGCGGATCGAGTATCGCCTGAGCTACGAGGCCGGCCGCGGCGCGGACGTGCCCTCATCGGAGCAGCGCGACTACTACGCGGGGATGGTGCGTTCGCTCGTGGTCAATTCCGATGACACCCGGCGATTCGCGCCTTCGGTGCGCCGTTCCGCAACCCTCGGCCTCCCGTCCGGGCATTACGAGTACGTGGTCATCAGCGCGCCGCCGCTCGACACCTGCTTCGGCCGGCTGGTCGCGTGGAAGACCCTGAAGGGCGTGCCGGCGACGACCGTCCTGCTATCCGACATCACCGCGAACTACACGGGCTACGATACCCAGGAGAAGATCCGCAACTTCATCAAGGACGCGTACCAGAACTGGGGCACGCGCTACGTGCTGCTCGGCGGTTCGGCCGACCACAAGACCAGCGGGCAGAACATCATTCCGACACGTGACTGCTGGTACATGACCTTAGGCATCGGGTACTACAACGACGAGGACACGATTCCCTGCGACCTGTACTACGGGGGGCTGGACGGTACGTGGGACGCAGACAATGACCATATCTACGGTGAAAGGGGCGACAGTGCCGACATGGTGAGCGAGGTGTTTGTGGGCCGGGCAACGGTCTATAACGTAGCCCAGGCCCAGAACTTCGTGAACAAAACGCTCACGTACGAGCAGAACCCGCCGTCCGGGTACCTGCAGAAGATGCTGCTGCCAACCGCTATCCTCTGGTCGAGCTACGAGGAGCGGCCGATGCAGGAGTCGATTGCCCGGATGACACCGGACGGCTGGGTCGACGGCAAGCTGTACGAGCGGGCCGGCACCCTGTCGCGCCAGCGGATGCGCGATTCCATGAACGCCGGCTTCGGCCTCGGCAACTGGGTGGGCCACGGCAACGAGAACGGTATCTACATGGGTGGTTCCGCCTTCCTCAACTCCAGCGACGCCGATGCGCTGACTAATGGCAACAAGCAGGGCATACACTCCTCGATTGCCTGCTTCACCGGCGCCTGGGATGAGGTGCCGGGCGGCGACTGCTTCTCGGAGCGCCTGATGAACCGGGTTGGCGGCGGCTGCGTGGGTGTCGCGATGAACTCGCGCTACGGTTATGGAGCACCGCCCAACCCGGGCCCTTCCGAGCTGCTGGACACGCTCTTCCACTCCCGGATGCTGAACCATGCCGAGTACCGTGCCGGACAGGCGCTGGCCTTTTCGCGCGCCTACTGGTCGGCATACGCGAATCAGGGCATGATGCGGTTCTGCATCTACGAACTCAACTACCACGGTGACCCGGAGCTCTCGGTCTGGACTGAAGAACCGACCGCGCTCAGCGCTTCGCACGCCGGGAACGTGTACATCGGCAATAACCGTCCTTACTCGGTCACGGTGACGACCGCCTCCGAGGCGCCGGTGGAGTCGGCCCTGGTGTACTTAAGGAAAGGCACCGAGGTAGAAGTCAAAGGCTGGACCAATGCGAGTGGACAGGTAACACTCTACGTGTCACCTCAGACCCCCGGTGAGATGTTGATGGCGGTGAACGCGCGCAATCACTATGTCCTTCAGGACACGGTGGACGTGGTTGTTCCCGCACGGTACGTGGCGTATATGCGCTCCAGCATTTCCGATCCGGGCCCGGGCGGCAATGGCGACGCGACGCTGAATCCGGGCGAGACAGTGAAGATACCGACGTGGGTCAAGAACTGGGGCACAGAGCGGACGGACGCGGTTACGGCCAAGCTCAGGACATTCAGCTCGAACGTCGGCGTCACCGACTCGGTCAGGTCGTTCGGCAACATCAACGCCGGCGACTCGGCCTACACCGGTTCGAACGGATTCGGCCTTCAGGTCAACCCCGCGTTACCCGACCGGTACGTAGTGCCCTGCTCGCTCTACTGCACGGATGCGCTCGACTCCAACTGGGCTTCGCCGGTTACGTTCGTGGTCAGCGCGCCGGTGCTGGCCCGGCAGACACTGGCCGTGATTGACTCGGCCCACGGCGGCAACAACGACGGTGTGCTTGACCCGGGTGAGACTGCGGACCTGATGGTCACGCTCGGTAACTCCGGCTCCGGGCACGCATACAACTGCCATGCCGTGCTCAGGTCCGGTGACGCGCGGGTCACGGTCCTGGACTCGACCGCGAACTACGGGCTTGTCCCCAGCAATGACAGCGCCGGCAACTCCGCTGACCTGTTCACGGTTCAGGCCGCCGGCAACATCTTTCCGGAGACTCCGATACCGTGCACGCTCTACTACTATGCGGACGGCGGCTACGCCGGGTCCGAGCCGGTCACGCTGGTGGTCGGCGTGCTGCGGGCGAGCGACCCGATACCGGACGGACCGCGTATGCCCGCGCGCTACTACGCCTACGACGATTGCGACACGCTCTACCCGGCGCACCCGACCTATGAGTGGGTCGAGGTGAACGCGGTGGGGACGCCGATAACCTTCATGCACCACAACTCCGTTGTCCTGGTGACGCTGCCGGCCGCGTTCGGACCCTTGAAGTTCTACGGCCAGCGGTTCACCCAGATCTCGGTCTCTGCGGACGGCTGGATCTGCCCCGGGAACCGCCGGTATGCCAACGCCGAGAACACCGAACTGCCCGACCCGGACAATCCGCCGGGCATGATCTGCGCCAACTGGGACGACCTGTACCCGGCAGTCGGCGACAGCGGGGCCGGCCGGGTCTACTACTACCATGATGCGGCCAACCGCCGGTTCATCGTCGAGTACGACAGCGTCCGCTATTACTGGGATGCCAGACGCGACAAGTTCGAGGTCATAATCTACGATACGACCGTCGTCACCCATACCGGCGATAATGCCATACTGGTTCAGTACATGACCGCGAACGGCTACGCCGGTTCTACAGTCGGAATCGAGGACCCAGGCGAGACTGTTGCCATCCAGGCCTTGTTCGACGGGCAGTACCACCGGGGTTCCGCGCCGATTATCCCGGGCAGGGCTATCCTCTACACGACCGACGCGCCGCTCGGGGCCGGCGTGGCAGACGGAGGCGGCACGAGCGCGAAGCCGGTCCGACTGGCGCTCGTCGTCCGGCCCAGCCCGCTCCGCTCGCGCGCCGCGATTGAATACGCGGTGCCGGCTGCGGGAAGAGTCGGCGTCAAAGTGTACGACGCCACGGGCAGGGTTGTCCGCGACCTGGTGAGCCAGCAAATGGATGCGGGTTCGTACTCGGTTGCGTGGGACTGCCGCGCGGCTGACGGCAGGCGGGTCTCCCGGGGTGTCTACTTCTGCAAGCTGATGACGCCGGCCGGGACAATGCAGCAGAAGCTGGTCGTGACCGAGTAGCTGCGGAGGGACATGACCGGAATGTCGGACATTCCGGATCGTGTCCCAAGCTGCCGATAACACTGAGGGGCGGGCCAGTGCCCGCCCCTCACAATTGAACACGGACTAGCGGAGCATGCGCGAAAGGGACTCGGCGACGTCGTGCATGTTCCTGCCGCTGTTCTTCTTGAGGCCGCACTCGGGACATGACCAGGTGTAGCCCAGCCACGACTTTTCCTCGACCACACCAAGCCCGCATTTGGGGCAGCGCGGCGGTTCCTCGACGTAGACGTCGCGGCGTACCACCCTTGCGCCCGGCGTCAGTTCCCGGTGGGGTCGCAGTGTCACCTGCCAGCGGACGCCGTTGAAGAGCAGGTCCTTGCGCTCGACCTGACCGGGTCGACCGGCGGACTCCGGGCGACGCGGCAGGGAAGCGCCGGGTGAGGGGCGCGGCGTGCCGCCTGCCGGCTTCTTGTCAGTCGGCGGCTGGCCGCGGCGGCGGACCAGGCGCACGAACCATGAGATGACGAGATAGAACACAACGAGCTGGATGATGATTGGCACCGCGCGGTCTGCCATGTCCTACGCCGACCTTCCGGCGACCTCAAACTCGCTGCGGAGTATTGAGTACATAACGATGTCTTCGATGCCATCCCGATTGGAGACGTACTGGCGGAGCAGGCCTTCCCTGCTCATGCCCAGCTTCTGCATTACCCTGCCCGAGGCCGGGTTGCGCGGGAAGTGCATGGCCTGGATGCGATTGAGCGCGAGGGTTGTGAAGCCGTAGCGTACCATTGCGCGAGCAGCTTCCGTGCAGCAGCCTTGATTCCAGTGGTCTTTGGCAATCATGTATCCGAGTTCTCCGCGTTTGTGGCTCCGGTTGACTGTCAGCGCCACGGAGCCGATCACGGTCCCGCCCGGCTTCAGGGTGACGGCAAGCGTCGTCTCGGTGCCCTGCCGGAAGTTCTCCGCGTGCGTTGATATCCACTTCTCGGCCGCGCCATCGGGGTACGGATAGGGAAGGGCGAGGGTGGTCGAGGCGATGTCCCAGTCGTTACACATCTGTTGAACCCGGCGGGCGTCGGCCGCTGAGTAGGGTCTGAGCACAAGCCGTTCGGTCTCGAGTACGGGCAGGCCCTCATCCACCGGCGTTCAAGCCTTACTGGCGACAAAGAGCTGGATGCCGGAGACGTAGTCGTAAGGTCGTTTGTCGTAGCCGCCGTACACGGCCGTGACCTCGTAGCCGGCCAGGCGGAGCAGCAGGTGCATCTCGCGGTTGTGAATCCAGCATAGCGTGAACGTCGCCGGAAAGCGCCTAACCGTACCGTCGTCGCCGATACGGTCAACGCACTGGAAGGCATCCATCGTCTGGGTGGCGGGGTCGCGCTTCGTGACGTTCGTTACCACCATGTCGCGGCCCGTTTCCGGGTCTCGTTCGACGTGGGTCAGGGTCTCGGCGCGGCCGGTCAGCCGACTATGGTCAGGGGCGAAGGCATTCAGCACCAATCGGCCTTCATCCGCAAGGTAGTCGTGGACGCTGGTGAGGCAGGCGAGCTGGTCGTCGGTGGTCAGCAGGTGTTGGAATGAGTTGAAGGCGCAGAAGACGAGCTTGAACTCCTGCGTGAAGCGGTAGTCGCGCATGTCCGCGCACTTGAGCGCGACACGGGCCTGCACCTCGCGGGGCTCTTTGTCGAGCTTGGCCTGGAACCTGTCGAGCATCGCCTGAGACATGTCGATGCCGGTCACGTCGAACCCGGCCCGGGCCAGCGGGAGGAGTGCCCGACCAGTGCCGCAGGCGAGTTCGCAGACCGGCCCGCCGATCTGCTTGGCCATATCCAGGTAGAACGGCAGGTCTTCCTGCTTGTTGGCGTAGAGCAGGTCGTAGTAAACGGAGTAGGCGTCGTATTCCGACATGGTTCACTGCTTTGTGGACAGGAGGCGGGCGACAAAGACCTGGCGTCCGGAGGCGTAGTCGTAGGGACGTTTATCGTAGCCACCGTACACGGCGACGACCTCGTAACCGGCGAGGCGCAGGAGCAGGTGCATCTCGCGATGGTGAATCCAGGTGAGGGTGTAGCTCGCCGGGTAGCGCCGGACAGCCCCGTCATCGCCGATGCGGTCGACGGCCTCCCACGCCTCAATTGATTGGGCGGCCGGGTTTCGCTTTGAGATGTTGGTCACGACCATGTCCCGGCCGGTCTCGGGGTCGCGCCCGACCGAGACCTCGGTCTCCTCGTTTGTGGCAAGCCGTTGGTAGTCGGGCGCGAAGATATGGATGGCCAGCCTGCCGTCATCAGCCAGGTACTCGCGGACCGAGCGCAGGCAGGCAAGCTGGTCCTCGGTCGTCATCAGATGCAGGAACGAGTTGAACGCACAGAAGACCAGCTTGAATTCCCGGGTGAAACGGTAGTCGCGCATGTCCGCGCACTTCAGCGCGACCCGGGCTTGAACTTCGCGTGGCTCCTGGTCGAGCTTGGCCTGGAACTTGTCGAGCATCGCTTGGGACATGTCGATACCGGTCACTTCGAACCCCGCCCGGGCGAGCGGGAGCAGGACCCGTCCGGTGCCACACGCGAGTTCGCAGACCGGCCCGCCGGTCTCCTTCGCCATCCCAAGATAGAACGGGATGTCGTCGTTCATGCCGCCCCATAGCAGGTCGTAGCATACCGAGAAAGTGTCGTACTCAGGCATTGTTCACCTCACCAAAAGGACGCGATAGGGCCTATTGGTCCGATCCGTCCTATCGGTCCGAACGAAGTAGACGCCCGCCGGCAGACGGCTCAGGTCGTTCGCGCCGGCGCGAAGCTGCATCACGCGGCGGCCCGAGGCGTCGAGCAACTCCGAATGCCGAACTCCGAACGCCGAACTCGGAAGTATCAGACAACCGCGCACGACGGTGGCCGTCAGCGTTTGGCGTTTGGCGGTCGACGTTTGGCGTTCTTCGACTCCCGTCGGCACGCCGAACCAGTCCAGGATTGGCCGCAGCAACTGAACGCGGCTGAAGAAGGTCGGCCTGGAACCAGGGCGGTTCACTGCCTCGAAGCCAAGGCCCATGAACACGACCCTGCCGCCGGACGGCACCTGGCGCCGGGTGGCCGCGTACTTCACGTTGAGGGTGTCATAGACGAGGAAGCCGGTGGAGTTGCCGAGCGGCGAGATGACGTCGCGCGAATTCTGGTTGCTCGCGCCATTCCCGCCCGTGGTCGCAGTGCCCGTGACGGGTGCGCCCAGCGAGTCCTGCCGGTCGCCGAACGCGAAGAAGCCGGACCACCCCGAGGAGTCGAACCGGCAGCCGCAAATGCTCTCAAGGAACGGTGAGTCGTGCAGTTCTTCGGCGATGTTCTGGCCGGTGATGAACAGGTTGGTACCGGTCTGAACGTACCGTGCAAGGCTGTCGCGGTCCTGCGCCGGAACCGTGCCGACGTTGGTGTTGCCCGAGTACCAGATGAGGGTGTGCGCCCGCAGCCGGTCCAGCTCCGCGTAGGGGAGAAGTCCGCCCGACGGCCGGTTCCACTGGCACCAGGTTACGCCCAGCGTGTCCAGGGTACTCGTGTAGTAGTCAGCGTAGCGTTCGAGGGTATCATTGTTCACGACCAGCACGTGGGCGGTCTGAGTCAGCAGGTTGACGGCCGTGTCGCCGCGGATGGCGAACGTCCACGAACGCGCGTAGTAGGGGACCGCCGGCTCGATAGAGAGCGTGAATATGCTGTCGATGAGCTTGAGGTTGAAGTTGCCGCTCCGGTCAGTATACGACGAATCCCACACCAGCGCATCGGTACCGAGTCTGGCTTTGACCCAGCTCGGGATACCCGCGCCTGATGTTGAGTCTTTGAGCGTGCCGGCCAGTGTGCAGGTATCGTAGACCTTCAGATCCAGTCTGACCGTGTCGTTCAGCGGGTTGTCGTCGCTGTCCACGTACGCCTTCAGGGTAAGGAGCCCGGGCGTGTCGAGCGCCATCCGGCCGGCAGCGATGGTGTCGGTGGCGAGGAACGGGAGGGAGTCGATGTGAACGCCGGTGTTCGTGCCGCCGGCCGCTACGGTCAGCATGAAGTCAACCGCGGTGTTCCGCCCGACGTTGGCGATGGGTACTGCCACGTCAACAGAATCGCCGACTACGTAGACGCCGAGCGGGTCCGGCGCGACGAATTCGAGCGTGGCAACGTCGTGGTCATGGGTCGGAGTCACGAAGACGTCCATGCCCATGAAGTCGAGGTAGGTGGAGACCCAGGTCTGGTCCTGCGTGTTCGGGTCGGTCCATGTCGCCGGAATGCCGCCGTCGTCGTCGGTGTCGCGCGTGAGCAGCGTGTCGACAAGGTAATGGTGCATCACCCAGTTGAGCGTGTCGTGGCCGAGTTCGGCGGCCGAGCGGTAGGCGTTCGCGAGCCAGATGTTGTGAGAGCAGTTCCAGGTGCCGGATGGGTAGAACCCTGGAAGTGAGTCACCATATGTCTGCACCCAAAGCTTGCCCGCAGTCGTGTCTTCTTTGCCGACGGTGTGGACGATGCCCCAGAAGGCCGTGCCGCCGCACTGCGCCCAGTTCTGCGTGCCCAGCCGAGTCGCGGCATCGGCTTCAATCCAGGTTTTCACCCGCTGACCCCGCGCGAGGGCCGAGTCGTGGAGAACGGCATCGAACGTAGTGCGAAGGGCGCCCGGTCGGGTACAGCCACCGTTTTCGCCGGCCGAAAGCGGTGGCAGTCCCCGGGCGTAGTCCATCGCCATACCCGAAGACTGGCTTGTCACGAAGTAGTCAAGCGACGAGGAGGTGCCGAGCGGGTTCTGGAGATAGAAGGTGCGACACGTGTCGGTATAAGCAAGGAACGACGAATCGCCGTACACCTTCCGGTATTCCGCCTCGGCCATGAAACCAAGGCCGCAGTTCCATTGTGCATACCAGATGTACTGCGGGTCGCCATTGTGTTCGCGATACGCGGGGTGGTTCATGACGTAGATCCAGGCACGTCGGATGTTTTCGTGAAAGTCGTCCCGGCCGGTCAGCTCGTACCAACGCGACCATATCCAGATTGCTTCCTGCGTGTTGTCGGTTTCGATGGTGGTCGGCATGTGCTCGGCCTCGATGATGCCGCCGAAGTCAGGCGACAAGGAATCCGGGACCTGGTAGCTCGCCACAAAGTCGCAGGTCTTCTTGACCTGACGCAGGTAGTTGAAGCGGCGCGGACCGTAGTTCAGGCTCTCGGGCCGGGGCAGCCACTCGGGCTTGTAGAAACGATAAAAGGACTCGAACTCTTTGTCACTCCAGGGCCGCGAGGCGAGCGCGGCCGAGACAAGGATGAGAACGGCAAGCAGGATGCGTCTGGTCATGGGTACCTCCGCTAGAACGATAGCGGCTCAGTGTGGACAGTCAAGCCGGGGCGGGCGGGGGACGCGTCTCATTCACTCCGTCAACAGCGGTCAGGTCCCCAAGCCCAAGAGGGAACTCTCGTTCCATTGTCCTGTATTCCGCATGATGCGCCAATCGTTCCCCTCGATAATGGACTCCGCGTCACTGCACCAGCCCTCAAGCAATACGACAAACTCGAGCCGCAGGAGCGCAAGGTAGGCTACCACGCCGCACTTCGAGTTGTGGAACCTGCCTGCGAAATCGCCAAGTGAATTCAGCGGCCTTACACCGTATGGCCAGAACTCGCCTCTCGCACAGCACCTGACATACTTCCGGACCTTGTTGTATCTCAGATGGAGCGCCTCACGTTGTCCAAGTTCCGAGGCGAGGCAGTTGAGAGCAATCTTGTGGATGGCCCGCGCGAACAGGCTCTCGTCGAATTCCTTTGGTTGCGAGAGACTGAGGGTCACCTGCGTCACGCCGGGTTGTACCATGGCCGGGCCAAGCTGTATCTGGAAGTAGTCCTTCTCAGGGGAGTAGAATCTCCCGATGCTTCTCCGTACTCTCCCTCTTCGGTCGGGGACTTGATCCAACACCCGACTCAGTGCATTCCAGTTGAGGAGCCCAAAGTTCCCGTCCATGTCCGCAAAGTAGTTGTTGCAGTCGTCGCAAACGTATCCTACATGTAGCATCTTGGTGCACCCCAGACTCGCAGGCGCGAAGTGCTCGGCGGCGCGTGAGCGTGACGAGTCGCCACGGCAGTAGATGCAGACGTCAGCCGACATCAGCCGTTGGCGTGCAGACCAAACGTGAACACGTGCCCACGAATGCGCGCGGGCCAGCCGCTCCTCTCAGGGGCCCGGGCCTGGCATCTCCTATTTCCATGGCAGGCGAGGTGCGATGGTAGACTTGACTCGAGGTACTCTGCGCGTGCCGGTCTGCACTTGGCGCTTCTCTATGACCGGGACGGTCTCAGAGTGCTTCTCGAAGCGGGGTTCCCGCACAGTCGTGGCTATCTGATATGCAACCGTGGCCTTGTTGAATGTCGATGGATTGTGCAACTCCAGGTAGTACATCTTCCCTGGCTGCAGGTTGCGTGGGAAGAGTGCATCCGATACATTCTCTCCACAGTCGTAGTACCGAAACACCTGACCGGCATTGTAGAGGTTCCTGCCATCGTCATCCACGAGGTAGTACGTGAAAGCTCCGTCCCCAGAGTTGGAGACAGCCGAAATGAGTCCCATCGCGATACCGATGGCTGCCCCGTAACCAAGGCTGAATGTGCCAACCACCGACGCCGCGCTCTGCGTTGCCTTCCACTGCTGACGGGATTCCTCTTGGAGTCGCTTGAGTTTCTCCAAGTCTGTGAAGACCGCAAACCCAACCTTACCCGTGCTGTTCTCCGGCAGGTAGAAGTTGACCTCTGACTTGTCAGACCCTGGCTTGAAGGCGGCGTTGAAGGAGGAATAGAGGGTCGTGGTTCCTTGCTTGAGTTCTGCGGGCTTCTCGTCGTATAGGGTGTCAGTCCACTTGCGCAATTCGTACGAAGTATCCTTGACAGTCTTGTATACGGGCTCGTTCACCCAAGTTGTTTCGTACGCAGTATCTGCCCTGAATGATGCATCGAAGCTCGCGTACTTCTTCTGCGCCGGGATTCTGGCCGCCGTGATAGAATATAGGTTCGTTCTGTGGCCTGAGTGATTCTCGATGGAAAGCGTGAAGGCACCGCCCTTGTCAGTATAGTGGAGAATCTCAGGCCGGTACTGCTCAAAGACCGACGTGACGACTCCTCCATGCCATTCACTCAGGGCGGCTCTGCCGACATTGTCGCCCTTTCGCATGAAGAGGTCGCCTAGCCCTCCGAGACATCCGCACGACGAACTGACCTGACGGAGACACGAGACGTTCACTTTCAGGCTGTCGCCCGGTGCAAGAATGAAATCCTGAGACCAGGAACTGCCTTTCGAAAGCGTTACTTCGGTCTGCAGAAACTGCACTGGCGCGTACGCCAACAGAGCCAAACACACGGCAATGAGCATTCTGTCTTCCTCGGGGTGAACTTGGACAAGAGTCGCTGCCTGTCAACCACGCTGTATGCTAAGTTCAGCAGACGGGGAAGTCAACTAGAGCCGGCAAAGGGATGGGCAGAGCAGCACTGCTGCGATGACGAGCGTTCTCATTCGGGCCTCCTCTGCTATGTTAGGTCTACTTCTGGCCGGGTCATCTGACGCGACAATCCTAGCGAGGAGCAATCGGCGCGTCAATGACAGGCGTGATTTGACCGGCCTGCGTCCGGGGCTAGAATCTTAGCTGCAATGGCGCGTTGGGCGCCTCTTTCGGTTTGTGTGAGACTAACCTCGGCCATTGGAGGCTTTGGATGTTGCGTATGATCCGCTTTCTTGCATTCGTGCTGCCCGGCGTGCTGGCCGCGGCGACAGGAACCCTGACTCAGACGTTCGAGTTCAGCCCGGATGACTTCGTGTTCGGCAAGGTCAACGGCTACGATGCGATTTCCCTTGTTGGGGCAAATGGGGGACAGTCCCTGGGAATCGCGCCGGGCCCCGCGAAGGGACAGTCCCCATTTGCCGCCGGGTATTCGACGTCCGAGCCGGGCTATCCGAATCTGCCGCTGGCCGTGTACAACGTCGTCATCCCGCCGGACGCGGAACTGACCGGCGTGGATGTTGTGAGCATTTCCACCAAGACCATGACCGGTGAGTACAACATCTTTCCGAGCCAGCGGCCGCAGGTATTGTCGAATGCCGATTCGCGATTGGCGAATGGCGGGAACGAGTTCGTGCCGCCGGATGCGAAGGCCTATGCTTCGAGCGAGGCTTACCCGGCCCGGGCAGTCAGTTTCACCCCGTCCGGTTCGATGGGCGGGTATCGGATTGCGTCGATTCAGGTCGCGCCCGTGCGCTACTATGCGGCCGAGAAGCGACTGGACGTGGTCACACGTATCCAGGTTGCGGTCCGCTACGAGCGGAGCCGGCACGAAGTCGTGAAGCTCGACCAGTCCCAGGTTGACCTGATGGGCGAGAACGTCCGCGCCCTGGTCGCAAACCCGGAGCGGGTCTCGGGATGGGCGCCGGCGACGAGGCGGCTCACGGCCGACTCGCTCTGCGACATGCTGCTCATCACGTCCAGCGCGCGTGCCGCCAACTTCCAGCCGTTCGTGAACTGGAAGACCCGGCGCGGCATCAAGACCGTGGTTATGAAAACCGAGTCGGTCTACGCGTCCTACTCCGGGCGGGACCAGCAGGAAAAGATCCGCAACTGCGTGAAGGACTACTGGCAGAACCACGGCCTCAAATGGGTACTCATCGGCGGCGACGACGGCATCGTGCCGGTGCGCACCTGCCGGCTGACGGTCGAGGGCAATACCGAGAACATCGCGTCGGACATGTACTACGCCGACCTGCAGTACTCGTGGGACTCGGACAACGACGACCTGTTCGGCGAGATGGAGGACTCGGTCGACCTCTGCTACGACGTCTTCATCGGCCGCACTCCGGTAGACAACAGCGCCTCCCAGGTCGCCACGTTCTTCGCCAAGGATACGATGTTCGAGAAGCACCAGGACACGACCCGGCTGAAGCGCGTGCTCTATGGCTCGACCATGCTCTTCGACCCGTACCATGGCAAGGTAGTCAACCACATCATCGCCAACACGTTCCCGCCGGGCTGGACCCACGTCCACCTCGAAGACCCGAACGACGGCGTCTACGCGGAATCGCTGAGCCAGGGATTCCAGCTTTCTCACGTTGCCGCCCACGGCAATCCCGAGACTTTCTCGGTGATGTGGGACTATGAGGTATCGGGACTCACCAACGGGCT
>Ga0136653_10001013_pt1 | contig 15116 bp, 14 predicted proteins | sample LakKivw275mmetaG_FD_94866 | JGI IMG/M metagenome (GOLD analysis project Ga0136653, IMG submission 94866) | Anoxic lake water microbial communities from Lake Kivu, Rwanda to study Microbial Dark Matter (Phase II) - Lake Kivu water 275m metaG... | ecosystem: Environmental > Aquatic > Freshwater >... | reverse complement strand
GACTGCGAATAAAGCAGCAGCATATCCTCGGCTAAGTAACGCTCCAGGCGCATTTTACCCAGGATTAACCCGCAGGCCACGCCGATGAGAATGCCGCTTGAAACGTAGGCAAGGGCTATCTTCCACCCGAAGAATCCCAGCATCAGAACTGCCAGATATTCGTTTATAATCGGAGAGGTGATTAAAAAAGAAAAAGCTACTCCAAGCGGAATACCGGCCTCAATACAACCTAAGAATATAGGTATGGAGGAACATGAGCAAAACGGCGTAACCGCGCCGAACAATGACGCCAGGAGGTTTCCGATTATCCCGCGCCTAGTAAGCCACCTTTTGATCCTGCTGGCAGACAGAAAGGAGCGGGTAAAACCGACTACGCTGATCATTGCAAACAAAAGCAGGATTATCTTTATCGAATCGTAAAGAAAAAATTGCAGGGCCTCCCCGAAATGAGCTTGGCGGGATATATTCAGCAAATCAAATACAAACCACTCGGTTAAACGATACAACCAGGCCTCCTATTTCTTAAATATTATAGCAAAACAGCTATTAAATTACAGGCTAAAGATAAAAACCCCGCGCTTTCCATCTACGGAAAAGCGCGGGGCTAGTTGAAGCTACTCTGCTGAATCAGCTTCTATTTCTTGCTTTTTACCTTGTCGATTAAATCAGAAACAAACTTCTCAGCGATATCCCGGCAGCCTAAACCAAACGCGATAGCTGTGGCTAAACCGAACGAACCGAGAATCAGCGTAATCAACAACTGCAGGGTCTTTGCTCCGATGCCAAGCTGCTCTAGAGCGATGGCTACCGCAAAAACTACCACCACTATTTCCACGATCTTACCCAAGAGCTTGCTCTGAGAAACTCCTGCGTTATTGGCTGCTGTCTGGGTGATTGTGCTTAAAACCGTGGCCACAAAAATACCTAGAATCAGGATAAATATCGCAGCGATGATATTCGGCACGTAAAGGATTACCCGGTTAAGCAGATCTGCTGTAACGGTCAACCCTACGGCATTGATAGCGACTACAAAGGTAACCAGGATAGCTACCCAATAACAGATTACCGCAACCAGTTCTGAAAGCGCGTACCTGATGCCGCCCTTTGCCATCACATCCGTTAATTCAATACGGTCAGCAAAGGTGTCGACCTTGAGCGCTTTCAAAGCCCTTTCCACCAGCGTCTTGATGAGTTTGGAGATTATCCAACCGATAATAAGGATTACCAACACTAACAGCACGTTCACGATGAACTGCCCAACCTGCGAAAGTACGGTCTTGGCGGGGTCCATTAGAACTTCGGTCCAACTACTCATCTAACCACCTCCTTTGGTTAAGTTCTACTTACTGGTATTTCTGTAACTTTATCACGGATATGCGGTTATGTCAAGAGTTTTCTATTCCAGCCAAAGTTTTCTTAATTCCTTGTTAATTTTCTCTATCTGCGTGTAAGTAAGGTCAGTTTTTGCAACAGAATCATCCGCGTTAGCTTTTACCGGCTCAGGGATAAATTCATCTACTGCCATTGCCTTCACCTTGAAAGCCCTGGCAAAGAGGCGTATCTCTTTGTCATCGGAAACCGCCACCATATTCTTGCGGTTAGCCGAAGATTCAATAACCTGCCTTATCTTATCGTCAGCGCTGATATCGCCGGAGAAAATCACTTTTACGCCGTAATCGCCGTATTGCCGCTGATCATGGCAATATCCGTCAAAAATAACCGTTACGCTGTTGCGCGGGTTTCTGAAAATTTTATCTGAAATTATGAATTGAATCAAAGCAAGCCGGCAGTCTTTAATATCCGGGGTGGTAATGCGCCGGGTGAACCTGGGGTGGTTGATAATGTTGTATCCGTCGATGACGTATTGTAAGGACATAAATCAGGCCTCCTAAAGCGCCGAAAACTATCAGGAAAAAGAAATTCATCAGCGACATCGCAAAAGCAAAATCCTTGCTGATCCCCACCTGAGCGAAGAAAAATATAGTGCTGGCGTCTCTTAATCCTAAACCGCCAATTGAAATTGGTAAAAGCGTAATCGCTCCGATAACCGGGATAAAAATAAAGAAGTAAAGCAGGTTAGTCTTAAGCCCGAATGCCAGAGCAGTTACATAGAAACTAAGCGGGACCACAGCCTGGATGATCAGGGAAAAAATCAGGTTATTGACGATTACCTTTTTATGATGCTTAAAAAAGTGGATCTCGTTATGGAGGTTTTTAATCGATTCCCTTACTTTTCCGGCTTTTGGAGAATGCAGCATGCGGTTTACCAGGCGGTAGAAAAAAGAATTGAATAAAACCAGCAGGATGCACACCAGTATACCGGTAATAGCCGCTATAGCTATCAGCACGCTTTTAATCTGAACCAACTTCCAGCCGAATAATACCGCCAATAGCGCCAAAAGCACAAGCCCGGTATAACCGCTCAATCTGTCCAGGAGTACCGTAGCAATTACTTCGCGCGGCCTTTTGGTATGCGTTGCCAGGTCTATACTGCGAACAAAATCCCCCCCTATGGCGGAGGGAAGAAAAAGATTAAAGAAAAGCCCTCCGGCGTAAGAAATTATCACCCTGCGCATAGAAAGGTGGATCTTTACCGCCTTAAGCAGCATCTCCCAGCGCAGGATACAGAATATATAATTCAGGGCGAAGATGCTGAAGGCAAGGAAAAGGAATCCTTTGTTTGCTGTCCTGATGGTTTCAAAGAGGCTCTTGCGGTCTACCTGGAAGAAAAGCAGAACCAGAAGGACGATGCTTATGGCTATCCTTAAAAATACGGAAAAAAACTTTTTCAATCTGCCCTCTTAAATTTTCAGCTCTTTACCGGTTAACTCCCTGTAGGCCTGGAGATATTTTTGAGAAGTCTTTTTAATGATCTCCGCGGGAAGCTTTGGCGCCGGAGGAGTCTTATCCCACTCTAAGGTTTCCAGGTAATCCCTGACGAACTGCTTATCAAAGCTCGGCTGCGCTGCCCCGGGCCTATATTTATCCCTGGGCCAAAAGCGCGAAGAATCGGGCGTGAGTACTTCGTCAATCAGAATAACCTCTTCATTATAGGCACCAAATTCAAACTTGGTATCTGCGATAATTATGCCTTTCTCCAGCGCGTAATCTGCGGCCTTGCTGTAAATTGCAACGCTTGTGTCTTTAAGCTTCTGCGCGACGCTACCCCCTAAAAGCCCCTCAACATAACCCTCTTCCACATTCTGGTCGTGGCCGGCATCGGCTTTAGTAGAAGGAGTGAATAATGCCTGGGGCAGCTTGGAAGATTCAACGAGGCCTTCGGAAAGTTTTATCCCGCAAACCGAACTGTTCTTTTGATACTCCTTCCACCCCGAACCCGAAAGATATCCCCTGACTACGCATTCTACGGCAAAGGGCTTGGTTTTTTTGACCAGCATCGAACGCCCGGCGAGATCTTTTTTATACTTCTTTACTTCTTGGGGATAATCGTTTACGTCGGAGGTGATTAAGTGATTCGGAATAATCCCCTTGAGATAATCAAACCAAAAAATTGATAATCCGGTTAAGACCCTGCCTTTATGCGGGATACCGCTGGGGAGCACCACGTCAAAACAGGATATTCTGTCGGTTGAAACAACCAGAAGCTTATCATCTAAATCATATACATCGCGCACCTTGCCCCGTTTAAAAAGCTTTAGTCCGCTAAACTCGGTTGTCAATAATACTTGTTCACTCATCTGATTTTAAGCGCCGGATAAGCGCCTCGTATTCATCCCTCAATTCCTCGGGTAAATCCTTTTTGAATTTTTTGAAGAAGTCTTTTACCCCTGCCAGATCATCAATCCAATCCTGCTTATTTACTTCAAACAGCTTATCCATCACATCACCCGGGATATCCAGTCCGGTTAAATCCAGATCCGCGATTTTTGGCAGATATCCGATCGGATTCCTTATTGAGCCAACCTTATTATCGCATCGGGCCAGTATCCACTCCAGGATACGCAGATTTTCTCCGAATCCCGGCCAGAGGAACTTTCCCTGATTATCGGTCCTGAACCAGTTTACGCAGAATATTTTCGGGGGGTTCTTCATGCGTTCACCCATATCCAGCCAGTGCTGAAAATAATCCGCCATATTATAACCGCAGAAGGGCAGCATTGCCATCGGATCACGCCGCAGATGCCCAACCTTACCTACCTGCGCTGCGGTAAGTTCTGACCCCATAGTTGCCCCTATAAAAACTCCATGTTTCCAGCTGAATGCCTCATATACTAAAGGCGCAAGACGCGCCCTGCGGCCGCCGAAGACGATCGCGGATATCGGCACTCCATGGTGCTGGTCAAGCCGAAATGATGCCGTGGGACAATTAACAATCGGGACGGTAAAACGGCTGTTAGGATGCGCCCCCTTTATCTCTTTACCTTCAGCATCGCATATGCCCGCTTTCCACGGCCTTCCCTGCCAGTCAATACCGGATTCCGGCGGTTCACCGTCTGCTCCTTCCCACCAGACTGTCCCCTCAGGCGTAAGCACCATGTTGGTATAGATCGTATCTTTCTTTATGGTCTCCACCATATTAGGATTATTCTTGGAATTAGTTCCCGGCGCTACCCCGAAAAAACCGGTTTCCGGATTAATCGCCCAGAGCGAACCGTCGGAATCAACGCGCATCCAGGCGATATCATCCCCTACCGTCCAGATTCTGTATCCCTTTGCCTTTAATCCTTCTGGAGGCAGAAGCATAGCCAGGTTTGTTTTGCCGCAGGCGCTGGGGAATGCCGCTGCGATATATTTAATGTGGCCGTCAGGCTCTTCAATACCCATAATCAGCATATGCTCTGCCATCCAATGCTCTTTTCTGGCAAGGAAACTCGCTATACGTAAAGAAAGGCACTTCTTGCCTAATAAAACATTTCCTCCGTAGCCTGAGCCCACGCTCCAGATAGCATTATCTTCGGGAAAATGCAGGATCAACCTGTTGTTAATATCCAGCTTTGCCTTGGAATGCAGGCATTTGGTAAACTTATCCTCTTTTTCAAGCTGGCGTAAAACCGATTCACCCACGCGGGTCATAATCACCATATTCAACACCACATAACGGGAATCGGTAAGTTCAATCCCTATCTTACTGAAGGGAGAACCCACCGGGCCCATCGAGAAAGGGATTACATACATCTTCCTGCCGATCATAGAATCTTTAAAGATTTCCCGCGCTTTAGCGTATGCGGCTTTAGGGGCCATCCAGTTATTATTGGGGCCGGCATCGCGTTTCTTACGGGTGCAAATAAAAGTAAGGTGTTCGGCGCGCGCTACGTCGTCTTTAGCAGTCCGGTGCAGGAAACAATGCGGTAACTTTTCTTTATTCAGGGAAATCATCTCCCCCTCAGCGGTAGCTTCCTCTTCAAGAGCGGTCCTCTGCTCGGCAGAGCCGTCAATCCAGACTATTTTCTCCGGGTTGCACATCTTCGCCATTGCAGTTACCCAACTTTTAATTTTTTTATTGCGCGCGGGAAAACTCTTCATCGGTTTAATAGGTATTTATGCGCCGAATCTGCGGCAACCGCTCCTTCGGCACAGGCGGTAATTACCTGATATAATGTTTTACTGCGGCAATCTCCGCAGGCAAAAACTCCCTTTTCAGAAGTCAGCATCTGCTGATCTGTGATTATAAACCCTTTTTCATCCGTATCCAAGATATTTTTTAAAAAACCGGTATTCGGTTCTATCCCCACAAAGATGAATACCCCGGAACACGGTATCTGAGAGATAGCGCCGGTTTTAGTATTTTTCAGGCTTACCTTTTCTACCCTGCTTTCACCGGAAATCTCCTCCAGGACCGACTCTAATACCGGCTCTATTTTTGGGTTATTCCTGGCTTTTTCGATTAGGATCGCCGATGCCCTGAACTCGCTTCTGCGGTGCACCAAATACACTTTAGAAGCATAACCGCTTAAGAAAATCGCCTCTTCTACCGCCCTATCCCCACCTCCGATAAGCATAATCTCTTTGTCTCTAAAGAGCGGCCCATCGCAGGTACCACAGTAGGAAACGCCCCTGCCAGTCAGGCGCTCTTCGCCCGGCACGCCGAGCCTGCGCGGTTTTGCGCCGGAAGCGATAATCACGCTTTGCGCCTGGTATGAATTTTCTTTAGTGATAATATCAAAATTTCCGCTGTTCTGCTGCAACTGGCATACTTCACTATTATCTATAGTCAGGCCTAACTCGTGGATCTGCTTTTTGAACCTCTCAATAAGTTCAAACGTGGAGATGCCGCCCGGAAAACCGGGATAATTTTCGATTTCCGACGAAAGGATGATCTGGCCTCCGGCAGAGACTTTTTCGAGAATCAGCGTATTCAAGCGGAATCTTCCCGCATAGAGCGCAGCGGTTAAGCCCGCCGGGCCGGCCCCGATTACCGCCAAATCATACATGGCTAAGCTCCTGATAAATTTCCTCCGCCAGGAATGAACTTCTTGCCAGCGGAGCGGATAAGACTTTTTTAAACCCTAAGGATTCGCCAATATCTCTGTATCTGTCAAATTGCGCCGGATTGATAAACTCTTTTACCGGGTAGTGGCCGGGCGTAGGGGCAAGATACTGGCCGAAAGTAACTATATCGCAGTAATTATATCTTAAATCGCGCATTGCCTCAACTACTTCTGCTTCGCGCTCGCCAAATCCCAGCATTAGAGAAGACTTTGTGATTACGCTGCCGGATAGCTGCTTAATTTTACGCAAAACCATAAGCGACCGCGCATAATCCGCCTGCGGCCTCAATCCGGCGTAGAGCCTCTTTACTGTTTCAAGATTATGAGCCACTACCAGCGGAGAAGAATCAATGATTAATTGCAAAGCCTGCGCCTGGCCTTTGAAATCGGGAATCAATAATTCCGCCCCGATGCCCTCGGCGCGGAGACGCCTGACGGTTTCGGCAAAAACCGCAGCCCCTCCGTCGGATAAATCATCGCGCGTTACCGAGGTAATTACCGCATATTTGATCCCGATATCCCTGGCGGCCCGGGCAACTCTTAGAGGCTCGCCCGGGTCAAAAGCAAGCTTAAGAAAATTTTTCTTTACGCAACAAAACCTGCATCCCCTTGTACAGACATTCCCCAATATCAAAAAAGTCACCCTGCCGCGGCTAAGACAATTATTCAGATTCGGGCAGCGCGCTTCCCGGCAGACGGTGGAAACCGGATAACGTGTTAATTCTTCCATTCGGGAAAATACCCGCGCCTGGGGTATCTCTTGCTTAAACCAATCCGGCAGCTTTTTCATTTATTAAGGCGGAGAAAGTTATCTATTGAACGGTCAAAACCCTTTTCCGCTTCCGGGGGAAAGTAACAGGCGGGTAACTGCCTGCTTTTACGGTGATAGGCGATACATTCGCAGCAAATTCCTTTTCTGCCGCATGGCTCATAACTACAGTTGCAGTTTGCAAGATTTTGTTTCTGATTCGGGCAGGATTTCATCCTGAAACCTCTTTTTTCCCGCTGAGCCTATCTGATACTCTGGCGGGATCCCGCCCGATTCCTCGATTGCTTGGCGGGATAATTTTTCTAATTTCTTCTTTATCCTCATCCTCTCAATGAATGAGGCATAATCTACGATCAGCCTGCCTCTTAAATGGTCTATCTCATGCTGTAAAACGCATGCCAGAAGATCCTCTGCTTCTATGCTCAACGGCTTGCCCTCTTCATCCTGCGCATGGACGGTGATTTTTTTTGCCCGTCTTACTTTAACGCAGACTCCCGGCACGCTCAGGCAGCCCTCTTCCAGCGCCTGCCTACCTTCTCTTTTGACTACTTTCGGGTTGATCAGCTTATAAAGGCCGCTGCCGATATCCACGGTAATCATCGTTTCCAGGATGCCTGCCTGCGGAGCAGCCAATCCGATGCCTCCCCCTTCGTACATCAGTCGGGCCATACTGCTTAGGATCTGTTTATGGCGGGGGGTAATCTTTTTAACCGCCAGCGCCTTCTTCCTTAAGACAGGATCGCCGAAAAGTTTAATCCTTAACCCGGTTCCTTCTTCCATATTATTTCTTTCTTTTGGAAAGGGCGGGGTTAATCCGGTTTCCTTCGCCGACAAATACTATCCTGGGCTTAACTCCAGATGCCTTCCTATCTTCAACTATCATGTAAGCTACAATAATCAACTTATCCCCCACGGAACCTAAGTGCGCTGCCGGCCCGTTAAGGCAGATAGCACCTGAGCCTTTCCTGCCCTTAATTACATAAGTCTCAAAACGCTCGGCGTTATTAAGGTTAAAAACCTCTACTTTTTCACCGGGCAGAAGATCAGCCTCACGCATTAAAATTTCATCAATAGTAATACTGCCTTCGTAAGCGAGGTTCGCTTCGCTTACGCGCGCCCCGTGTATCTTTGATTTTAATATTGTCCTGTACATCTCTAATGCTACCTCCGTTTAAAACTTTTTTTTACCAGCTTAAATGTGCTCTGGGCAATCATCAGCTCTTCATCAGTGGGGATTACCAAGATCTTAGGCTTATTTTTAAAGTGAGCGAATATACCCCGGCAGATTTCCTGCCTGATACTGCGCTGATGTTCTCCTATGCCGGCGGTAAAGACTATAGCATTAACTCCGCCCATTATCGCAGCATAAGCACCGATATATTTTTTTATCCGGTAAGAGAAGATATCCCATGCCAGGCGCGCCAGCCGGTTACCGGCATTTCTCTTACGCTCGATAATCCGCATATCATTACCGATACCGGAGATACCCTTAAGGCCGCTTGCTTCATTCATTGTCTTATCTATCCCGCCGGCATCAAGGCCCTCTTTCTTCATAATAAAAGTTACCAGCGCCGGATCGATATCTCCGCAGCGGGTACCCATCACCAGCCCTTCCAGCGGAGTAAAACCCATGCTGGTGTCTACGGAACGCCCCCTGTCAACAGCAGTAATACTGCAGCCATTGCCCAGATGGCAGGTAATCAACTTCAATTTCTTCAGCGGTTTTTTTAACTTTTCCGCGGCCCTCTGCGCGACATACTCATGGCTTGTGCCGTGAAAACCGTATTTCCTGATGCCGTATTTACGGTAATAACGGTAAGGCAGGCCGTATATATATGCGTGCTCCGGCAACGATTGATGAAAAGCCGTATCAAAGACTGCGACCTGTTTGACACCCGGCAGAAGCTTTTTACAGGCAAGGATACCTTCGAGGTTCGCCGGGTTATGCAGAGGCGCTATCGAACAGCAAAGCCGGATCTCTCTGATTACCGAAGCAGTAATGATTACCGGCTTTTTAAACCTCTCTGCGCCGTGCACTACGCGATGGCCGACCGCAGAAACTCCGTCAATCTTTTGCAGAATCTTCTTTAATCCGCTGTGGTGGTCCTTTACCGGAGAGTTCTTTTCTCCGATACGGTCTATACTGCCGCGGACCAGCAGGCGATTTCCGGGCATAGTATAGAGTTTATATTTGATCGAGGAACTGCCGCTGTTAATGACAAGTATTCTCATAGTTTAGCTCATAGCTGATGGCTCATAGCCCATAGGCTACAATCCATAGGTTACTGAGCCATGATGGCAATTGCCGCTACACAATCGACAATATCTTCCACGGAACAGCCGCGCGATAAGTCGCTGCAGGGCTTATTTAGCCCAAGAATCAGCGGGCCGACTGCCCGGGCATCAGCCAACCTCTGCACAAGTTTATAACCGATATTCCCTGCTTCGAGGTTTGGAAAAATTAAAACGTTTGCCTGTCCGGCAATCGGTGAATCGGGAAATTTTATTTTCGTTACTTCCGGTACGATCGCCGCATCAACCTGTAATTCCCCGTCAACTAAAAGGCCGGGGGACATCCCCTTAATCAAAGCGAGCGCTTCGGTGATTTTATCGATTGACCTGCCCTTAGCCGAGCCTTTGGTCGAATAACTTAGAAGCGCTACGCGCGCGGGGATATCAAGCGTCTTGGCGGCTAATTCCGCGGCAGCAACCGCAATACAGGCAAGCTGCCTGGCGTTGGGGTCCGGGACAATGCCGCAATCGGCGAAGACAAAAGTCCCGTTTTCCCCGTAAGGGCAATCCGGAGTTACCATAATAAACGCACCGGTAGCAATAGTAATGCGTTCGCTTACCCCCAGGCAGCGTATGGCGCTTCTTGCTACATCCGGGGTGGTATGGCTGGCGCCTGCCACAAAACCGTCGGCATCGCCCATCCTGGCCATCATTGCCCCGTAATAAAGAGGGCTATCAAAGAGCTTCCTTACTTCGTTTAAACTGATGCCTTTTACTTTATGCAGCTGGTAATACTGCTTGATGTAGTTTTCCCTCTTCCCGGAATTGATTTTATCCGGCGTCAAGAGTAGGACTTCGGCGATTTTTTCCTTCTCTATTATTTTGGCTGCTTCTACGACTCGCCGGTCATTATTTTCAGGCAGGACGATTCTTTTGGGATTAGACCTTGCTTTATCCCTGATCCTGTTGATCGTATCCATCTTTATATTCCTTTCCCCGCCACCAGCCAGCTCTCGGGCGGGATCCCGCCCGAAGCCTAAATTTACATGCGGGACAATATCGCTTCTAAATCGACGTTTTTCCTGATTAATTCTACTGCGGTATTTATCTTTTCCTTATCGCGCGGCCTGATTTTGACGGTAAGGTCGTGAATAAGCGACGATACCAGATAGGTATCTTCTTTTGCCATCAATACCGGAAAACCCGACTTGCTTAAGATGCTTATAATCGGCGGGTCCGGCATTATCCCTCCGGTCAGGACCATCCCGGAAATCTTAGTGCGCTTATCCGGCGTATCCCTGAAACACCCCAGGCATGCCACAATCAAATCCTCCCTGTCTCCGGGGGTAATCAAAAGGCTATCTTCAACGATATAGTTGATTGCGTCGCGGGGCTCCATTGCCCCGATAATAATCCGCGAAATGGAATTCTCAAGATATTCCTTGCCGCAGACAATCTCATAACCTGTCTCATCCACGATCTGCCCCAACGTCGGGTAAGAGAGCATCGGCATATAAGGGATTACCCCCAGCACCTTAATGCCGTTATGCTCCAATCCTTTCCTCACCAGGCGATTGATCTTATCAAACTTCTCAGGCAATACCTTATTTACGATAACCCCGAGAAGTTTAACTCCCACGCGCTCAAAAAGCGCTTTATTCAGGATAATCTCATCGATCGGCCTGCCGATGCCGCCCGAGGAGAGAATGATCACCTTGGAATTGAGGAGTTTTGCTACCGCGGCATTTGAATGGTCAAAAACAGAACCTACTCCGGCATGGCCGGTGCCCTCGATTACCACCAGATCCTGTTTTTTCGAAACCCTGTGGAATGATTTCTTGATCTGCTTGGTAATCGCTTTCTTATCAGGGTGGGCGATATATTCCTCGGTAAAACCCTTCTCAACCGCTATCGGGCTCATGTCTTTAAGCCCGCATTTGATTCCGCAGACCTCTTCTATCAAGAGCGAATCTTCGTCAATCTTTAAACCTTCTTCCTCAAGGTAGCGCTGGCCGATAGGTTTTATAAAGGCGACCTTCTTGAATTTTTCCTGAAAGTTACGAATTAACCCCAGTGAAACGGTAGTCTTGCCATCATTCTGCTTGGTAGCGGCGATAAATACCCTTTTCACCTGAGCCCTTACTCCTGACTATATAACCCTGGCCCGAGTAAGGGCCGGGTTAGAGGTTCTCTTCTATTCTCTTTCTTAAATCGGCTTTACTGAGCGCGCCGACTACCTGGTCCATCACTTTACCGGCCTTGAAAAAGACCAGGGTAGGAATGGACATCACCGCGAATTCCGTGGCAACTTTGGGATTTTCATCCACGTTTACCTTTCCGACCTTAAGTTTTCCGGTATACTCTTTTGCCAGTTCCTCCAGCGCAGGAGCAATCATCTTGCAGGGGCCGCACCAGGCAGCCCAAAAATCAACTAAAACCGTACCCTTGTCTTCAAGAACTTCCTTCTTGAAGTTCATATCGCTAAAATGCAAAGTACTCATGGCTGGCATCCTCTTAAAAAAGGTTAATATTTTATCGGCAGGGAAGTATAAAATATCACAAACAGGAAAGAATTGCAAGCGGTTTATGAAAATTAGCTGTTAGCTTAGTTTACTTGCTGTTTAGCCACCCATAATTAACCCTTGTTATTTTGAATCTGCCGGGAGAAATAGCCGCCGGTCAAAGAATCTAGCGAAGCGCTTAATTCCTGTATCCGCAGCTCCTTTTCCCTGCGCTTCTTTTTATCCAGGAGAGAGAGCTCGTCTAACTCCATTTTGACCCTTAAGCGTTCATAGTAAGTTTTATTCACCTCATCCAGTATATCATCGCGCAATTCCACCATCAGGCGGGAACGGACATCAATATTAGTCTGGTCATCGCTAAAGACTAAATCGCTTAACTCCCAGCTTAACGACACCCCCCAGCTCTTATTGTTATATTTAGTGACGTCATCCGGGCCTGCATAGTGCCTGCCCGGAGTCCCGTTTGAGCTATAGGTGCCCCAGATATTGCTTGAATTTGTCCGGTTTAAATCCTGATCCATAGAGAGAGTGACTTTAGGCAGTAAAGCTTTTTTCGCCGCTTGTTTCCTCCAGCGGATTATCTTCTCCGGCTCAACCTCAGCATATTTTATCGCTGCCTGCTGAACCTTCTGTATAGACGGCTCTCTGGAATAATCCGGATCATTGCTATATGTGGCATCGGCAGCTACCTGGGTTGCCTTGAATAAACCGTTATTACAACCAGCATAGAGTACCCCCTCTATATCAGCGCTTAAACAACGCACATAGTCACAGTTAGCGCCAAAGAAAAGCTCCTGCCACCTGCCGTCGTCATACCTGAAAATTCCTTTTTGAGTCGCTGCGAATAATTCGCCTGTCGGCAGTAATGAAAGTAGACGTACGTCTTTGCTTAAAAGCCCATAATCGTCAAATGATCGCCAATTCAGCCCGTTATCCTGGCTTTCGTATATACCGATTGCCGTAGCCAGGTAGAGGTGCCCTTGGCGGAGGGAATCAGCGCAAATATAATTGACCAGCGAACTCCTGTCCTCCTCCCGGCTTTCAGCTGCCCCTTCTTCATAAATAAAAACCTCCCTCCTTTGAGCGGAATAAATCTTACTCCATTCAAAAGAATCTTCTTCCTTAAGATATACACCATCCGCAGAAGCAACGTATACACTGCCAAAAGCAGAATCAATGTTCATAATCTCTGTCTTGCCTAAGGTGCCGTTTGCCTTATGCCAAAGCCTGCCATTATCTACGGAGATAAAAAGCCCTCCTTTTGTTCCGAGGTAAACCACGCCTTCGCAAACCGCCACGCCTGTACACGCCTGCTCATTTTGATTTTTCCCTTTAAGGGATTTTTTCCAGCTGTTGCCGTTATCTACGCTGATATATAAACCGTTGCCCGTGGCAGCGTACAGCCGTCTTTTATCGGAAGGATCTGCCGCCAGGCGATTAATATCCCTGATATCGCCTCTTACCGACAAAAGCAAACGCCAATCCCCGGCATCGTCAACATACCTTAAAATCCTGCCTGCCGAGCCGATAATAATGCTGCCTGCCGAATCACTCGCCAATACCGCGGTCACCTCTCTGTTGCCCAAACTGATATCCTGCCATTGAAAGTCCGCTGCCAAAGAAATATCTACCGCCGCTACAAATACGATTAGCCCCAAAATAATATTCTTCATCGTGCCACCTCCGCTTTAATAGACGCAAAAGGCGGTGAAATCTAACGCGAATTTTTTTAAATTATTTAATCGGGGGCGTGCGTATCGGAGGCTGTAGAGTAAAGCGCGAGGAATTCCTGCTTGATTTTTTCATATCTGGGGGTATCTATGCCTACATAAATCTCCTGGGCTTGACGGAAATAGTCCCTGGCTCTATGCCTGATATTCCTTCTTTTATATACCTGCGCCAGATTATAATATGCCTCGGCTAATTCCGGTTTGGCGCCGATCTTAAGGCCAAGCGCAGCTGCCTGACCAAAGAATTTCTCGGCATCCCTTAGGTTATCTATTTCAACATAAAGCTCACCGATCATATTGTAATCTGAGGCGATATTTGCCTGCGCCCCCAGTTCCTCATCCAGGGCCAGGCCTTTGTAATAATACGCCAGCGCTTTCTGATATTCCTTTTCGTAAAGATATATCTCGCCGAGATTAAAATAGCAATCGCTTAATTCATGCCTCAGCTTCATCTTTTCAAAAATAATACGGCTCTTTTCATAGAATTCGCGCGCGGCCTGATAATCATTTTTATTCACAAATACAAGCCCGATATCAAAATAATCACAGGCCAGATTATGCCTGTACTGGCGGATATGCTGCCTCTGCCGGTTAATCTCCGAACTTTTCATCAGAAGCTCAAGCGCATTGTCGTACTCCTCTTTATCAATATGCCATACCGCCAGCCTCTCCATTGCCCTTGATTCGTTTAAGCTGTCTCTATTGCGCCGGCTCAAATCTATTGCTTGCTGATAAAACTCAAAAGCCTTTGGGTATTCCCCGCGCAGATGATAAGTCCAGCCGATCCAGGTAAAAGCCGCAGCCAGGCTATTCTTATCATTGCGTTTCTCCGCGGCAATGGCATAATCAAAATAATACTTAAGCGCCGTCTCCCTGTCCCCTGCCCGCTGGTAAGTTTCTGCCAGCAACGGGTAAACCGCGAGGAACAAAGGGTCCTTCTCAATGATCTGCCGGGAAAGCCTTATCGCCTCCTGATTATTTCCGTTATTAAATGAACTTTTAGCTTTAAAGTAAAGCGCCTGGGCAGCCGGGTTTAAAGATGCAATCCAGCCATAGAACCAGAAGCTTACGGCGATTACCGTTATCGCTGCCAGGCCGGCAAGGATTTTTTTCTTATGGGTCTTTATATTAACGCGCTGCCTGTAAGCAGGAGCGGCATTGCGGTTAAAAAGGACAAAATCCGGGTCTCCATAAAGCAGGTAGCTCATCCAGGAAACCGAAGAAATCCCGTATTCCTTTACCAGCTTTAATCTTCCCTGCCGCAGGCTTTCTCCCACCGGTTTGCCGGAAATCATCCGGTTGTAAAATTCCTGAGTAAAAGTTAGGCTTAACGAATCTTCTATCTTGCGTATCGCTCCGATATAATGACGCACGCCTGAGGACAGAAAAGCCCAGGCAATGCTATAAGCCTTCT
>Ga0136653_10001012_pt1 | contig 15136 bp, 9 predicted proteins | sample LakKivw275mmetaG_FD_94866 | JGI IMG/M metagenome (GOLD analysis project Ga0136653, IMG submission 94866) | Anoxic lake water microbial communities from Lake Kivu, Rwanda to study Microbial Dark Matter (Phase II) - Lake Kivu water 275m metaG... | ecosystem: Environmental > Aquatic > Freshwater >... | reverse complement strand
CCTCGATAACCTCATCGGATGACCACGCAGTAGCGCGAAGATAGCGGCCGATTTTCTCAGGATGCGCCGCCTGGTGATGGAAGGAATTTGTTTGCAGTATCTCGTCCGGCGGAACCTGCGTGACCCGTACGATGAGGCTGTCCGTTTCCCTGCGGACGGGATGGCGGAAGCTTCCCTTTTGCCTGCCTGCCCGCTCCCTCCTCGAATGCTTCAGTGTCTGCGCACCGGAAGAAGCTTGCCACTCCGTACGGATATCCTGAATCAATGCGCCTCCCAGGGCAATACTGATGAGTTGATGCCCGCCGCAGACTCCCAGAACCGGCAATGACGTCTCCTCCAATATCCACTTCGCAAGTTCCAGGTCAAATCGGTCCCGCCTCTCCGGCATGAGTTCGTCTACAGGTTGCGAATGCCCCCCGTAATGTTCGGGCCGGTAGTCATCCCCACCAATCAGGAGGACACCGTCAAGAAGCGGCAAAACCTGCTTGAACATGGATGTGTCCGTGTAAGGCGGGAAACAGACCGGCACACCTCCTGCCCCGGTCACAGCATCCACATAACTGACGGGCACAAGCATGCCGAACTTCTCATATTTGTCAATGAGATCCATCGACATATTGAGGCCGATAACGGGATGTTTCTTCATACAACAGCGTTTCCTCTTGAACTGATCGATGCGTCACTATAGGAAAAACGTGCCTATGTGTCAACAATTCTGCAAAAAAAAGAAGCCACGACATGTTTCATCGTGGCTTCTTTACGACGAAATGACCTACAAAAGGTTTAGAGCATCTCAAAAATACCTGCTGCTCCCATGCCGCCGGCGATGCACATGGAAACCATGCCCCGCTTCGCCTTACGCCGCTTCAGTTCATAAAGGAGCTGGGCGGTCAGCTTGGCCCCCGTGGCGCCCAGGGGATGGCCGAGCGCAATGGCGCCGCCGTTGGGATTGATGTCACCGGCTGCCAGACGGTCTTCGATACCAACGGTACGAATGGAGTAAAGGGCCTGACAGGCGAACGCTTCGTTAATCTCGTAAACGTCGATATCCTTTGTCGTCAATCCTGCCATCTTGAGAACTTTCGGAATGGCAAAAGCAGGACCGATACCCATCTCTTCCGGCTTACATCCGGCTACGGCGTAATGTGTTAATTTTGCCAGGGGCTTCAAACCGAGGGATTTGGCTTTTTCCGCACTCATGAGAAGGGTTAATCCCGCTCCGTCCGTCATCTGCGAGGAATTCCCCGCTGTAACTGAGCCCCCTTGCTTGAAGGGAGATTTCAACCTCGCCAGATCTTCCATTGTGGTCGGCCACCTGACACCGTCATCCATGTCGAAAACGACCTGTTCTCTGACCCTTTTTCCATTTTTTGTTTTTGTATATCGATAAGCCTTGATGGGAATGATTTCATCCTTGAATTTTCCTGTCTTGATAGCTTCAAACGCCCGGCGGTTGCTCTCCATCCCGAACCTGTCCTGGTCCTCGCGGGAAATCTTGTAATTTGCAGCGACGTTCTCCGCGGTGATACCCATGGAGACATAGGTGTTCGGCAAATCGCCCCAGTCCGGATGAGGACGGAAAATGCTTCCCCCCATGGGGATATGGGACATGCTCTCGCAACCACCGGCGATGATCACTTCCGACCAGCCCGCCCTGATCTTCGCCGTCGCGTCGGCAATAGCCTGCACACCGGAAGAACAGAATCGGTTAATCACCATTCCCGATGTGGTAATGGGCAGTCCGCCTCCGATGGCAATTACCTTCCCAAGATTCATCCCCTGTTCGGCCTCAGGAAACGCGCAACCCACGATGAGATCATCCACATCTTGAGGTTTCAACGCAGGAACTCTTGCCAGGAGACCCTTTAAAACTTGGATGCCTATTTCATCTCCCCTGGTTCCAGCAAGCCCTCCCCTTCTGTACCGGCCACCCGGACTTCTGACGGATTCAACAATAACAGCATCTATCATGATCTTCCTCCTTCATCTTCTCTTAATTGCGCAAAGGTTTTCCTGTGTTGAGCATATGCATGATCCTGTCCTGGGTCTTCTGCTCACCGCAGAGGCTCATGAAGGCTTCCCTTTCCAGGTCAAGAATTTCCTGTTCCGTGACCAGCGTGCCTTCCGGACAGTCGCCGCCGGACAGAATATAAGCAAGCTTCCTCGCAATGAACACATCATAGTCTGAAGCGAATTTGCCATGATTCATATTGTACAGGACCGAATCACACATTCCCCTGAAATTTTCCCCCATGACGGGAATGATCGACGGTTTCGGTTTTTTATAGAACCTGGACAAACCGAGAACGATCTGCTTCGCATCCCAGATCTGCTGATCCCTGTTTAGGCTGATATTTTCGGTTTTCCTGATATAGCCCAATTCCATTGCCTCCACGGCGCTGGTAGCCACTTTTGCCATGGCGATGTTTTCAAAGGCCTTGGCGTAAAAATGCTGGAGGTTCAATCCCGCTTCCAGCAACCCGTCCGGGATGCCCTCGGTTACCCGTACCATCATTTCTTTGCAGCCTCCGCCGGCAGGAATGACGCCCACGCCGACTTCAACAAGGCCCATATATGTTTCTCCGCAGGGCTGACATCTGGCGCCATGCATGGCAACTTCGCATCCTCCGCCCAACGCCATGCCTGCCGGCGCCGTCACGACCGGTTTGGCAAGATATTTCATTCGCATGTTGGCATTCTGAAACCCTTCGACCAGTTTCTCCAGAATGTCCCAATCCCCCTTCTGAGCGGCAATCAGGACCATGAAGACGTTTGCGCCGACAGAAAAGTTGGTGGCATGGTTCCCCACAATCAGCCCTGAAAAATCCTTTTCCACGATGTCACAGCTGTCAAACATCATCTGAACAATATCCTGATCGACGGCGTTCATCTTGGTATGGAACTCAAGGCAGGCAACGCCGTCACCGATGTCAACCAGGCTGGCACCCGGGTTCTGTTTCACAACCTTTTTACGGTCCTTGAAAGACGGCAAAAGGATGATCTTGGGATTCTCCTCGAGTTTTACATAACCCTTTGTCTCAAAATCATAGTAGTAGAATCCGTCTTTCTTTTTCGTGTAGAAAAACTCAAAACCGTCGGACAGCATGTCTTCGACTTTCGCTGGAACCGTTTTCCCCAACTTTTTCATGATCTCAACGGCGCTTCGGACACCGACCGCATCCCAGGTTTCAAACGGACCGAGCTGGTGGTTGTACCCCCATTTCATGGCATTATCTATGCCCACGACGTTGTCGCATATTTCGGGAACCCGGTTGGCCGCATAGATAAAGTTATTACACAGGTATTCACGGGCGGTGTCTGCTGCAATGTCCGTCCCTTCAAAAACGGTTTTGATCATTTCGGGGATATTGCCTTCAATCTTCCTTGCCAGAGAAATGGATTCATATCTCGGCTTGCCGGCCGGCACATATTCCATGGTATTGTAGTCAAGGACCAGTTTGGATTTCTTGCTTTTGTCGCCCTCTCTCTTGTAGAATCCCTGTTTTGTCTTGTTCCCCAGCCACTTCTTCTCCATCATTTTATCCATGAAATCGAGGGGAATGAAAATCTCTCGCATCTCGTCATCCGGCACCGCTTCATAAAGATTCTTCATGACATGGTGGCCCGTGTCCAGACCCACGAGATCAAGGGTTCCGAAAATAGAAGACCCCGGTCTGCCCAGAGATTTTCCAATAATGGCGTCCATCTCGTCGAACCGCAGATGCTTTTCCACGGTTAAACGGACGGCATTTGATATATCGAAAACCCCGATCCGGTTCCCGACAAAGTTGGGAACATCCTTGCAAATCACGATACCCTTGCCCAAAATTCGCTCACAGAAGTCTGCCATGAAATCGACGACTTCCTTATTTGTCTCCGAACCCGGAATAATCTCTAAAAGCCTCATATACCGCGGTGGATTGAAAAAGTGCGTCCCGAGAAAATTTTTCTTTAACCTTGGGCCGAAATTAGCGGAAATTTCCCTGATTGGGATTCCCGATGTGTTGGTTGAAACAATACAATCCGGCTTGATCACTTTTTCGACGCGGGTCATCAGTTCCTGCTTGATTTTCAGATTCTCGATCACCACCTCGATCACCCAGTCCACATCGGAGAGCCACTTCAGATGATCTTCAAAGTTTCCCGTTTTGATCATGGCTGCATTCTTCCTGGTATAAAAACTGGCGGGCTTGGATTTCGATATTGCGGCAAGGCCGTTTGCGGCAAATCTGTTTCTCCACTCCGGACTTTTTTCGGTCAGGCCCTTTTGTTTGTCGTCTTCTGTAAGCTCAAAGGGTATAATGTCCAACAGGACACACTCGATTCCCGCATTGGTCAAATGAGCAGCAATGGCAGCGCCCATAACCCCCGCTCCCAGAACGGCAGCTTTTTTTATTTCGTATGACATAATTATCCTCCTTTTTAATATGCGAATGACTCATCCGCCATTTCGATAGGAACCCGCTCACCGCATTTGATTGCTTCACACCGTGATTTAATCGAAGACAGTGTGTCCACCGCAAAGAACTTTGCCACGGCAATCTTGCCTTCATAAAAGGCCGCATCGGCATGTTCATGGACAAAGGCGCGCTTCCTGCCCTTCGAATCCTCTATTCCCTTTTCTGCATAGACGGCCTGCAATTTTTCATGGGCAATCCCGGCGGCCTGTAAGAGAAAATGACCGATCACAACGTCGCCGAAGATTTCAAGATAAGGGGTCGCATTCAGGATAGGAATCATGAAACCCGCGCTTCTTCCCATTTGTGCAAATTGCATAGTCAGGTCGATGATCGCATTCTGTGCTTCTTCGAGATGGGCGCCGTATTTCTTGAGCTCTGCGATCTCCTTTGTTTTTGCAATGGTCGCACTGGTCTCACCCAGAAGATTCATGACATCCATTCCCTTTCTCTGCCCCAGCTTTCTCCCGACCAGATCGAGGCACTGAATGCCGTTTGTCCCCTCATAGATAGTGGCTATCTTACAATCTCTCAGATACTGTTCCACAGGGTATTCACTGCAGTATCCATATCCTCCATAGATATCAATGGCCGCTGAGCATACAAGAAAAGCCTTATCGGAGGAATAGGCCTTGCAGACGGGAATGAGCAGTTCAACCAGACCATGCCATTTCTCTCTTTCCTGTTCGGTTTTTGATACGATTGCCAGATCCATGCAGTAGGCTGTAAAATAATTCATGGCCCTGATGCCCTCTACATAAGTTTTCATCCACAGAAGTTTTCTCCGGATGTCGGGATGCTGGATAATGGGAACCGCTTTCGCGTCGGGATTTTTCATTTCCCAGATGGGGATGCTCTGAATTCTTTCCTTGGCATAATGAACGGCATGCTCATAGGCCGCTGTGGCGTGTCCCAGGCTTTGCATTCCGACTTCGAGCCGCGCCTCATTCATCATGTGAAACATGATTCTCATGCCCTGACGTTCCTTGCCCAGAAGCTCACCAATACACTTCCCGTCATCGCCGAAATTCAACGTGCAGGTGGCCGACGCTTTAATACCCATCTTGTGCTCGATGTTGCCTGTCTTCACATCATTAAATTCACCAAGGCTGCCGTCGTCATTGAGCCTGTATTTGGGAACGAGAAAAATGGATATACCCGACGTGCCGGGAGGGTCACCCTCGATTCTTGCCAGAACGGGATGAACGATATTTTCCGTAAGGTTGTGATCTCCGCAGGAAATGAATATTTTCGACCCTGTGATGGCGAAGGTGCCGTCCGGCAGTCTTTTCGCTGTCGTCTTCAGGGCACCCACGTCGCTTCCCGCTCCGGGTTCCGTGAGGCACATGGTTCCCCCACACACACCCGCATACATGTTGTACATGTACTTGTTTTTTTGGTCCTCCGTCCCGAACTTTTCAATGAGACGGGCGGCCCCGTGGGTAAGTCCCGGATACATAAGAAGGGGGAAATTGGCCGCAAAAGCAGCCTCCGTGCTGGCTGTGGCAACAACAATCGGCATCCCCTGACCGCCCACATCGGGAGATTCCGTAGGACAAAGCCAGCCTGCTTCCACATACTTCTTGAAGGCATTATGAAAACTCGCAGGCACCGAAACCTTTCCATCTTTAAATGTACACCCCTCTCGGTCACCTTCAGCATAAACGGGCAAAAGGACGTTCAATGCCAGTTTCTCGGCTTCATTTTGTATCATAAGAACGACATCCTTCGAGAAGTCCGCATACTTTTCGTTTTCAAACAACTTTTCGATATCAAGCTGCTCAAAAAGAATAAACTGCTGATCCCTCGTATTGACCAACATGTTGCTCATAAGAATACCTCCCCTCCTGACCTGTGTATGCGCTTTTCGTTAAAAGACGCTTCTTAATTAAAAAGGTTTGTGTTGACCGCCTTGCTCCACCGTATCATGACGCTTTTAAACCACGGATAAAAATTTCCAGACTTGTTTGTATCGTGGAACGAATCAGATCTTCTCTTCTGGATTCCGATCCTGTAAATAGATATAATGAAATAATCCCGTTAAGAAGCCCCCATACGGCATTTCTGTTTTGACGCAGGTTTATGGTTGATGGAAACTCTCCATTTTCTATGCCGAATTGGAAAATTTTTTCGATGATATCGATGGTTTTATTGGTCGTTTTGATAATATGATTCTCAACTTCTTCCGGCAGATTCCTGTGATTGGCATTGAGCATGAATGTCATCAAAATTCTGAACAGCTCCTTGTCCTTGAGAAAAAAATCCACATAAATATCGGATAGTCGAAACAGAATGGCAGAGGCGCTACTCCCATTTCCGAACAAACCGCTTACCCGTTTATGAAACTTATCGATATCCTCAAGAAGAATCTGCGTGTATATTTCATCTTTGCTTTTAAAATAGAGATAGACGGCCCCTTTGCTCAGTTCAGCTTTCTTTGCAATGCTTTCAACTGTCACGGATTTGAAACCTCTTTCGAAGAAGAGCTTTCTGGCCGATTTGAGGATAATACCTTTTCTGACATTTTTTTCCCGTTTCCTTCTTCTTTCAAACATAAAAACAACTGATCCTCTCGTTAATCTTTAATATTAAAAAGTGCGGTTTTGCAGTTTCTTCAAGGGTCTTATCGAGGCATGAACTATGGTCATTATATGACTATTGGTCACATTTTTATACGATAACTCTGACGTTGTCAAGAGATTTTTTCCAACAGGGAAATAATGAACGGAGGTTCTTGCCCGGTTGAATAATTACGGATTTACTGGGGTCTTTGAGGTAACATTAATTTTGTTTAACACAGCATTCAGATTGTTATACGCTTCTCTGTAATCGGGTTTATAGTTCAATGCCTTCATAAAATGACTGATTGCCTCATCAAACCGCCTCAGATTCGCTAACGCAAGGCCCATATTGTTATGAGCCATGGCATGCTCATGATCCAGTTGCAGTGCTTTTTCAAAATAACCCAGGGATTCGATTACTTTCCCCTGCATGGCCAGAGCAGAGCCTGTGTTGTTGTATGCATCTGCATTTTCCGGATTGATTTTCAGTGCCTCTTGAAATTGCCCTTCGGCTTCATCGTATCTTCCCATGCGGGCAAGGGCTGTCCCCAGATTGTTATGGGCCTTTTCATCATTACTCTTAATGCGCAAAGCCAAACGATAATAAGAAATGGCTTCATCGATCTTCCCCTGAGAGGCAAGGGCAAGCCCCATATTGTTATGGGCCGCCGGGTAGTCCTTTTTTATTTGTAAAGCCATGGCAAAATGTTTTTCCGCATCATTCGATCTGCCCTGGTTAAGCAATGCAACCCCAAGGTTGTTGTGTGCGAGCGCGTTGTTATGGGTCACTTTCAGGGTATGTTGAAAGAGAGTCACGCTGTTCCGCCAGACCTCTACCTGATGAGTGGTACAAATGATGAGAACGAACAGGATCGCTCCTGCGGATAAGAGGGACACGACATTTTTTTTCGGCCACTTTCTGAAAATATCGGAAACACCCCAGGCAATGATGACAAACAGGCCGATTCCCGGAACATACATATATCTGTCGGCCATGGCCTGATCGCCCGCCTGTACGAATCCAATGACCGGTACCAGCGTTCCCAGATACCAGAGCCATCCAACGAGTGCATACCGATAGCGCCGGGACAGAAAGATGACGAGACAGGATATGAGCAACAGAATCACTGCAGCTCCGGTAACCTGAAATAAACCAGAGTCTCTCGAATAGGGATAGAATCCGGCCAGATTCGCCGGCCAGAGCATTTTACCAAGATATTTTACATAGGAAATGAGGGCATGAGAAACACGATCCCCGGGAGTGAGTACATCGAAAGAAATGACAGCACCCTCATGTCTGGTCGCGAGGAACGTGAAGACGCTCATGATCAATGTCATAATAAACAAAGGAATTTTTTCAAGCACCAGCCGGTTAATATCCTGCCACGACGTCAGACGCCGCATCGGCCAGTAATCCAGAAGCAGAAGAACAAAGGGGAGTGTGACAAGCATCGGCTTTGCCATAAGGCCTAACACAAAGGCTAAAAGAACGAGCACATATCTGTACCATGCGGGATGTTCAACGTAAAATACATATGCCCACATCGTCATGAGCCAGAAAAACGTGCTCAAAACATTCTTGCGTTCCGCAACCCACGCGACGGATTCCACATTCAGAGGATGAACGGCGAACAACGCCGCAACAAAGGCGCTTTTCCAAATGTCACCGGTTGTTCGCTTCAGCAGAATATATAACAGAATGGCGTTCGCCATGTGAAAGATCAGGTTTGTCCAGTGATGGCCGCCGGCGTTTGATCTAAACAGTTGATAGTCCATCATGTGAGAAAGCCATGTCAGGGGATGCCAGTAACCTGTGTGGATATCGGTCATAGCCCAGATGAAACCCTCCCGGGACAATCCGGATCTGACATGACGGTTCTTGATAATATAGGATATGTCGTCGTAATCGATCAGGTCGAAGTACTGTATCTGCCAGTAAGCGATGAGGATGACAACCGTGAGAAACATGCCAATCAGCAGATCACAATATTTCTTGTAACCTGTGACGCCCTGAACTTCTGAACCTGCTATGATTCTCCGATCATTTTCTGTCATGAGAGGCTTACAACTTATAATATTTCTTCAAGTCATGTTATATGAATTTTATCCGTCGAATCGCAAACAACACCATCTTCAGCAACATCCAACCGTGCCGCCAGCGGCTGATACTGGTCGATCCGTACGTTCTTTCCCTGTAACGGATGGGCAACTCAATAATCTTCAAATTCAATCTGGCGGCTCCGAACAGCAGATCAAAATCACCAAAGGGATCGAAATCGCCAAAATAGGATCGATTTTTTGCGATTCTTTGATAATCCTCTTTCCATAATGCTTTCGTTCCGCAAAGGGTATCCTTGATAGGCTGCCCCAATAGCCATGTGAACGCCAGGCTGAAAAATTTATTGCCCACAAGGTTAAAAAAACGCATGGCTTCTTTCTCCATTGGATAAACAAGGCGCACGCCGTTAACGAATTCGCCCTTTCCAGAACGAAGCGCTTCATAAAAACGCGGCAAATCCTCAGGTGGGACCGTTAAATCGGCGTCGAGAATCATCAACATCTCTCCGCCCGCGTTCTCAAAACCCGTTCTTACCGCATCACCTTTGCCGACACCTGGTTGCCTCAGCAATCTGCATTGCCTTTCCGGAAATATTCCCATAGTTTTTTCAATGGTCTCATACGTATCATCCTGAGAGTGCCCTTCAACGAAAACCAGTTCCGTTCCTCCCCCCATTTCCGGCACCCGCTTGAAAATATGAGGGATGTTTCCCGCTTCATTCCGGGCAGGCACGATGACGGACACCCGTGGCTCCTTCATTTTTACATCACGATCAGGCTTTGGCCTCACAACAATAATATGCGACAGTGCCAGAATCTTAAAGGGCCATATCTTGGCGACAAGATGATTCATCAGTTTATCTACCCAAGGGGTCCGCAGGGGCCAGATGATTTCTTCCCAGTGTCTGATCAGTTCAAGACCGGCAAGGTTCAACAATCCCTCGATATCTTCCACGGTAAGCCAGTTTTGCAGCAATGCCGGCTTCGCAAGCCCCAAACGCCGAACAATGGAGAGCGGCAATTCCCACATCCGGCTATAGGTATTGATGATGATCTTCGTGCGGCTAGTGGCGATTTTCATCACCTGTTCGAAGGTTCGCTGGACATCCCAGAGATCATTCACCAGGTCTGACAGGATGATATAATCAAACTTCTCTTTAATATCTATGTCGTGTGCATCCGCCTGGATAAATTTAAGATCAGGATGGCGTTTACTCGCACGCTGAATCATCTCCGGGGAAAAATCGACGCCAACGCCATAACCGGGCTTAAGTGCAGCCAGCAGGTCCCCTTTCGCACACCCGATTTCTATCACCCGCTGCCCGGGTGGAATGAGAAACCGGAACACCTCTGCGATGCGACCGTGGTAATAGTCACCGAATCCTTCCCATGAATCCATCCTGCGGGCGACAGAATCCCAGTGTTGGATTCTTGTCTTCTGATAATTGAATTGCTCAACGTCCATAGTGAATCATAACCATAATGAAATTATACGTTTTTAAATTTTTCAAAGGTCTTAGAAAAAATCATGCCCTACGGGCGGGCAGTTTCGATTTTATACGTCCTTAAAATAAAATTCAAAGAATTGCAGGCGTCGGTGTGATCCGGTTTGATCCTCAGGGCTTCCCTGAAGTGATAAATAGCCGTATCGAAATGCTGCTGTTTCGCAAGGACTATACCGAGATTATTGTGAACGTCTGCATCGTTCGGCTTGATCTTCAATGCTTCCCTGTAATGATAGGCGGCCTCGTCCAGCTTCCCCTGAGCGGTCAGCGCATTGGCTATGTTGTTATGCGTCTTTTCGTTATCCGGCCTGTATTTGAGCGCTTTTTGATAATAGAATACGGCTTCCTCCTGTCTTCCATGGAGAGCCATCACATAACCCATGTTGTTAAAGGCATCGGCATAATCCGGTTTAATCCGCGATGATTTTTCAAAACAGGCCATGGCTTCATTCCATCTCCCCTGCTGGAAAAAAGCGCCGCCGAGATTGTTATACATGATATAGTTTCTTTCTGTCACGCGAATTGCGTGCTGAAAGAGGGTGATGCTGTCCCGCCAGTATTGAACCTGGTGCCATGAAGAAACCGCAAGGATGGATAAAGCAATCCCCCACGATATGAAAAACCCCCCCCTTCCATATCTCCACCCACTTAAGATATGGCTTCCTTCCCACGCCATGATCACAAACAGGCCGATGAGGGGAATATAGGTGTAGCGGTCTGCCATGGCGTGTCCCCCTATTTGTACCAGTCCGATTACGGGAACAAGCGTCAGAACATACCAGAACCATCCGGTGAACAGAAAGGGATATCGCTTGATGTTGTAAAAAACAAAAATCGTTGTCAACGCAAGGACGGCCCCGGACAAGACCACCTGCCACCACGGCAACATGCCCAAATGCGGATATAATATCGCTAAGTTGTTCGGCCACAGCGTTTTCCAGACATAACCCGCATACGAAACGATCGCATTTGCGGCGCGCACTTCAAAAGGAAACACCTCAAGGGACTTCAGCGCCCCGATTTTCCCCTCTGTATAGAAGGTCAAACCTGTCAGCCCTGCTGCCAGGATAAAAAGGGGAATCTTCTCTACGATGAGACGGAGAAGAGAGACTTCCGCAAATTTCACCGTGTCCATGTAATGATAAAAGCGTGTCGGAAAACGCCTTAAAGGCCAATAGTCGAGGAGCAACAGAACGACGGGCAACGTCACCACCATGGGCTTTGACATTAAACCCAGGACATAAAAAGAGACCACCACGAGATAACGGCATGTCCCCGGACGTTCCGCATAATACACATACGCCAGCATCGTAAGGAACCAGAAAACGGTGCTCAATACATCTTTCCGCTGTGAAATCCAGGCAACGGATTCCACATGCAACGGATGCAGGGCAAACAGGGCCGCAATGAGAGCGCTCATCCAGGTTGCATGTGTCATTCGAAAAAAGACCAGAAATATCAGAACCGTATTGGCCATGTGCAACAGGACATTTGTCCAGTGATACCCCCCGGCGTTCAATCCGTACATCTGATAATCCAGCATCAGCGACAACCAGGTCAGGGGATGCCAGAAGCCCGCATCCGTGGCCGTCAATGCCCAGGAAATACCCTCCCGGCTCAGCCCTTTCTGAACATGTTCGTTTTCGGTTACGTACAGATTGTCATCATAAAGGATAAAACCGTAATCCTGCACCTGCCAGAACAGCACCAGGACAGACAGGGACAGCAACAGACAAATGAGCAATACCTTGTATTTTCTAAAAAGGTCATTCATGCGAAATATAACCTTACCCCGGCCGATGACAGCGGATATGCAAGGATCCGGCAAACTCCCGAATGACGGGCAGTTTTTCAAGGGTTCGACCTGCCCTCGCTACGATATCGATCAGTGAAGCGGGGGTTGCCGGATGAAGCCAGTCACAGGGCAATATCCTCACGCCCGCAAACCCCGCTTTCAGCAAGAGATCGCGAAGCCGCCAGCGGAAAAAGGCAGTTTCATCGGGAGAATCTCCCATTCGCGCTTTAATCAGGGGAACATTTTTCTGAACCATGATCTGGGGGTTGAGCATGTTCGGTTCGGCAAAACTCATGATGCCGCCAGGTTTCAAGAGTTCATATATTTTTGCAAGCGCTTCTTGAATATCGAGGTGGTGAAGGACAGACGATCCGATAACGGCATCAAACGGTCCATCGACATTGCAATCTTCAAACCTCTTCTGAAGGAAGATGACCTGGTTGTCCGGCAAGCCGCGGGATCTCGCTATTTCGATCAGATCATGCGAAATATCCACTGCCACGATACGGGCGCCGCTTAACGCAAACATTTCAGTAAACATCCCCGTGCCGCAACCGATCTCCAGTATTGACCGCCCCGGGCCGAGATTAGCGCTTGCAGAAATCCATTCCGCACGCCTCAGCGCCCTTACCCGGCCCGCCGGTGTTTTCCAGCCCCATATGCTCTCCGGATCCCTGTCTGCGATCATCTTGCCGTGAATGACTTCACGTTCGGCCTTTATCGATGTTTTTTCTCCCATCCGGTCAGCCTCGAATCACAAAAAACTCTCAATCATAAAAACAAAGATTCACGGAAAAGGGTACAAATACACCCGTCCGTGTCTTCCGGACAACCTCCCGGTTCATATAAATCGCAGCTCTCTCGCCTATGAGTCTCTATTACTATAGAAGAATACTAAATTATTCGCCTGCGGGCGAGGTTTTTTCTTCCTCTTTTGTTGCTTGACCTTGCACTACCGATTATATATATACACCATATTCATGAAAATAATGTTGTTTTCAGGAGCGCCCGGTATATGCTTAACAACAAGACCGTTGCGGTTGTCGTTCCGGCCTATAATGAAGAAAAACAGATTCTGCAGGTTATCTCCACCATGCCCGATTTTGTTGATCGTATTGTGGTGATCAATGATTTCTCAACAGACAGAACGGGGGAGATTGTCTTAGATTATATAAAAACCCAGCCGTCAACCGGCGACGTTCTGGTTGTAAGGAACAGACCTGAACAGACGAAATACAATCAGGCGGAAATCGTTCTCCATGAAATGGCGGAAAAAGAGCTGCAATACTATATCCCCGCCGAGGTGGCGAATGAAAAGCCTGAATCGGACAGGATCATCTTGATGAACCATTTGACCAACGGGGGCGTGGGCGCGGCCATTGCACGGGGTTACAAGTGGTGCCTCGATCACCATATTGACTGTATCGCCGTCATGGCGGGCGACGGGCAGATGGATCCTTCGGAATTGGAATCGATCTGCAGGCCCGTCATTGATGAAGGCATCGATTATGTGAAAGGCAACCGTTTGATACACCGAAGCGCCTGGCTTGTGATGCCGAAAACGCGGTTTATCGGCAACTCGATCCTCTCCATCCTGACAAAGATTGCATCCGGATACTGGCATGTCTCGGACACACAGTGCGGATATACCGCCATATCTTTGAATGCCTTACGGGCGGTAAGAATCCACGACATCTATCGCAGCTACGGTATGCCGAACGACCTTCTAGTGAAACTGAACATTGCCTTCTGTACCATAAAAGAGGTGGGGATCAAGCCCATCTACAACATAGGAGAAGTGTCAAAAATGAAGGTCGTCAGGGTTATTCCCAAAATTTCCTGGCTGCTGTTCAAATCCTTCTTCAAGCGGTTATGGATCAAGTATCTCATCAAGGATTTTCATCCCCTTTTTCTCCTGTATCACTTTGCGTTCATTCTAGGCATCATTACGATTCCGTATATGATGAAGATCGGCAATATTGTGCTCTTTACCAGCGACAATGTCTCGCCCCTTACAATGCTGGCCTTTGTGTTCCTCTTCATCAGCGCATTCCAATCCCTGCTTTTTGCCATGTGGATGGACATTCAAGACAATGAAAGGCTGTATAAATAAACAGATGATGATCAATAGAAATCATGGTGATCTTCAGGGCCTTGCCGTCATCGGCACCGGCTACTGGGGAAGGAATCTCGTCAGGAATTATGCCGAACTCGGCGTGCTGAAACTGATCTGTGACAAAAATGAAGCCCTTCTCGGTCAACTTCAGCAGCAATATCCTGATGCGGATATCTGTCTTGCTTTGAATGATATCCTTTCCAGAACTGATATCGCAGGGGTGGTCATTGCCACGCCTGCAGAAACCCATTTCAATCTCGCCCGGGAATCCCTGCTCGCGGGGAAACACGTCTATGTCGAGAAACCCCTCGTTTTACAGGAAAGCCAGGCACTGGAGCTGATCAGTCTGGCCGAAAACCAGGGGCTTGTCCTGATGGTGGGTCACCTTCTTCAATATCATCCCGCCTTTGTAAGATTGCGGGAACTCGCGGCGTCTGGTGAACTTGGCAGAATCAATTACATATATTCCCATCGCCTGAATCTCGGAAAGATAAGACGGGAGGAAAATATCCTCTGGTCGTTCGCGCCCCATGATATCTCCATGATCCTGACCCTGGCCGGTGAAGACCCGGAAGCCGTTCTGGCGACGGGAGGAAACTATCTCCATCGAAAAATCGCCGATGTCACCACGACCCATCTGGAAT
>Ga0136653_10001010_pt1 | contig 15138 bp, 12 predicted proteins | sample LakKivw275mmetaG_FD_94866 | JGI IMG/M metagenome (GOLD analysis project Ga0136653, IMG submission 94866) | Anoxic lake water microbial communities from Lake Kivu, Rwanda to study Microbial Dark Matter (Phase II) - Lake Kivu water 275m metaG... | ecosystem: Environmental > Aquatic > Freshwater >... | reverse complement strand
GAGATTTTTGAAATAGAAAGGGAAGAGAATCTTTTTGGCCGGGGTCATCTCGGAGTAGGACTTCACTTCATTTCCAATTCTCTGGATCAAAGAGAGGTAGGTCCTCAATCCCTTCTCTTCTTCGGGGAAAAGACTCATGAGCCTGTCCGCATAGGCATGAAACCCACCCTGTTGAAGAGTGATTTTAAATCCGGGATAGATGTTCTCGATCCGGTGAATGGGGATGAACTCGGTGGCTTCATGGGCATCCACCTCTTTCAGAACCTGATAAAACTCCCCTCCTTCCTGGCATCCGCCAAGAAAGGCACCCGTCGCATCGAAGGTATACCCATCCCTCCTGAAAGAGACGACATAGCCTCCTGCCTGCTTCTCCTTCTCGAGGAGGAGAACCCTCAACCCCTTTCGGGCAAGGAGGGAACCTGCGGTTAATCCCCCCATCCCTGAGCCGATGATGATCACATCGTATTTCTTATCGCTCATCCGACTTCCTCTTCCACAGGAGGAGAACCGAGGGCAGGAGAGAGAGGGAGGCGATCAGGCAGAATCCCATTCCCAAGATCGTCACCCACCCCATCGTGGAGAGGGCCTGGTAGCGGGCCGTGACCAATGATCCAAACCCGAGCATGGTGGTGGTACTGCACATGGCCATCGCCCTTCCCGTGGTGCGGAGGGCACGGATTGGATCTTTCCCTCCCGCTTCCAGATACCGGTGCATCAGATGGATGCTGTTATCAATACCCATTCCGATGATCATGGGGAGGATGACCGCATTGACAAAATTAATCCGGATCCCCAGAAGAACCATTGCCCCGATCATCCAGAGAAGCCCTGTGGCTAAAGGCAGGAGGGTCAGAAAGGTAATCCCCCACTGCCTGAAATGGGAAAAAACCAATAAAAGGATAAGTATAAAAGCGATCGGGGTGAGAAGGAAAAGGTCTTCCCTTACAATCCTCAGGATCTCCGACTCCACCTTTTCAGGGCCGGTCAATGAAATACCCGGAAGTTCTCTTTCCAACGAATCAAGGGATATCCTTCCTTTTTGATAATAAATCGGAGAGATGATTTTAAAAGCCTCTCCTTTTTTGACGAGAAGAGCTTCGATTCCCCTCTTCAGGGGCCCTCTGTCAAGAAGATCGAGAAGGACGTCAGGAGGAAAGATCTTCTCCTGGCCCAACCTCATCTCCTCGATGACCTGGAGGATGGGGCGAAACTCATTGACCTCAAATCCATTCTCATTCAATGCCCGGGTCAAATGATTCTTCACCTTTTCGAGATCGATGGCCTTCCGGATGGCCTGGACGACCCTCCTCTGTTTTTCCGGTGACGGGACAACCTGTGAAATGGAAGCAAAGGCTTCGATCTTCCCATTCTGTCTGTATCCTTCCAGAAGTCCGACCACCCTTTCCTCCTTTGAAATAAGCAGGGAGAGGTCTCTCCCCTCATGGATGGCCGAAGCCTCCATCCTTCTTCCGCCAAAGGCTTTTGCCATCCGTTCTAAGACCTCAAGGGATTTGATCTCCTTTGGCCTCAGATTTCTGAAGTCCCTTTCCATTTCAATGTGGAGGGCAAAGAAGGCAAAGAAGAGGGTCAGGGCGATCAATATCGAGATCGCTCTGAAGGGATGCCTCCCCAAAAAAGAGGAGAGACGGTTGAATTGGAAAGTGGGGAGGGAGGGATAGGAATAGGGTTTCTTTCTCTGATCAATCCAGATGAGAAAGGAAGGGAGGACAAAATAGATGCAGAGGAGTGCGCAGAGCAGACCGGTGGAGACGAGAAAGGCCAGTTCCATGATCCCGCGAACTCGTGAGAAATAGAGGACCACAAAGGCAACAATCGTGGTAAAGGCCCCTGTCCAGATCCCTTCTCCGGTCTCCGTCAGGGTCGTTTCAATGGCAGGGGCGAGGTCCGCCCCCGATGACCTTTCCTGCTGATATCGGTCGTAGAGATGGATTGCAAAGTCAATTCCCAAACCCACCAGGATTGCGGCAAAGGCACTGGTCATGATGTTCAGCCTGCCCAGAGTGAGGGAGGCAATCCCCATGGTCAGCTGAATCCCTCCGAAAAGCGGTAGCCCGACAAAGAGAAGGGTAACCCACCTCCGGTAGGCATAGAAGAAGAGGAGCAGGACAAGGACCAAGGAAGAGATAAAAGAACTCTGCATATCGAACCGCAGGGTCTTTGCCTCTGAGGTGGCAATGGGATGGGCTCCCGTAAAAGAAACCTTAATCTTTTTTTCTCCCCTGGAGGAAACAAACCGATCCAATGCCTCCATCAAAGCGTTCGAGAAGGAAAGGTCTGTTGCAGGCCGGGCAGGTTCGGTGATGATGAGAAGGGTATTTTTATCCTTCGAAAGAAAGAGATTGCTCGATTCATCAAACTCCATCCCCTTCATTCCCGCTCTCCACTTCCCCATGAAGTGCCACCGCATCTCAAAAGGATCGAGCCTGACAAGGTCCTTCATCCCAAAGGAGGCCTGACTGACCAGAATCCTTCTGTTCTTCCGGATCTGTCTGGCTATCTCCTCCTCACTCCACTTTTCCTTCAGGAGGGGCATGTCTTTCTCTTCAAGAAAGAGATAGGGGTGCGTAAGAAAGAGGGCGAGTGCGGGCCTCGCCCCTTCTAAATCCTCTGCCTCTATCCTCTGATACCGGAGGCTACGAAAGGCTCTCTTTCCATCAACCTCCAGTCTCTTTAAATCTTCGGCGATCTCCTTTCCCGAATCGAGGAAGGATTGGAGATCCGTTCCCTCTTCCCTTTCGAGGAGAACAAAGAGCAGATCAAAAGTCTTTGCCTCTTTCAGGTTTTCCATGTAGACCTTGATAGGTCCTTTTTCGGCGGGAAAGAGTTTGAGGAAGTCCGGATCGAACCGGAGCCTTCCCGTAAGAAGAAAAGCAATGCTAAAAAGGAGGAGGGAGATCAGGAGCACCTTCCGGTAATGGCGGAGACAGAGATGGGCAATCCCTATGAGGATTTGCTTCCGTATCATGAAGTTGAATTATAACAGATTTCCCTTTCTCTTCCAGGCATTTCGAAACCCCACATTCATTGGCCCAAAGATCTGAAGGGATCGATGAATCTTAAAAAGCCTCCGGAGCATGGACCCCCAAGAAAGGAAAGAGGAGTTGAGCCACTCAAAACCCTCCTGAAGCTTCTCCGGGCTCATTCCTCTCGGGACAAAGGTAACATGTTCCATGTCATAAAGATCCCATTGATTGGTCAGAATCCGTCCTTCCCTCCTGAGCCTTTCTCGAAGAGAGGTTCCTGGATAAGGAGTGAGAACCGGGAAGAGCCCGCCATCGACCCTGGTCCGATCGCAGAAATCCAAGATCTTTTTAAAGGTATCCGGAGTGTCGTGGTCATATCCTAAGATGAAGGAAGCGAGGATTCCGATTCCCTGGTCATGAAATCTCTTTACCGCTTCTTCAGGAGAAACTCCAATATTTGTTTTTTTCCCCATCAGGGAGAGGTTTTCATGAGTAAGGGACTCGAAGCCCACAAAGAAGGCCAGGCAACCGCTTCTCGAGGCCAGTCTTAGCAATTCTTCGTCATTGGCAAGGTCAAGAGGGGCATGGCTCGCCCACTTGAATTTTAAGAAGGCCATCTCCTGAAAAAGGGCCTTTGCATTGGGGCGGTTCCCAACGAGATTATCATCCACAAGAAAAAGAAAGACGCTCTCCTGTCTTAACCCTGCCAGCTCTTCCATCACAAGGGGAACAGGTCTGGTCCGGTAACTTCTCCCGAAAAAGGAGGAGACAGAACAAAATTCGCATCGGAAGGGACAACCGCGTGTCGTCTGAATCGTATTGGTGAAGAGGTAACCTTTTCCTTTAATCAGATCTCTTCTCGGTACTTTGATTTCAGAAAGTGAAACAGGAGCATCATCCTTATAGATTTTTTTTAACCTTAACCCCTGAAAATCTTTGATCACCTCTTTCCAGATCCGATCCGCTTCTCCGATAACGACTGCATCCGCATGGTTCAATGCCTCCTCTGGAAGATGAGAGACGTGAAAACCTCCGAGCACGACTTTCTTCCCCCTCTTCCTGAACTCATCGGCGATTTGATAGGCCCTTGGAGCCTGGGGGGTCATCACCGTAATCCCGACCAAATCCGCTTCCGTATCGAGATCAATCTTCTCAATATTTTCATCGAGGATGGAGACCTCCATATCGTCTGGGGTTGCTGAGGCCAGTGTGACGACGCTCAATGGAGGGAATTTAAATCGAATCTGCCCCCAGAGGTTTGATGAGGGCCACCCCGGAACAACAAAGAGGACCTTCATAATGAATGATTCCTTATCCCCCTCACCCTTCTAAAAGCGATTTGAGGCGTCTGAGAGCGATCTCTGTCAGTTCATCATGTTTTTTCTCACCACCTAAAAGAGACCATCCTATTTTATAGATCCATCGATTGATCCTGTAGACAAGGGTATGGGTGACAGCAGTACCGGAGTTCATCTTTTCCAAATCCCAGATCTCAATCCCGCCTTCGAAGACTCCGTTCAAAAACCGGGAAACGATTTGCCGGTTCCCCTCAAAATGGATCACCTCTGAATCCCATTCCGGTTGAATTCGAAACTGGAGCTTGAAATGAAGCCTCGTCCCCAGTTGAAATTCTCCCGGGGTCACTTTCTCCACGGAGATTTCTTCGAGAGGGGCCCATCGCTTGAACTGATTAAAATCGGTAAGGACATCATAGACCGCTTCCGGTTCCCTCTGAATCAGGGTTCGGTGCTGATTGAACTTCCCGCTATAGGTTTGGTCTCCGATCGTGCAGGAGATTTCTGGTTTATTAAACCATTTCATCATAACTTCCAATTATTATGAATTAAAAATCCTCCTTCCTGGGGGGTGGAAAACACAGATCTCGGTTCCCTACAGGATCCATCTCTCCTTCCAATAAGGGAAAAAGTTAAACCACTGTTCCGGATACTGGCTGATCACTTCCTCAAACCTCTTTGCCATCTCTTGAACACCTCTTTTCACAGTCTCTCTTTTATCCCCACCTGTTTCTATCGAAATCGGTTCGCCGATGATCCCCCAGTATTTCGTATTCTCTCTCAGGATGACGAAGGCCGGAATGATCATTGCACCTGTTTCTGATGCCAGTTGAACTGCTCCTGTTGGAAAAAGGGTCAATCGGCCGAAGAAATCAACCTCAATCCCCTGACCTTCATAGATTCGATCTGTGACCATGGCTACGATTTCATTTCTCCTCAATCGTCTGGCGATCTCAAGGATCGCAAAGTCTGGCTTCCCTTTGAGGTCAATGGTAATGGTGTGAATCCCCACCTTTTGACGAAGCTTTTCTTCATAGTGGGAAAGATATCGGCTCTCCTCCTTAAGGGTGAGGATGTTGATGGGATACCCCTTTGAAGCCAAAACATAGCCTCCCAATTCCCAGTTGCCCAGATGAGGAGTGACACAGATTACACCCTTCCCTATCGAAAGGGCCTTTTTCAAATTCTCCTCTCCCACTTCCCTCTCCACCCAATCTCCTTTGCTGGAGGAGTTCAGATGGCCCATCACCATATAGTCTAAGAGTTTATGGCAGTAGTTTTGAAAGCACTGTTTGGCCACCCGGGAAACTTCTTTTTCCGAATATCTCCCTCTCCCAATCACTCTGATATTCTCCTTCACATCTTCCCTGTATTTCTTGAGAAGCGCATAAATCAGAGAGTTCCCGAGAGAGGCAAAGAACCGGTGAAGAGATCTTGGGACCAAGGTTGAAAAGAGGTGAAAGAGAGTGATGAAGAAACTGACCTGCCTTCCGGTCAACGACGCCTCCTTCTCTCCAGAAGGTCGATGAAGGCTTCAAGACGGGTCTCCATGCCACCGGTCGCAGTATGTTCATCAATGATCAGGGTGAGGATCGGAATATCTAAATCCTTCTGAACCTTCGTGAGGATGGTCTGAGCCACAAGTTCGGGCATACAGGTAAAAGGAAAGATGTGGATCACCCCATCCATCCCATTCTTTGCAAAAAGGACCGTCTTCCCTACGGATTCAGTGCTTTCTCCACCTGAATGGAAACGGAGGTAGGGTCGTGCATACCTTGAGGAAAGTTTATGCTGATTTCTCGAAAAAGGGTTGAAACGGAATCGGTCATTCAGATAGTCACTCAACCAGACCGATTTAAAAACTTCAATTCCCCTCTGCGCCAGCCGCAGATCAATCTCCATATTGGCCGAAGGTTCCAGGACGGTGAACAGCTCTCCCACGATCGCCACCCGTAGCGGCTCCGGTCCGTTTTTCCTCTCCATCTTTATGAACCAGCGGGAGATAACGGAGGCGGACTTAAGAAGTTGAGGGATGGTAAGGCTATTCTCAATGAGCTCCACTGACTTTTTAAAGATCCGGTCCGCCTCCCCTTCGATTCCCTCACGGGGCTTGGTGTGAAAATATTTCTTCAATGCCCAATCGAGAAAAGAAAGCCTTACCAGAACGAGGAAGAAGAGTTTATAAAGCCCTGCCCTCGATCTCAAACCGGAAATCCTCTGCATCATATCGAGCATATCGGAGAGGACATCGGGATTCTTTGCGCTCCCCATCGTAAATTGATACCCCAGATCCCTCAAGATCTGTTCCTGAATGACGTCGAAATATCCGAAACGGCAGGGGCCCCATCCCCCCGGCATAAAGATGGTATCCGCACCCAATTCAAGGGCTTCGATCATATTTCCCAGTGTCATCTTAAATGGAAGGCAGGCAAATTCAGGAGAATATTTTGTCCCCAGATCAAAGGTCTTCTTCGTCGGTTTGGGCGGAAGGACCATCTCCACTCCTGCGCCCCGAAGAACCGGATGATAGGCTTGATGAAGCATCCCTAAGTAAGGAACCGTAAGTTTCATCTGCGATTTTTCCCTCGGCTGATCATCTCGAGAAAGGCCTCTATTCTTGTGGAGAAGCCAGCTTGGGAAAGGTGTTCGTCAAAAATCAAGGGGAGAATAGGGATTTTTTCTTTGATCATATTCTGGGTCATCTCAAAGTTGAAAGAGTCCTGACCGCATCCAAAGGAGGAAAGGTTGATCATCCCTTTGACCGCACCGCTCTGAGTGAGATGGATGGCCGAACCCACCAACTCTTTCCCAAAAGACCAGTAGATGCTCTTCCTGAGTTCTTCAACTCCCTTCTCAATCTCCTGATCGCTCAGGAATTCAGTCATGAGGACCTGATATCCTTTCTCTTCCACCGGTTCGACTACCGACTTCCTGAGAAAGGGATCATAGACATAATAGGGCCTCCCGATCATTCCCAACCTGACACGTCCATCGTCTTTCGCCTTCTCTTCAATCTCCGCAGATCGACTTCTTTCGATGGCCTCTTCAAATGAGAATCCCTTTCGAAGCAGGCATCGAAAGCGGTTCTGTCTTTCCACTCCAGCGATATAAGCCCTCTCCACCTTCCTTTTATCCTTCAAAAAAATCCTCCCCACTCTTAAATAGAAAAGCTTTTCCGCCTCCAATCCTTGAGCCTTACAATGAATCGGGTCATCGATGAGCGGAGGAAGGGAGTCCACGTTGCAGAGGACCATATCCGGAAGGCCAATGAGTTTGGGACACATATAGGCATCCGGTTCGATGCTGATATACCGTGGGATGAAGAGAAAATCGACTTCCTTCTTGAGAGACTCAAGATGTCCGAAAAAGATCTTTACGGGAAGGCAGAGATCCCCGGGAAGGAGTTTCGAACCCTGCCTGATCGTCTCCTCTGTGGTGGGTGGGGAAAGGACCACTTCAACCCCAAGGGATTCAAAGAAGGATTCCCAGAGGGGGAAATAACGGTAAAAGAGAAGCCCCCTGGGTATCCCGACCTTCGTCATTTCGTCCTCCGGCTGGCAATTTTCCGTTCCATTGTCTCAAGAAATGCATCGACTCGAGTGAAGACCCCTGTCGAGCCGGTATGCTCATCAATCATCAGATGGAGGTAGAGTTTATCTCCACCTTCCTTCACCTTATGTCTGACCAAAGGTTCAATCATGGAATCGATCCCGCAAGAGAAACAGGTAAGATAGATTAATCCATCCACCCGCTTCGACTGGAGATAGTGAAGACTTGCTCCCAAGATCTCTCTCCCTGAGGTCCAGTAGATATCCTTTCCCAATTCTCTAATCTTTGAATCAATCTCTTCCTCTGAGACCATCTCCGGTGTATAGATGGATGTTTCAGCTTCTTTAAGAATCCTCAAGAGATCGAAGTTAAAAAAGGGATCATAGAGACAGTAGGAATGACCGACCACGGCAACTCTTCCCTTTGAGTCCTCCCGATCGACTTTTTTAAAAAGACCGGCAACTCCCTCACCTTCCCCCATCTTTTTCCTGAAGACCTGGAGGGCCTCTTCCCCTTTTCGATAAGCCTCTTTAATCTCCTTTGAATTCCTCTTCAAAGATGAACCCATTTCAGTGAGAGATCGTAGAAGGCCGGCATTCCGATATCGCTCATCCACATAGGGATTCAATAGGGGGGGTAGAGCAGGAAGAGAATATTTGAGCATCTCCGGCAGCCCGGCCAATCTCGGACAGAAACAGGTTCTTGCGTCGAGGCTGATGAGGCGCGGGATGAAGAGATAATCCACCTGGTCTTTGATATTGATCGTATGGGCAAAGGCCATCTTCATCGGGATACAGGTATCCTCATCTGCAAATTTAAAACCTTCCTCGATGAGGCCCCTGTGAGTTGGCTTTGAGACCACGACTTCGAACCCAAGTGTTCTCAGGAAGGTTTCCCAGAATGGGGAATACCGATAATATAATAAGGCACGGGGAATCCCAACTCGAACCGTCATCTGTCTCTATTTCTCCCCCTTCGCTTATACAGAAGATCAATAAAAGCGCTCAGTCGCGTCTCGATCAGGGTTTCGGAGAGGTTCTCGCTTAAGGAGAGAGTAAGGATCGGGATATCATATTCTTCGCTCACCCTCACCAGAATATTTTTAGCCACTGCCTCCAGCATGCATCCGAAGGGATGGAGCTGGATGACACCTTCACAACCTTCCCTCTTAAAAAGGACCGGGTAGCCTATCGAGGCATTACATTCCCCTCCGAGATTATGTTGCAGGTAGGGTCTCGATGCCCTGATCGCCTTTCGTTTCGATTTCGGGTTGAACAGGTCGAGATGCAGGGCATAGGCGATCTGTGAGGTGAACCACATGGTCCGGGTTACCTCCGCCCCCATCTCCCCAAGCCTTCGCACGATATCCTGATTGGCATGAGGATTGATGACCATGTAACCCTCTCCGGTGATCAGCACCTTCACAGGATTTCTAAAACTGTCCTTTTCGATGCCATGAAACTTTTTCAGACATGCCTGATGGGCAGAATCAAGTTCCTTATCATCCATGGCCTCATCGACCCGTCTGAGACAATCGGTTTGAACCCGTGTCGTCTCTCCCCTTCTCACTTCCAAGGGCCTGATCCTGTGAGCCATCCGCTCAATCTCCTCACAAAGCCTCACCTTCTTCCAACTGAATCGAATGGCTTGAAGGCTTTGCCAGAAAGAGATGCCTTTCTTCTTTCTCTCTCTGTTGAACCGTCGGAGGTAATCATTCCAAAGGCGCGTATCGTCCATCACAATCCAATCGAACCGATATCCGAGGTCCTTCAGTATCTGCTGGATGACCACATCGTACATCCCGACCCGGCAGGGACCATGGTCCGTGATCATGGCAATCGTATCCGCACCTGCCTCGAGGGCTTCGATGAAGTTTCCGAGGATGAATTTGAATGGAAGGCAGGTCGATTCAGGAGAGTATTTGTTCCCCAGGAGGAGAGTCCGTGAGCTCGTCTTGGGAGGAAAGACGAAATCCGGGCCAACCTTTCTCGACATCGCCCTGAGGAAGATATCCATGTGCCCGAGATGGGGAACAGTCAGTTTCATGTCTCAACGGGATCCTCCACTCTTATCTTTATGTCTTATTCAATCTCAAATCTGAAATCCGCAATCTAAAATTTCCTTGCCTGGCTTTCCCATTTCCCGCACCGATCCCCCCAGTAGGATATTGGTTTTCCATCCATGATGAATTCAACCACTTCACAGGTATTTTCACATTCCTTGCAGTTGATGTTTCGAGTCCAGCAGTTCAGGTCCATAATTCCGAAACCTCTGAATTGTGATGGGCCTGATCCATCCATTCTCTCCTTGGCTAAAATGGCTGAGCCAATGGCTCCCATCACGGAATAATATTGGGGGACATGGATCTCCATTCCCAGTTCCCTTTCAAGGGCCTTCCGAATTCCCGGATTGGCCGCCACTCCTCCCTGGAAGAGAATGGGTTTTTGAATATCCTTCCCTTTGGCCACATTATTAAGATAATTACGGACGAGAGCTTCACAAAGGCCTGCGATGACGTCATTCAAATGACAGCCCATCTGCTGCTTGTGGATCATGTCCGATTCCGCAAAGACCGTGCATCGGCCTGCAATCCTCACTGCGGATTCGGACAGAAGGGCACGGTCTCCGAAGGCTTCGATGGGAATGCCCAGCCGCAAGGCCTGTTGATCCAGAAAAGAACCTGTTCCAGCCGCACAGACTGTATTCATTCCAAAGTCGATGACAAGACCGTCTCTGATAAGGATGATCTTCGAATCCTGCCCCCCGATCTCAATGACCGTCCGCACATCAGGAAAAAATTGGATGGCCGCCATGGCATGGGCAGTGATCTCATTCTTAACCACGTCAGCACCGACCAGAAGACCCGTCAATCTCCTTGCACTCCCGGTCGTTCCCACGCCTCGAATCTCGACGTCTTTTGAAAGGCAGGATGAGATCTCTTTCAACCCCCTCTGCACCGCCTGGATGGGTTGACCATGGGTGAGAAGATATTGATCACAGATGACCTGTCCACTCTCATCGATAACGGCCAGATTGGTGCTGACCGAGCCCACATCAATGCCGAGATACCCCTTCATTGCACCTATTCTTCTCCTCTGGTGATCTCTCCAGCTTGAATCCTCTTTGTGCACTTTTCCCGGGATATCCCTTCCCAGGCCCGATCGGCAATGGCTCCATATTCCTGTGCATACTGATCAATCGATTCGGAGAGATTATTGAAGAAGATCTCTGCACCCGGATGAGTGAAGTAGACCCCGGGCAAAGTCGCCATCTTCCGGCCGACTTCGGGCTGATCAACAAGCATGCAGGGTCTTAAGAGGTTATGATGGTAGGGCTGTTGTGAACGAATTGCTCTGAAAAAGGGTGAATCGAGGACTTCGAGCAAAGATTTCCCTTTGATGTTGTCAGAGGCGAAATGGCAGAAAACGCACGGCTCTACATCGCCTTGAGCATTGATATGAAAGTACATCTTTCCTCCAGCCATGCAGCCATTGGTTAACCTTCCATCATTCCAGAAATCAACAAAGAGAACGGGTTTAGTTCCACGGAAGCGAATAAGCGCCTGCCTCAACCGGTCTCTCTGCTGAGGAGTGGGCATCCACTGGATATCCGGATTTCTGCCAACCGGAAGGCACATGAAGTACCAGATGAGAATGACCCCCTGATCGATTAAAAAGTCGATAAATTCGTCGCCTGCAACGAGATCGGCATTCCCCCTGGTCTGGGTAAGGGAGCAGGCGAAGAGGACCTTTGCTTCTCGAAGCAGAGCCATCCCCCTCATCACCTTTTGGAAGTGGCCCGGACCCCGCCTCTGATCTGTCTCTCTTTCAAAGCCTTCCAGGCTGATGGCTGGAGAGACATTTCCTAAAGGGGCTATCCGCTCCACCGTTGCTTCATCCAAGTACCCTCCATGGGTGAAGACTTGAAATAATATCTGGGGGTGTCTTCCATAGATATCCAGAAGGTCTTTTCGAAGAAAGGGCTCCCCTCCGAGAACGATCACCAAGTGGATTCCCATCTCCTCGGCCTCATTGAGGATGCGGTGAATCTCCTCTGCTCTCAGCTCTCCCTCTCTCGGATAGTTTCCCGCATAACAGCCGTAGCAGTGGAGGTCACACCGCATCGTGGGGCTGATGAGCATCGCCCGGGGCGGGTAATACCCTGTTCTCAGTGAAAAATCCTTCCTCCGGTTCGTCCCCTCTAAGAATTGATCTATCAGAAAGTGGACGAGCATCTCGCGCTGTTTCGGATTGGCTTCTTTGATGATACGATGGGCAATCTCAAGGGAAGGATGATCCTCCTGAAAGAGGCCACGAATCCATCGGATTTTTTCACGATAGGTATCCTTCTGAGGAATCTTTTCAGCAAGGTGAGTTAAACGGACGAGGTTTGCCTTGGAGCTATTGGAAAAAAGGGAGAGGGCAAGGGTCAAAAACTTGATAAGGGAAATTCTCTTCAATTGGGATGAAGTGTTCATTATTCCCTCTGTAAAGGACTGGAGAAAGATTAACTTAAAAAGGGATGGTTTGCAAATCTCCTAATCTACCAGCTTCCGCCACCACCTCCTCCGAAGCCGCCTCCTGAAAAACCCCCGCCTCCAAAACCTCCGCCACCCCCTCCGCTGGACCTGGGTGCCGAGAACATGGCAGAACCAAGGTCTGAAGTGACCGAGTTGAGTGCATGAGTGAAAGCGTAAGGGGTGAAGGTCCTGATCCCTCCGGGGGACACATACCAGTCAGGTGGCTCCTGATAGATTCCTTCAAACGCCTTCGCCCAGTTATCCGCCACATCCAGGGCGATCGCATAAGGTAAGAATTTAGAGAAGAGATCCTTATCTCCCATCCGCTCGAGCCTATCCTTCTCCGCACGGTTCATGAATTCCTGGAAGCCTAAAATATCCATATAGGCAGAGGCCCCTGCCCTTGTTTTGGCAGGCATATATCTTCCAAAGAGAAGGATGGGGAGACCGGTCAACCCGCTTGCGATAAAGCCTTTTCCCATGGAATAGGGAAAGAGGAAGGCGAGGACAAAACCGCCAAACACCATGCTGATGATCCCTGCCAGGACATACATATTCCTTACCTTTTCGGGGTTCATGAGAAAATATTTCTTTCTGACCAGCTCTTCGTAAAGGGTCTTTTTCAGTAGGCCCAGGTTCTTATAAAACTTATTTCTTAAACTGGAGATAGATAAAAGCGCCGGAGAAAAGGAGAAGAGGCTCTTCATCAGTTCCGTCTCGAAGGGGCTGAGGGCTTCATCAGGTTCTTTCACCTTCTTGAGATCGTAATCCGTTTTATCCAGAACCCATCCTTCCTTTTTCGTCTCTTCGATCTGAATATATCCTTTCACGGCTAAACCAATAATCGTCGAGGTCATATCCCTCGGATCGAGTTTCTCATCGACAAGCGTTCCAACCTCTGCGGGAATGAGAGCCGTCTTCCCGAACCTGGGGGGCTCATACATGACGGCAATCGATTCACGGACTCTCGGGTCCCTTCCCTTCCGATACCATCGATTGGCCATGTAAAGGAATGAAAGGATGGGCAATAAAAAAACCCAGTTTTCTCTGAGGTTAATAACCCACAAAAATTTCTTCCAGGGGGGCGGAGGGATGATCAGCCCTTTATCCCATCCAAAGACAATGGTCAACCCCTCCCCCATCTTGAGGCCTCTCTTGGTAAAAAATTTTCCGCTCTCTTCATCGGTCTCATAACCGCATTCTTCTTTCGAACCCAATCCTCCCTCAAAACCTGTGGCCACTAAATTCTTACTCTTATTCTTTGTCGTCAAAGACACCGTTGCCGTGGCTTCCTGGATCGGAGCCCTCCAGTAATTCCCCGTCACATTCCAGTAGAGTTCGTCATGATCGTTGAAAAAGAGAATCACATTCTCGACTCTATAGGTGATCACATAGGTCTGGGCCCCCTTCACAGATCGTTTGGGATCGCCAATCCTGACATGAATCATCGGGCCTGTCTTCTTCACCTGGTATTTCAAAGCCTTTCCCGAGTCATCGGTCACAGATAAAATCCTTGTCGGGGTGGTCACCACTTCCCCCAACTCGTCCCTGTATCGGAAGGGAATCTCCCGATAAATTCCATGCCTTGACTGATGGAAATCCACCTGGACCGTCTCCCTGACAAGAATCGACGAATCCTCCTGGATCAGGATATCCGAGTGGAACCTGTTGATGGTGAAGTACTGGGCATGGGCCGGAGAAATGAACAGGATGAGGATCAGGACGCCGAATAGAAAAGATTTCCCTAATCTCCAATAAATCTTCATTGATTTGCTCTCATCTTATTCTATATTCCGGATTCCGCAATCTTCAATCCGAAATCATCAGAAGCTCACCTTCACCGGTTTTCTTTCCGCCTCGGGTGTCTCGAGCTGGAAGAGTTCGGCCTGCTTAAAATTGAAGGTGGAGGCTATAAGGTTTGAGGGAAAAGACTCCATCAGGATATTAAAATCCCGGACCACCGCATTATAATATCTTCTGGCCATTTCGATATTGGTCTCCAGCTCCTGAAGCTGGGACTGTAGCTGAATGAAGTTAGCATTGGCCTTCAGTTCCGGATAGGCCTCTGCAACTGCGAAGAGACTCTTCAGGGTATCCCTGATCATATTCTCGGCCTTCGCCATCTCTGCAGGGGAGGAGGCCTTCATCGCCAGGGATCTTGCCTCGGTCACCTTTTCAAAGACTGTCCTCTCATGGGAGGCATAACCCTTCACGGTCTCCACCAGATTGGGAACGAGGTCAAATCTCTTCTTGCACTGGACATCGATATCCGACCAGGAAGACTTTACCGTATTTCTGAGCCGAATGAGTTTATTGTAAATGGCGACGACTGCAATGACCAGAACAGCAAGGATGATCAGGATAATCAGAATGGTCATCTTTCACCTCCTGTGATGAGATTGCCTTTTAGATTACAGAATTTAAGGAATTTTTTCAAGCACTCTTTATTTCATATTGGAGCCGAATTTGGTTATGAGGGTATTGAATTTTTGGAGGAAAACCCTGTTAGAAAGAGCGGACTTTTTAGTCAAGCCCGGAATGGCAAACAAATTAAAGAGATTTCCGATTTACTCCACTATTTATTTTCTAGCTTTGACCACAACCATTTTGGAAAAGAATGCCATGGTATTGCTTTATTATTTGAGGGCAGTAATGTATCTTTTTCAATGCGGCATACGAGTAACCCGTTTCCTGCCGCATCCTTTCCGGCAAGGGCCTTAAATTTATTTAATGGATCGATATGTTTTAATGTGGGTGTAGAGGTTAACTTAATCTCAACAGGATACAGTTT
>Ga0136653_10001009_pt1 | contig 15147 bp, 13 predicted proteins | sample LakKivw275mmetaG_FD_94866 | JGI IMG/M metagenome (GOLD analysis project Ga0136653, IMG submission 94866) | Anoxic lake water microbial communities from Lake Kivu, Rwanda to study Microbial Dark Matter (Phase II) - Lake Kivu water 275m metaG... | ecosystem: Environmental > Aquatic > Freshwater >... | reverse complement strand
CATTTACTGCAATATACCATGGGTATGGGCGCACCCCAGTACCTCTGGCGAGATATCAACCAATCTCGCAAGCGGTATGTAATAGTCTTTCCTCCCCATCCCTTTTCCTTGAGAAAACCACATATTGCTTCGATCATTTCCTGATCGGTCAGACCGTTAAACTGCCCTGAATTGACCATACAGCCGCCCTCAACGTGGGCTGAAGGCAGGTCGCCGCCATCCCAGTCCAGCGGCGCCACCACGGGCCTGATAGGAATGCCGTATTTCTTGGCGAAATCAAAGTCTCTCTGATCATGAGCCGGCACACCCATTACTGCGCCCGTGCCGTACTGGGGCAGTACATAATCGGCTGTCCAGATAGGTACCTTTTCTCCATTAACACGGTTGATCACATAGCTGCCAAGGAAAACACCTGTTTTCTCGGTCTCGGCCGCCGTCCTTTCAAACTCGGTCTGCCGCTGCGCCCTGCGCACGTAAGCTTCCACCTCTTCCTTTCGATCCGCTGTGGTCAGTGCCGGCACCAGCGGATGTTCAGGAGCGATAACGAAGAAGGTCACGCCGAAAAGAGTGTCAGGACGCGTAGTAAAGACCCTTATCTCCTTTTCATTGACGCCGGGCTGATCGAGCCCGAAGGATATATCGGCGCCGTAGCTCTTACCGATCCAGTTGGTCTGCATGATACGTATACGTTCCGGCCAGTCTATACCTTTAAAATCAAGCAGCTCATCTGCATATTTGGTGATGCGGAAAAACCATTGCTCGAGCTGTTTCTTTTCTACAATGCTTTCGCAACGCCAGCATAATCCGTCGCCCACCACCTGTTCATTGGCCAGTACGGTCTGGCAGCGCGGGCACCAGTTGACAGCAGCCTTGCCACGATAGGCCAGCCCTGCCTCATACAGCTTGAGGAAAAACCACTGAGTCCATTTATAATATTCGGGCTGGCAGGTTATTACCTCCCGACTCCAATCATAGATAGCCCCGATCGTACGTAACTGTCGCCGCATATTCTCGACGTTCTTCATGGTCCATTCGGCCGGATTAACGCCGGTAGCTATAGCTTTATTCTCAGCCGGAAGGCCAAAGGCATCGAAGCCCATGGGGTGCATGACGTTGAATCCCTGCATCATTTTGTACCTGGCATACACGTCAGAAGGGGCCATGGCATACCAGTGTCCGATGTGTAAATCGCCCGATGTGTACGGGAACATGGTCAGGGCATAGAATTTAGGCTTTGGATCGTTCTCCTTAACTTCATATAAACGGTCCCGGGCCCATTTATCCTGCCATTTCTTCTCGATTTCCTGTGGATTATAGCGGCTCGCAGCTTTCATAATAGACAGAATTTTAGCCTCTATGCCTTCGATCGTCAATATAATACAGCTGCGCAGCTATAGCTGAGCCGCACACCGCCGTTCGCTAATGCAAGAATAAATTCCCACAGTATTGGTGCCATAGTTATGAAAAATTGGTATCATGAAACAGGAAAAATCAAAATATGCAGAGAGAAACATTCGAAGAACAGGTCGCTCAGGCGATATCGAGCCTTCCCGAGGAGTTCAGGCAACTTTTAGATAACGTGGAGATCTTCGTCGAGGACTGGCCGAGCAAAGAGCAACTGAAAAGCGTTGGCCTCAGGGACAGGCATGAGCTCCTTGGATTATACGAAGGAACGCCGATTACGCATCGCGACCAGAGCTATAACCTGGTGCTGCCCGACAGGATAACCATCTTTCAGAAGCCGCTGGAGGCCCAATGCAGGTCGGTAGCTGAAATCAAGCGTGAGATCATCAAAACGGTCAAACATGAAATAGCCCAATACTTCGGAATGGATGAGGATCGCCTGAATTCAATTGAAAATAGAGGTGGCAACTGATTTAGTATTGATTTACACTTAGTTTTAGAGTAGAGTATTATCAGGTTGTATGCGGTAAATCTATTGGAGGCTATATATTAATGAGAAGGATGCTAATATCGTTACCGATAGCCCTGCTGATTTTATCGGCTGTTTTCCTGCCATTTAATGTAAATGCGAATAATCATTCTTTTACTGACGTGGTTAGCATCAATAATCCGGTGCATACCGGGCCGTCTGTAGCTGACACGCCTTCCATAGCAGCGGATGATGCTTCCGACCTGCCCGAAGGCCTGACATTGACTAAAGGAGTTCCTTTTATCTCGCCTGTCGATGTCGAACAGGGTAAAATAGTCACTATAAAAGTCAAGGCAACCAACGATAGCCCCTTCGATATAACCTATCCTCTGTCGGTCAAGGTGAACGGCACCGCTGCAGGCACTGCTAAACAGCTGGCGCTGGGCCCTGCCGAAAGCGAAGACATTGTATTTACTGTCACCGCCCAGACTGCCGGCAACAATGATGTTACAATAGGAAACCTACAGGATTCCTTCACAGTCAAAGGTGGATCATTTTTAGATATGTTCCCCTGGTATATCTGGGCATTTTTCGGTGTTGTTCTGGGTGTGATCATATTGTTGATCGTCCTGATGGTACTCAAACCATCCCGCAAAGGTAAGGCGGGAGCACAAACAGCCCCCGGCCAGAAACAGGTAAAAGGCAAGGGCAAGGCAGGACAGCCCGGAGGTCCCGAAATCTTTCCGTTCCCTGGCCAGATGCAGAGACCGGGGATGCCAGGGATGCCAGTGATGCAGGGTATGCCTGAAGGGATGCAAATGGGTATGCAGGGACCAGTCCCACCAGGAACACCTTTCGATATGTCCGCTTCCGGCATGACGCACGGAGTCCAGCAACCGGGTCAACCACCCATAGGTATGCAGACTCCGTTCCAATCTCAGCCTGGTATGCAGCCATCGTTCCCACAACATGCACAGCCGGGCATGGGACCAACACCTCCTCAGGGCATGCAGCCTGCTTCCATGCAGGGACCACAATTCCCGCAGGCACCGCAATTCCCGCAGGGTCAGCAATTCCCGCAGGGGCCACATATGCAGCAGGCAGGGCAACAGCATCCGGGCCAACCGCTGGGTCAGGGTATGTCTCCCGGTATGCCGCCGCAGCCAGGTCAAGGTATGCCGCCGGTTATGCATCCACAGCCGGGACACGGGATGCCTCCCCCGATTTCAGGAGCTCCCTTCGGACAGCCCGGCATGCCCTTCGGATCGCAACCGCCCGCCCCACCCATACCACACATGCCGTCTCAGACTGGCGCAGGCATGCCGCAGGCGCCTCACATGATAGGACAATCTCCTATGCCAGCCACGGGTCCACAGGGTATGTATTCTCCCATGCAGCACGGGGCTCAGCAGGCAGCGCCCTTCCAGCAAATGGGTATGCCCAAATTCACAGTAAGTAACCTCACCATCACACCCAACCATGTTAAAGTCGGCGAGCCCGTGAATATCAGTATAATAGTCTCTAACAACGGCGCGCAGATCGGGAAATACAGCGTTGTGCTGCGTGTGGGCGGAGTGGTGGAAAACATTACCGATATGACACTGACCCCGGGCGCCAGCCAGAGCGCAAGCTTCGTTGTTGTAAAGGACGCCCCGGGGGATTACTATGCCGATATTGAAGGACTGGGAGGATTCTTTACGGCTATTCCTCTCACTCCACCTTCATTCACGGTAAGCAATTTTTCTATCTCACCGGAACGAGTACGTCAAGGACAGCCTGTTATTATCACGGCATCGGTTACCAATACAGGTGAAATAACAGGCAGCCATCCGCTTATCCTGAGGATAAAGGGCATAGCCGAAGCACAACACGATGTTACGTTAGCCCCCGGCAAGACACAGGATGTGGAATTCCAGATCGTCAAAGACACGCCCGGTTTTTATCCGGTGTCGATGGAGAACTGGACAGGTAAATTCGTAGTAGAAATGGATTGGACCGGTTGATCAGAATGCGAGGGCTATCCAATCAGAATCCAGCAGCGGTTTTGACCAACTGGCTCATATCGTCGAGATAATCGATATATAGCACACCATTGAGATGATCCACCTCGTGTTGTATGGCCTGCGCTAAGAGATCGGAAGCTTTTCTGCGTATCAGCTTGCCGTCGCGCCCTTTAGCTTTGACCTTCACGATCTCTGCCCTGCATATTTCGGCCTGGTATCCGGGTATACTCAGGCATCCTTCAACGACCATGCGCTCCCCGGTGGTCTCAATAATCTCAGGATTAATCAGTACCAGTAGCTCCTCGTCCGGAACCTGTATGACCACAATACGCAGCGGTACACCCACCTGATTCGCAGCCAGGCCAACCCCGGATGATGCCCGCAGCGTCTCAACCATGTTATCAATAAGGCGGCACACCGACTCATCTATGCTGGTGACCTTCACAGCTTTCTTGCGCAAAACAGGGTCGGGATTGATGCGTATCTTCAGCACTGACATGATAAATAATTAAAGCATACCCACAGGGTCAACGTCTAAAATCCATCCCATAGGCAAGTCTATATCCTGTAGCAGGCTGTGCAGCCCACGTCCCACTAATATAATCTGCACTTGGAATTTGCCGCGAAGTCTCATGACGAAAGCCGGCGCCGGCCCAACAATTTTAATCCCGAGCAGTCCTTTCACGGCTATCGTTTGATCGATAAGTCCGGCCATGCGCTCGGCTTCTTTGAAACATTTGCTTTCGTTGGAGTGGCTGAAAACCATCCTCGCCATGCTGTTGAAAGGCGGGTAACCGAATTCACGTCTGTAGCTTATCTCACTGGTGTAAAAGCCCGTATAGTCATGCCTTGCTGCGTACTTTATGGCATAGTAGTCCGGATTGTAGGTCTGAACTATGGCTCTCCCGCTGAAGATTCCGCGTCCAGCCCGGCCCTCCACCTGGCAGAGCAGTTGAAAGGTTCTCTCCCCTGACCTGAAATCGGGCAGGTTCAGGTTCGTGTCGGCGCTCACAATCCCAACCAGTGAAACTCCAGGGAAGTCCAGCCCTTTTGCCAGCATCTGTGTCCCGACTAATATGTCAATATGCCGTTTGCGGAAGGAGTCCACTACCGACCGTAACATGAGTACGTCTTTGATCGCGTCGCTGTCAAAGCGAATGATGCCTGCACGAGGGAAGAGTTTGCGGCACTCCGCCTCGACAGATTCGGTACCGATCCCAAAAAATTTTATCTCCCGGCCCGTGCAGTGGGGACACTGACGGGGCACAGGATAAGATCGCCGACAACGATGGCAGATAAGGCGCTTCTCCGAAGAATGATAGGTCAGGGCGCCGGAACAGCGCCTGCACTTCATAACGTATCCGCAATCATAGCAGGCCACGAAAGTGGCCTTGCCCCTGCGATTGATAAACAGAATAATCTGCTCATGACGGTTCAGCGATTCTGTCATGGCTGATTGCAGCGCGCGGCTGAAAATACCACGGTTACCGCTTTTAAGCTCACGCCTCATATCCACAATATCGACTTCGGGAAGGGGCGATTGCCCCAGCGGCGTGACCCTCTCGGATAACTCAACCAGCTGGAATTCAGATCGCGTGGAGCGATAATAGGTTTCTACATCAGGAGTAGCGCTGCCCATGATTAACACCGAGTTGGTCAGCCGGGCCAGATGAATGGCCACCTCGCGAGTATGATAGCGTGGCGACTTCTCAAATTGCTTATAAGCCCACTCGTGCTCCTCGTCCACTATGATAAGGCCCAGGTCCGGCTGAGGAGAGAATACGGCGCTACGCGGCCCGATGACTATATCGAAATCGCCGCGGGCCACGCGATGCCATTCATCGTACAGCTCTCCCGATGTGAGCGAACTGTGTATTACAGCAACCCTGCCCGGGAACCTGGCAAAGAAACGGTCGATCACCTGTGGCGTCAATGATATCTCCGGCACCAGACATATACCTTTCCTGCCCATTTTAACCGTCTCGACCAGAGCCTGAAGATAAATTTCGGTCTTTCCGCTTCCTGTCACACCATGCAGCAGAAATATGGAGGATGCATATTCAACCCCGGCCGACCGTATGGCGTTGCATATGGGATTCCAGACCGCCTGTTGGCCATCTGTAAACTGCAGAGGAAACTCGAGCGGATGATCAATCCTGGTTAACGGATCTCGAACTACTTCCTCGTCAATTTCTTTTATCAATCGCCTTGATATAAGGGCATTTATAACCTCTCGACCACATCCTACCTTTTTTAAAGCCAGCCCGGGCTCCATTTTTCCGCCGGCAGCCTGCAACACTTCCAGAATGCCCGCCTGTTTAACAGCCCGTGCTTTTTTCAGCCGTGCAAAAACAGCAGGCAACTCTTCCTTTTCAACATCTAATATGAGATGTTTTAGATGTTTGGGTTTCTGCTGCCTTTTGCTATTGAATCCCGGGGGCAGCATAAGAGCAAGGGCGCTGAACATGGGAGCTATATAGTAGTCGGCAATCCATGCTGCCAACTTGATACGTTCAGGGCTGATCAGCGGAAGGGGAGCGATGCTGCTGATGATATCTCGTGTTTCTGGAACCGCCGATGTTTCCGCCAGTCCGGTAATGATGCCCCGCACGACCCGTGGACCGAACGGAACAAGCACCGCACAGCCGGGCTCTATTTGAAGTGATGGAGGAACGGAATAAGTAAAAGTATGTCGGTGGCCGCCGGCTGCGCCGACGGCTACCTCAGCAAATCGCATCCAACTTATTCGGCTTCGCTTGCGGGACCCTCGGGCTCAGGAGCAGTCAACATGTCTTCGACAGGGGTCGGCGAGATATCCTCGGCAATCCTCTCACGCCTTTCCTTGAGCCTGGCTTCCTTGGTGCTGAGCCGCCTGATATAGTAAAGCTTGCTGCGCCTGACCTTGCCATGGCGCACGACCTCAATCTTCTCCAGAAGGGGGGAGGCCAACGGGAAGGTGTGTTCAACACCGATACCCGAAGTCACCCTGCGAACCGTAAAATTACCTCCAGAATTGTGCCTGGTAACTTTGATGATCAGTCCCGGGAATGTCTGTAGCCGCTCACGGCTGGCCTCTTTTACCTTAAAACTGACGCGAACGTTGTCGCCGGGGGACAACTTGGGCAGCCCCGGCTTCACCTTATTCTTTCCAATGGTATTGATATCCATGATCGATCCCTTTCCTTTATTTAATACTGTCAATTATTATTTAAATCTGTTGATTTTACCAGATTCATCTCAGTATCTGTCAATTTCGCTTTCTTCAGAAGGTCCGGACGCCTGCGCGCTGTACGCAGGATGCTTTGCTTTCGCCGCCAGTCAGATATCTCCTTATGATTCCCCGAAAGCAAAATATCGGGCACCTTTCATCCCCGGAACTCAGGCGGTCTCGTGTATTGAGGATACTCCAGCAATGCATCGACGTGTGACTCTTCCACCAGAGATATGTCCGATCCAATAGCTCCCGGCAACAATCTGACCAGGCAATCGGTTACAACCATGGCAGCGGGTTCGCCCCCGCTTAACAGGTAATCCCCTATACTGATCTCATCAGTGACGAGGTGCTCGGCCACCCTTTCATCGACTCCCTCGTAATGTCCGCATATCATTATTAGATTATTAAATGCGGCGTATGTGCCGGCCATCTCCTGTGTGAATAACTTGCCCTGGGGTGTAAGCAATATCACCGGATAGTTGCCTTCTCCTATTTCACCACGCAGCGATTCCACAGCTTCAAATAGAGGATCCGGCTTCATTATCATACCGGCGCCTCCTCCATAACAATAGTCATCCACCGTATGGTGCCTGTCATGGGTGAACAACCTGATATTGTGCAGACGTATGTCGACTATGCGTCTCTCCAGGGCGCGGCCGATGATACTGTGCGCCAGATAACCTGAAAAGGCTTCCGGGAAAAGCGTTAATATGTCTATTCTCAACATTTATGCGAAGTTCCTGCCGCCTGAAAAGGCAGGTAATTGTACCATAACTCACTCGTTCTACCAAACCTGCTGCCAAGCTGAACATCCTGTGCGAATACTAGAACATGTGATCTAATAAACTATATATTGTGCAGTTTGCTTTTCAGTCACCACAATTTGTGGATTTTGCCTGTGTAACCGGACAGCCGGAGCCATTAAGCCTGCTTTTTTTTCAACTTTTCCCTGAAAAACTATTGACAAGTGGGGGTAAAAGTGTAAATAATGGGACATAGTGGTAAAAAGTGGTAAAAAAGGGGAAACGATATGGTAATGAATGGTCATAGCACGAGCATGACGGATCACGATCTTATCTCTTTTTTAAGGGAAAACGATTTTACGGGACACCGCTTGAGGCTGCTGCTCTTCTGGGGCAGGCATCCGCAGGCCAAGTTCAATCTTGACTGCATTGCGCATGTGCTCGACATCACCCACCACCATCTCCGCGAAATGCTGAGAGAGTTGATTGAAAAGGGAATGGTTGAGGAAAAGTACTGTACCAGCGGCATCGCGCACTACTCATTAAATCCCGAGCACGCGTTGAGCGACTATGTGCAGGAGCTGGCCACGCTGGATTGGAGCGCTATTAGAAATCTTGAAGGAGAGGTTGAGAGAGAAGCTCTCCTGGTGTAACCGGATTTGCAGGTTTAAGCGTAATGTTTGTTGGCGAATACGAATATAAGGTTGATAACAAGGGACGTCTGCCCCTGCCCCCAAGATTCCGCAGGGAGATCGAAGACGGCTTGGTTTTAACTCTGGTTGCGGATAACTGTATCACCGCTTATACCAGGGCTGACTGGAACAAGATGACAGCCAACCAGGCCTCGACCACTTTCCTCGTTTCCGACAAGCAAAGGAGGATCAATCGATTTATCTTCAGTAACGCCAACGAGGTCAATATCGATAACCAGGGCAGAATAGCCCTGCCATCTACACTGCGGGAAAGGTGCTCGATATCGGATGCCGCTGTAGTACTGGGCACAAATAATTGCTTTGAGATCTGGAATCCTGACCAATGGCAAAAAGAACGCCCGTCTGCTGACGATGCACGCCAGTTGATGGAGATACTGGAGGAAAGGAAATGAGCATCGCATTAGCCAACAGGGTACATACACCGGTTCTCGCAGACGAGGTTGTAGAGGCGCTGGATGTCAGACCGGGCAAGCGTTATATCGACTGTACCCTTGGCGGCGGCGGCCATTCCCTTGCCATCCTGTCCAGATGCCAGCCCGGAGGCCAATTGCTCGGCATAGACGCTGATCCAGAAGCGATAAACCTTGCTCAACACAACCTTTACGATTTCTTTGAAAGCTCCATCATCATCAACGACAACTTTTACAATCTTGAGAATATCTGCCGCGAGACCGGCTTTTTGGCCGCCAGCGGTATCCTCTTCGACCTTGGGTTATCATCTCTTCAACTTGCCAGCGCGGAGCGCGGCTTCAGCTTCCAGCTAAGCGGACCTCTGGATATGAGGTTCAATCCGGATGAACAGCTTACCGCCGCAGATATCGTCAACAAGCTCCCCGAGCCCAAGCTGGCTCAGCTTATACTCATCTACGGCGAGGAGCCTATGGCGAATAGAATCGCCAAAAACATCGTTGACCATCGGCCGATCTCGGATACTGCAGACCTTGCGGCTACAGTCTCCGACGCAATAGGTGATCGCTTAAGCAAGATACATCCCGCTACCAGAACCTTCCAGGCTTTGCGAATAGCGGTCAACAGGGAACTGGACCACCTGACTACCGCCCTGGACCAGAGTCTTAACTGCCTGGAAAAAGGCGGAAGGCTGGCCGTTATCAGCTATCACTCACTTGAAGACCGTATTGTTAAAAACTTTATGCTGCGCGAGACCAGGGGCTGCATCTGCCCACCCACCGTACCCCAATGCCGCTGCCAGCATAAACCATCTCTGGCACTTGTCAGCAAACACCCGGTTTATCCCAGCGATGAGGAAATCGAAAGAAACCCGCGCAGTCGGAGCGCAAAACTCCGCGTGGCGGTTAAGCTATAAAAAATACAGGAGGCAAAGAAAATGATCGGAGCAAAAAGACTCAATTCCATCCTGAACAACGACCGGAAGCTTTTAACCATTTTCGGGGGCATGGTCTTCGATGGAGTCGTTTTCATCAGCCTGGCGGTAGCAATCGCCATCCTCTACTTCATGCAGTAATTACTAGACTATTGGAAAAACATTAAATCAAAGGAGGCTTGGATTAATGACCAAAAAACTTATTACCGGCATCGATGTGGGTACAACCAAAATTTGCACCATAGTTGCTACCCTTGATTCAGGGGGTGCTCTTCAGGTGCTCGGTGTCGGACAGGTACCGTCCCATGGCCTACATAAAGGCATGGTGGTCAATGTCGAGGAGGCCAGGGACTCTGTAGCCGAATCGGTCAAACGCGCTGAACAGGCCAGCGGGGTCAAGATCGAATCGGCGTACATCGGTGTCACAGGCCGGCACATCAGCTCGGTCAACAGCCACGGTGTGGTTGCCATACCACGCACCGACAGGTTGGTTAGGTCGGACGATCTGTCACGCGTGCTGTCTGCGGCCAAGAACATGAACATACCGGACGACAGGAAGATTCTGCACCAGATACCACGCGGCTACAGCCTGGATACCCAGGAGAAGATCAAGAATCCGGTGGGCATGCACGGTTTCCGGCTGGATGTTGAGACACACATAATTACGGCGTCCACCGCATCCGTACAGAATTTGGTTAAATGCGTGCGCAGCGTGGGAGTCGAGATCGATGACCTGGTACTAGAGCCGCTGGCCAGTGGCGAGTCCGTACTCACCCCCGAGGAGAAAGAGATCGGCGTCATTATGGCTGATATCGGAGGCGGAACAACGGACATCGCAGTATTCAAGGGCGGCAGCATATATCACACGTCCATTATCCCGGTGGCAGGCTACCAGTTCACCAGTGACCTCTCCATCGGCCTGGGGTTGCCCTTCGAGATCGCAGAAGCGATGAAGAAAAAGTACGGCAATGTTTACCCCGAGACCGGCTCCAAGGATGAGGGGTCGACTCTGACGGTGGAAGACGGCCATAGCGTTTCCTACAAAGACCTCAGCAACATCCTGAGGGACCGCATGGAAGAGCTGCTCAGACTGATACTGCTGGAAATGCCGGACACCAGCTATGCCTCTCTTGCTCCTGCAGGCCTGGTTATGACCGGCGGCGGATCCAAGATGAACGGCCTTGAAGCTCTGGCCCGCGCCACCATTCGCATCCCCACCAGGATCGGCGAACCGATGGGAGTCTATGGTATCACCGATGTGCTGCATGATCCGGCTAACGCCACCGGCGTAGGTTTGTTGCTCTGGGCCATCAAGACAGGCGGCAAACCTACCTGGGAAGCAAAGCCCAAACAGGCAAGCTCGGTAAACAACGTCATGGGTATGCTCAAAAAATTCTTCGGCGCATAAATAAAATTTTCGTGAATTGCAGGAGGTTAATTAAAGAATGTCAAAATCAATGTTCTCGACCGCACCGGCCAAGATAAAGGCCATAGGCTGCGGGGGCGGTGGATCCAACGCCATCACCCGCATGGTACGCGAAGGCATCAAGGGCGTGGAATTCATTTGCATGAACACCGATGCCCAGGCTCTGGCACTGGCTGAAGTACCGGTCCGTGTCCAGCTCGGTGAAAAACTGACCCGCGGTCTCGGCGCCGGCGGCGACCACAACGTCGGACGCAAATCAGCCGAGGAAAGCCGTCAGGCCATCCAGGAAGTAGTGGCCGGGGCTGACATGGTATTCATCACGGCCGGCATGGGCGGCGGTACCGGCACCGGCAGCATACCTGTCGTAGCCGAAACAGCCCGGTCCTCAGGCGCACTGACTATTGCCATTGTCACCAAGCCATTCTCCTTCGAAGGCGGCCGCCGCATGAAGGTCGCCGAGGAAGGTATCCTTCAGCTGTGTGACAAGGTGGACACGCTGGTCATCATCCCCAACGACCGCATAATCGAGCTCTGCGACAACAAGACCACCGTAGACAATGCCTTCAGGCTGGCAGACGATGTGCTGCGCCTGGGTGTACAGGCTATCGCCGAAGTAGTGACCGTTCCCGGATTGATCAATCTGGACTTCGCAGATATCCGGGCCATCATGAAGAACTCAGGCCCAGCATGGATGTCAGTCGGACACGGCAAGGGCACAAACAGGGCCGTAGAGGCCGCTAAGAACGCCCTGGCAAGTCCGATGCTCGATGTGTCCATCAGCGGCGCTAAAGGCGTGCTCTTCAACGTCACCGGCGGCAGTAATCTGACCCTTTTCGAGTGCAACGAGGCGGCCGACGTTATCGCACAGTCAGTCGACCCCGATGCCAACATCATTTTCGGTGTCGTCTTCAATCCCCAGATGGAGGACGATGTCCAGATCACTATCATAGCAACGGGCTTTACAGCGCAATATGGTTCAGGCGTACCCACTGAGGTCGAACTGCGCAGACTACTGAGAGGAGCAACCGAAGACAGCCTCGATGTACCTTCATTCCTGAGGAGAGGCTCGCGTTATCCCAATGCGCAGGCGGCGGCTCCCCAGCCGGTAGGCATCAACAGGATGCAGCGCTGACCTTTTTCTAAGAACCATAAGTCCATCAGAACAGGACGGAGAAAATTCTCCGTCCTGTTCTCTTTATGTCTCCTGAACCATTGACTCTTACTATATGTTGTGTTAGTATCCAATAGAACCACATGTTATAGTGTTGATAGATGAAGTGTCCTTCTTGCGGTGAGCCGGAATCAAGGGTCATAGACTCCAGGAGTCTGGGGGACGAGATCAGGCGGCGGCGCGAATGCATCGTTTGTCAGTCTCGTTTTACCACCTACGAGAGGCTGCAGAATAGAAGCCTGTACGTAATTAAGAAGGACGGTCGCCGCGAGGAGTTCGACCGTGAAAAGTTGTTTTCCGGGATACGCAAGGCCTGCGAGAAACGTCCCATGCCGACCGGCACTATCGAGAAGCTGGTGGAGACGATTGAGGCCGAGCTTTACAGTCTCGGCAAGACGGAGGTACCCAGTTCCCTCATAGGAAAGATTGTGATTACCAAGTTGGCAGAGCTAGATCACATAGCTTACATACGCTTCGCCAGCGTTTACTACGAGTTTTCCGATATCACAACTCTTAAACAGGCAGTTGATACTCTTATCGAGAGCAAGCTTGGAGCTCCACTGGATGGCCAGCTTCCTCTTATTAAAAAAGATGAGCTGTCCGGGCATCGGCGGCGATCGAGGCTGAAACAGCAAAATGGTAAATAAGCAACTCAAGAATCAGCTTCCGGATTCCGTCAGGAATTTCGTAGCCAGGACGGTTTTTACTTATACCCAGACCATGGGCATCACCGATAGGCCTGAACTCGAGGAGCTAACCGAACAAGTAATATCGAGGTTGGAGAAAATAATGTCTATGGATGAACAGACCGCGGCTAAAAGGATCGAACCTGCACTGCCGGGTATGGAACACCTGGTTGCACCCGCTACGCCACCTCTTCCGCAGAAGGAACGCATAGTCACGATAGTCAACGAGCTGCTGGCCGAAAAGGCCAGTGCCAGGCCATCTGTGGAGAGGCAAGCCGGTCAGCCACCACCCCCGGCTAAGGCTTCACAACCGGCGAGGACGGCGCCGGCAAATAAATCAGCTCCTGCTGAACTGAAACTATCAGAGAATGCCCTGCTAGTGCTGGAGAAAAGGTATCTGCAAAAAGACACCCAGGGCAATCCCGCTGAGAAAGCCGAGGATCTTTTCAGAAGGGTCAGCAAGCACATTGCTACGGCAGAATTGATATTCGATAAAAATGTTGATGTAAGCGAGTGGGAAGATAAGTTTTATCGTCTGATGATTTCAATGGATTTTTTGCCCAATTCACCAACTCTTATGAATGCCGGGCGTGAACTCGGGCAGTTATCCGCCTGCTTTGTCCTTCCCATAGAGGACTCCATGGAATCCATTTTTGATGCCGTCAAATATACAGCGCTGATTCATAAAAGCGGAGGAGGCACCGGGTTCTCATTTTCCCGCCTCAGGCCCAAGCAGGATCGAGTTGGCTCCACCGGCGGCGTAGCCAGCGGACCTGTATCGTTCATGCGCGCTTTCGATACCGCCACCGACGTCATCAAACAGGGCGGTATGCGCAGGGGCGCCAACATGGGCATCCTCAATGTGAATCATCCCGATATACTTGAATTCATCACCTCCAAGGAAGACCCTAAAGCTTTCACTAACTTCAACATATCAGTGGCTGTCACTGATGATTTCATGCAGGCTGTCGAAGACGATGGAGACTACAGCCTGATCAACCCCAATACCGGGGCTGTGGAAGGGCGTCTGAATGCCCGGCAGGTCTTCAGTAAGATAATAGATATGGCATGGAAGACCGGGGATCCCGGCATCATTTTCATAGACCGTATCAACGATTTCAACTCAACACCCAATCTGGGCAAAATCGAGAGCACCAATCCCTGCGGTGAGCAACCCCTTCTCCCTTATGAATCCTGTAACCTGGGCTCCGTCAACCTCTCCCACATGCTACGCAAAGCAAACGGCAAATGTGAAATCGATTACAACAAGCTCAGGGAGACTGTCAGGCTGGCAGTTCGCTTCCTGGATGATGTAATCGAGGTAAATCAATATCCCCTGCCCCAAATATCCGATATGACGCGCAGGACCCGAAAAATCGGCCTTGGCATTATGGGCTTCGCCGACATGCTGATTCAACTTCGCGTTCCCTATAATTCCGACAAATCCCTGGAGATAGCGGAGAAGATCATGCGCTTTATATCAGAGGAGGCTACGGCCGAATCTGTTATACTGGGCACATCACGTGGGCTCTTCCCTGCCTTTGAAGGAAGCACCTACGACACCCACGGCGGTCCCCAGGTTAGGCACGCAAACAGAACCACTATCGCGCCCACGGGCACGCTCAGCATCATCGCTAACTGCTCCAGCGGCATCGAGCCACTCTTTGCGCTCAGCTACTTTCGGCATATATTGGACAACCAGACTCTCATAGAAATCAACCCCTATTTTGAGGAAGTTGCCAGAAAAGAGGGCTTCTATTCACCCGAATTGATGAAAAAACTGGCCGAGGGTAGCAGTCTGAACGATATGAAGGAAGTTCCAGACTGGGTAAAAGAAGTATTTGTAACCTCTCACGAGATTTCATCCGACTGGCACGTTAAAATACAGGCAGCTTTCCAGAAATACACGGACAGCGCTGTCTCCAAAACAGTCAATCTTCCTTTTGAGGCCACCATCGAGGATGTGCAAAAAGTAT
>Ga0136653_10001005_pt1 | contig 15194 bp, 14 predicted proteins | sample LakKivw275mmetaG_FD_94866 | JGI IMG/M metagenome (GOLD analysis project Ga0136653, IMG submission 94866) | Anoxic lake water microbial communities from Lake Kivu, Rwanda to study Microbial Dark Matter (Phase II) - Lake Kivu water 275m metaG... | ecosystem: Environmental > Aquatic > Freshwater >... | reverse complement strand
TGAACTCTTGGAAAACCTGCTGCTTGTTGCGGACATACTGGAACTCAAAGCTGAGCACGATACACCTGCAGCAGGTGTGGTAATTGAAGCCCGCCTGGACAAGTCTCGGGGACCGCTGGCCACTCTTTTAGTCCAGAAAGGCATACTCAAACCCAGCGATAATATTGTTGTTAGCAACACATGGGGACGGGTCAAAGCGATGTTCAACGACATAGGTAAACAACTAAAGAAGGCTGAACCCGCTACGCCGGTGGAAGTCCTGGGATTGAATGCCGTTCCGCTGGCCGGGGATTCTTTTAAAGTCGTCAGCAACGAGCGCGAAGCCCGGACACTGCTGGAAAAGCAGAAAGAATCCCAACAAAAAGTTTCAAGCCGTGCGAGACCGTTGGGTCTCAGCGATGTTTCGACTCAAATCAGCGCTGGGCAGATAAAAGAACTGAATATAATTCTCAAAACAGATGTCCAGGGCAGCATCGAGCCCATCAGGGACTCGCTTGAGCTTCTCAGCGATGATAAGATAAAGGTCAGAATTATACATTCCGGTAGCGGCGGTATAACGGAGGGCGATGTTTTATTGGCACTTGCTTCCAAGGCAATAATCATTGGCTTTAACAGTCGACCTGAACCCGGAGCGCAGCGGCTAGCCGAAACCGAGGGAATAAGCATTAGGTACTACAACGTGATCTACGAACTTATCAAGGATGTGGAAAAAGCACTTAAAGGTCTGCTGGAGCCAACGTATACCGAAGTTGTCGAGGGGCAGGCAGAGGTAATCGCTATTTTTGAGAGCGGCAAAAAGGGGAAAATAGCCGGAGTTGCAGTTAAAGAAGGCAAAGTACGACGTGATGCTATGGCTCGGGTGGTACGCCGGGGAGAACGGATTTATGAGTCTCGCATTATTAGCCTGAGGCGTTTTAAGGAGGATGTCAAGGAAGTGGCTACCGGCTTCGAGTGCGGGCTGAGAATTGAAGGTTTCTCGGATTTCCAGATAGGCGATATAATCCAGACTTATCGGCAGGAAATCGTAAGCTAAGCCGCGCTTTTATTATTTCTCTCCTCCCAGACTTCTCTGGCTTAATAATCGCATCTTGCCACAGTAAGGACTAAAATAAAAACAATGACACGACGTACTGAACGATTAAACAGCGTAATTCAACAGGAGATCAGCCAGTTGCTGCGAGAGCAGATCAACGACCCCAGGTTAAATAGTTTTATCTCAATCACCAGGGTTATCACGTCAACAGACTTAAGACATACCAAAATCTACATAAGCAGTTTTGGAGATAATGTGGATAAAAAAGAGATACTGGAGGGATTTAATGCCGCTTCAGGATTTCTGCGATGCCAGCTGGCCGCCCACCTGCAATTAAAACACATGCCTGAACTTAGTTTCCAGTTCGATGACTCGATTGAACGCGCCGCCAAAGTGCTGCAGCTAATCGATGAGGTCGCTTTGGAAGATGCTGAAAACAAAACCGGGCGTTAATGGAATCCTAAACGTCAACAAACCTGAGGGCAGGACCTCTTTCCAGGTAGTCTCACGTCTAAAACGAATTACTGGAGAAAAGCACATCGGCCACGTCGGCACCCTGGACCCGATTGCCACAGGTGTGCTACCAATTTGCCTGGGTCAGGCAACACGTATTGCACAATATCTATCAAACAGCGGCAAAACATATTTAGCTCAAATTGAACTGGGCATTACCACAGATACCTTTGACCGGGAAGGCAATGTAATCGAACGCGGCGACGCCGCTGATGTAACGAAAGAACGCATTGAAGAGGTGCTGGCATCATTCAGAGGCGTTATCGAGCAGGTACCTCCGGCATTCAGCGCTCTGAAACGAGGTGGACGACGATGCTATCAGCTGGCCCGCGCCGGTGTCTCGATGGAAATTAAATCGAGGCGAGTACAAATTACAAAACTAGAACTCGTAAGCTTCAATATGCCGCTGCTAGAAATCGAAGTTGATTGCAGCAAGGGCACTTATATGCGGTCGCTGGCCAATGATATGGGCCAGTTACTGGGATGCGGTGCCCACTTAAGAAACCTAAAGCGACTGAAATGCGGCCCGTTCTCCATCCGGGATGCACTTTCTTTGGACGAGATTGAAGCCGCCTTCAGTAGACATACCTGGAAAGACATAATTTACCCTGTAGACAGCCCGCTTTCGGGCTGGAAGTCGATAATAGTTGATACAAAAATGGAGCTGGACATAAGAAATGGCTGTCTCTTGACGGTAGATGAGTCTGAGCAGCCCGATGATAAGTATTGCCGAGCCTACGACCTTGATGGCAATTTTCTAGCCATCTTACGTTTTATCCCAGAAAAGCGGCAGTGGCATCCTGAAAAAGTGTTCTCCCTGAAGTAGGTTGTGAGTCAAAATCCAGAGGTTGACAGTCCACTTTGTAATAGATAAGATTTAGCTTTGGTGAAAGGAGGTGAGATTTATGGCTCAGGCGTATTGCTTCAAATGCCGCAAAAAGACAGAAATGAAAAATCCGCAGACAGTAACTTTAAAAAACAAAAGACCAGCTACACGCGGAACGTGCGCATCTTGTGGAACAAAGGTCTTTAAAATAGGTAAAGGTTAATTAAGTAGACTTTGGCTGGGGACTAGAGGAGCTTTTTTACTCTTTCGATTAGAATTTGGGGGTTGCCTTCAATTATGCGCTTGCGTTGTTGCGGGTCCAGTTTTGATTTAGCCAGAACGATTTCGACCGAGTCCGGTGTCAACAAGTCTCGTTCATCGTGGGCATCTGAACTAATTAAAAGCTTGGCTTTGGCCTTCTGGCCGACTGCAGCAACATGAGGATTGGTGGCTGAATGTCCCTTGCGGCTGGTAAGCTCTAAAAATATATCGTTCCGGGCGGCGAGAGAGGCTTCCTCGTCTGTCAACAAACCGGGATGGGCTAATATATCGACGTAGGCAGATTGAACTGCCGCCAGGTTAGTACCTTTTTCCACCGGCTCCGCGGATGTTTCGCCGTGTACCACAACTATACAGGCACCCAACTCCTTAGCTCTCTTAGCTATTTCAGAGATGGCCTGAGGCGGCACATGAGTAATTTCAACTCCCGGGATAGCCAGAATGTTCCAGTAAGCTCGCGCCAGAGCACAATCGTCACTTATTTCCTTAATTACTCTGGCAATCGAACCAACTGCTACATGATCGGTAATAGCAATAGCCGAATAGCCTTGAACAATAGCTCGACGTATTAACTCTATGGGTGATAAAACGCCATCGCTATAGAAAGTATGGGTATGGAAATCGTAAAGCACGCTTCAAAAATACCACAAATATATTGTCATAAACAAGAGGGTGGGTTATAATCTGGGATTAACGTGGTGAAAAATATCATAAAAATAGAGCAAATTCTGGTTCCCCTGGATGGCTCCAAACAAGCCGAAAGCGTAATTCCTTACGCAGTAAATCTGGCTTCGAAATTTAATTCCCATATAAATGTTTTAGGCGTAGGTATCGGTAGAAAAACGCGCCGTGTAAACCGCTTACTCGGAGATTATATTAGTAAAATCGCCAGTGAACTCAAAACCGGCAATATCAAAGCCGAACCTGTGATTCGCTACGGTATCGCCGCTGATAAAATACTTGATTTCACCTTGGAAAAAACAATCGATTTAATCATTATGTCTACTCACGGTCGAAGTGGAATAACTCGCTGGTGGATGGGGAGTGTAGCTGAAAAAGTAATAAGCGAGGCCACAGCACCGGTGCTTTTAGTTAGAAGCAAACGAGCTCATGCTTCGAGCACTGCCGATAAATCGGATTTATTTCGCAAAATTCTAGCACCTCTGGATGGCTCGGACATCGGCGAGGCAGCTTTGCCTTATGTCGAAGCCATAGCGGCCAATTCACGTGCTGCGGTTACGCTGCTTCAGGTCGTATCGCCACCCGGAACAGTAGAGGCAAATATACTCGGCGGTCCAGACTGGAGAAAGTTCGTCAAAGCCATGAGCGAGGCCGGCGAAAACTACCTGAAAAGCATAGCCAATAGATTCAAAGATAAAGATATTAAAGTTAGCTTTGAAGTACTTACTGGTGAGGCGGCAGACAAAATAGTAGAATATGCGGCGGGCCAGAAGATTAGCTTGATAGCCATGTCCACACACGGTAGGACTGGCCTGGCTCGATGGGTTTTAGGCAGTGTAGCTGATAAGGTACTGCACGGAGCTAGAATACCAATCTTATTGGTCAGGTCACCAAAGATGGTTGTAGGTAGACAGCGAAGTTAAGCAGGTCATTCCATAAACCATGAGTTGAATGTCAACTAAAATGGAAGAGAGGAAACAGTTTATGCAAAAAATAAATGTAGCCATAATAGGCGTCGGCAATTGCGCTTCTTCACTTGTACAGGGCGTCCATTACTACCGAAAAGTGAAAGAGGGAGAGTCCGTACCGGGACTGATGCACATAAATCTCGGTGACTATCATATAAACCACATTAACTTTGTCGCCGCCTTCGACATAGATAAGAACAAGGTGGGCAAAGACATGTCTGAAGCCATATTTACCAAACCTAATAATACTTTCAAGTTCTGCGACGTGCCTGCTAGCGGAGTCAAAGTTGCGCGCGGCATGACCCATGACGGGCTTGGAAAATATCTATCCCAAATAATAACCAAGTCGCCTGGTGCTACTGCCGACATCGTTGGAATACTCAAGGATACCAAAACAAACGTAGTCGTGAATTTCCTCCCTGTCGGCAGCGAAGAGGCAACTAAATGGTATATAGAACAGGTACTGGCGGCTGGTTGCGGCTTAGTAAACTGCATACCTGTCTTCATTGCCCGGGAACCTTATTGGTATAAACGGTTCGCAGATGTGGGATTACCGGTTATTGGCGACGATATAAAGTCACAGGTCGGAGCTACAATTACACATCGCGTATTGACCAGGCTGTTTAGAGACCGCGGGGTAAAACTGGAAAGAACTTATCAGCTTAACTTTGGCGGAAATACTGATTTCTACAACATGCTGGAAAGGGAACGCCTGGAATCAAAAAAGATATCCAAGACAAATGCCGTTACCTCCCAGCTGGATTACGAAATAGACAGGGAAAACATCTACGTCGGTCCCAGCGACTACGTACCTTGGCTACTTGACCGTAAGTTCTGCTACATAAAAATGGAAGGCCGAACCTTCGGTGATGTGCCCCTCAATCTCGAGGTTAAGATGGAAGTGTGGGACAGCCCCAATTCAGCCGGCGTCGTCATAGATGCTATCAGGTGTTGCAAATTAGCTTTAGACAGAGGGTTAAGCGGAGCCATTGTAGCTCCAAGTTCGTATTTTATGAAATCGCCGCCAATTCAATATTCCGACGACGAGGCACATCGTCGCGTCGAGAATTATATTGCAGGCAAAGAACAACAAACTCCGATTTGTCTCCCCGAGATTGCTAGTGAAAACATAAAGGGAAGCTAGCGACACAATAAAAGGTGTAACATCCGGAGAGATAGGGCGATAAGAGCGTTGAAAATCGGATTAGTCTCGCCATACGATTATGCCTTCCCGGGCGGAGTCGTAAATCACATCGCTTACCTGGCTCACTATCTCATCCAATCAGGGCAGTCGGTGAAAATTATTGCCCCGTGTACTAAAAAGGGAACTCACTACTTCGAAGAAGAGGTTATACCGGTAGGCCGGCCTTTACCCATACCCTATGCCGGCGCTGTAGCACGCGTGCCAATATCTCCCTGGCTGCCATCACAGATAAGCAATATCCTGACTCAGGAAAAATTCGATATTCTACATATACATGAGCCATTTGCACCCATGATCCCGCTGATCTCACTGCTCAAGTCTGATACGGTAAATATAGGCACTTTTCATGCCTGTCATGCCAAACCCAGAACCTATTGGCTGGGAAAGCCAATTTTTCAGAGATGGCTTACCAGATTGGACGGTAAAATCGCTGTCTCCAAGCCGGCATTGGAATATGTAAGCCGTCATCTGCCGGGCGACTACTGTATTATCCCCAATGGTATAGATACGGAGCATTTTGGCCTGAATGGCTCGAAGCGCCAAGAATTCGACGATGGTAAAATAAATATTCTATTTGTAGGCCGGCTGGAAAGGCGAAAGGGTCTGGCATTCTTGCTCAATGCCTGCGCCACAATTAAACATACGTTCCAAAATTTCCGACTGATTGTGGTAGGGCCGGGTACTGTATTACGCCTGAGATATAAAAAATTAGTGGAAGACATGAGCTTGACTGACTATGTAACCTTTACCGGTTATGTGTCCAGCGATGAACTACCCTCATACTACAGAAGTGCTGATATTTTTTGTGCGCCCGCTACCGGAGGTGAGAGTTTCGGCATAGTCTTGCTAGAAGCCATGGCCTGCGGAAAGCCCGTCGTGGCCACTAATATTGTAGGCTACGCCAGTGTATTAGCCAACGGTGAGGAGGGACTGCTGGTGCGCCCAAAGAATGACGATTCACTGGCTGAAGCTTTACTGAAGCTGCTAAAGGATAAATTGTTACGTTTGCAGATGGGGGAAAAAGGACTAATTAAAGCTGAGAAATATAGCTGGAAAAATATTACTCAGCAAGTAATGAATTACTATAATATTCTACTGGCACCCAAACACATTAAATAATTACTTAAATTACTTAGATGAATTTAGCTGACTTACGAAGAATTGCCGGCCGATGGATTACCAGACCGCTGAACGCGCTGTTGGTCAAAAGTCGGCTTAAACCGAACACCTTAACCTGGTGCGCACTGGCCATAAGCTTAATTACTGCTGCCATCATAGCCACCGGCCATCTCATCATAGGCGGTTTATTAGTCCTTATTTCAGGACTGTTCGACATACTGGACGGTGCGCTGGCTCGTTTAACAAACCAGTCTACACGCTTCGGTGCCCTATTGGACTCAACTTTCGATAGGATTTCGGACGCAGCAATTCTTCTGGGGATCCTGGTGTTATATGCCAGCGATGGAAATATAATAGTAATCGCACTTATTTTCCTGGCTTTGGTTATGTCACTGCTGACCAGCTACGTACGCGCGAGGGCTGAAGGGATTGGTATAATCTGTACCGTGGGGTTGTTTACCAGAACCGAGAGAGTTATAATACTGGCGCTCGGGCTGCTGCTAACGCCCCTATATAAATTTAGCATTTTCATCGCTTTACTTCTTCTGGTGATTTTTGGTTTTGCGACCATAGTACAACGACTGGTATACGTGTGGCGGCAAACGAAAGCCTAGCTGTGAATGAATAATACGAAGTACTATGAGTGATGAGGTATTTGAATGGAGTTTAACCGCTCTCAGCATAATAGCCATTCTCTGGATGATACTGGGAGGTATATTCGGAGTTCTGGCCGTCGCCTGGGTGATTATTATCGGCCTGGTATTCTGGATCGTTGGAGGTGGTGTATTGCTTTACTTCTGGGGCAAAAACTACATGTCACGGGTATAGGATAGAGGCGTCTGTTAGTCGGAACTACTCCAAACTTTCACACAAGGCGAGAAAAAAATAATGTCAGTAATAGCAATTATTGGCGCCCAATGGGGAGACGAAGGCAAAGGTAAAATAGTCGACCTCCTGTCCGAGAAAGCGAAGGCTGTGGTACGCTATTCCGGTGGAGATAATGCCGGCCACACTGTCATCAATCCCTATGGTGAGTTTAAATTACATCTGGTTCCCTCAGGTATTTTCCACAAGGGAGTAGCCTGTATCATCGGCAACGGCGTCGCAGTAAATCCGGCCATATTGCTCGAAGAAATCAATAACCTGCAGAAACACGACGTCGACACACGTAATTTTTTCATCAGTGATCGGGCGCACCTGATAATGCCATACCATACTCTATTTGACGGCCTGGAGGAGGAACGGCGGGGCCAGGGAGCTATAGGCACTACTCGGAAAGGCATAGGTCCGGTTTTCGCAGACAAGATAGCCCGCCTTGGCATCCGGACGTGCGACTTGCTGAATAAAAACGGTTTCAGGTCGAGGCTCAGCCAGGTACTGGAAAACAAAAATGCCATACTGACTAAAATATATAATGTCTCGCCTCTATCCCTTGAAGATATTTATCAGCAATATCTGTCTTATGCCGAACGCCTGGCTCCGTTCATTCGTAATACCGGGCCCATCATCCGGGATATCATTGCCGCCAAGCAGGCTGTAATATTAGAAGGAGCCCAGGGCACCATGCTCGACCCCGACTTCGGCACCTATCCGTATGTAACCTCGTCTTCACCCATTGCCTCGGGGAGCTGCACGGGCTCAGGTATCAACATAGGGCAAATCAGTCACGTAATAGGCGTATTCAAAGCTTATACGACAAGAGTGGGCGGCGGCCCTATGCCCACAGAGCTAAAGGATAAAATCGGCGACTTTATCAGGGAAAGAGCTAATGAGTACGGCGCTACCACGGGCAGGCCGCGCCGCTGTGGCTGGTTCGATGCCGTCGCCGGATGCTACAGCACTCAAATAAACGGTTTCACGGGTATAGCTCTGACGCGTCTCGATGTACTGGATGCATTGGACTCGATAAAAATCTGCACGGCTTATGAGCTAGATGGAAAGATTTTGAAAGATTTCCCCTGCGACATAGATGTCCTCGCCAAATGCAAACCTGCATATGAAGAATTACAGGGTTGGAGAATTCCAACGAACGATATCCGTCAGTACCGACAACTACCCTCCCAAGCCCGCCGTTATGTACGGAGGCTTGAAGAACTCCTTTCCTGTCCTATCAGTATTATCTCGGTCGGTGCTAACCGAGAACAATCAATAATCGCCAAGCAGATAATATAAAGACATGCGAAAAGTACGGGCAAATCTTTGCTAGAGTAATAAGATTATGCCTAAAAAAAGAAAAACCTGGCGGCAGAAGCTGGAGGAGCTTCATCCTGAGCACGGGAAAATAGTCGACGTCCCTCCGAAAATGCAAAATAAATTCCTGGTCGGGAAAATGCTCATTCCCAGGCCGCTCGATATAGACGCACTAATTCATAAAATCCCCAGCGGCAAAGTAGCTACTGTAATCCAAATCAGGGACAAATTAGCCCTAGATGCCAATGCTAATTGCTGTTGTCCTCTGACTACGGGCATCTTCCTTCGTATCGTCGCCGAAGTGGCAGAAGAGGATTTGCGAAGCGGGGAAAAAGACGTCACCCCTTACTGGCGTGTGCTCAGGGCGGATGGCAGTTTAAACAAAAGGTTCCCTGGCGGTGTACAAGCACAGACAGCGCGCCTGGAGAAAGAAGGGCATAAGGTCGTCGCTTCGAATCGGGGGAAAAAGCCGCCGCGCGTGATTAACTTCGAGCAGTCTTTACAGAAGCTCTAAATTTTTTCCGGTTACGTCACAGGCAAGTCAATCTTGTAGTTCTTCAGAGTCTGCTCGATGACACCCCTGGACTTCTCATCAGGTTCCGTAAGCGGCAAGCGCGTCTTGCCAACCCTAAAACCAGCGTGATTTAAAGCATACTTGACCGGGATCGGATTGGCCACAACGAACATGGCGCTAACAAACGGCAATAAATTCCTGTGCGCCGCCGCCGCTTTCTCAACTCTACCCTGGACGTAATCATCTATCATCTGCTTGAACTGAATTCCAACGAGATGAGAGATTACACTTATGACTCCGTAACCGCCCAGGCATAGTATTGGAAATGTGTCGCCGTCGTTACCGCTCCAAACGAGGAAGCCCTTCTTGGCGCCCTGTATTATCTTTGCTATCTGCTCCAGATTGCCACTGGCTTCCTTAACTCCGATGATATTATCGACCTGGCTCAGCTTTATACAGGTCTCCGCCGAAAGGCTGGTAACCGTGCGTGACGGCACATTATAGACGATGCATGGCAGCTTAGTGGCTCCGGCTATTGCCTTAAAATGCTCATACAATCCGTCCTGTGTTGGTCGATTATAATAAGGCACTACCAAAAGACAGCCATCGACTCCGGTCTTTTCCGCCGCTCTGGTTAACTCGACGCTCTCTGCCGTGCAGTAATTACCGGTTCCGGCTATAACATTGCCCTTGCCACCGATAGCCGCCTTTATTTCAGCAAAAAGACGTAGTTTTTCTTCCTGCGTCAGTGTCGGGCTTTCTCCAGTCGTGCCCGAAACTACAATACCATCGCTTCCCGAATTAAGAAGTGCTTTAGCCAATTTCTTAGCTTGCTCATAGTCAACTTCGCCTTTAGAGTCAAAGGGGGTAACCATAGCTGTCAGTAATCGACCAAATTTCTTCATCGCCGGCCTCCTCTGCAATGTTATTTGCTGCTCTTAAACCATTCCCGTCTGGCAGCTTCTTCGGCAATCTGGATCGCATTCAATGCAGCACCCTTACGCAAATTGTCACTGACCACCCACATGACCAGACCCCTGGGATGGGATGCATCGGAACGGATCCTTCCCACGTAAACATCGTCCGAACCTGCGGCCAGCCAGGGCATAGGATAAAGGCTGACACTGGGGTCATCGAGCACCTTAACGCCCGGAGCCTTGGACAATATCTGTCTGGCGTCCTCCGGGCTCATCGGGTCCGTAAACTCGATGTTTATGGCTTCGCTATGGCCTATGAAAACGGGCACTCTGACACAGGTCGCAGATATGGCTATGTCCGGAGCGTGCATTATCTTACGAGTTTCCTCCACCATCTTCCCTTCTTCCTTGGTATAGCCGCTATCCAGGAAAACGTCAATTTCCGGCAATATATTGAATCCAATCTGGTGAGGGTAGACGTGTGGTACCACATTTTGACCATCGAGGACGAGTTTAGTCTGTGTCGTCAATTCTTCCATTGCCGCAGCACCAGTGCCGGAAACGGACTGGTAAGTGGAAACAACAATCCGCTTAATGGGGTTCACCTTGTGCAGTGGATATACAGCCACTACCATTTGAATGGTGGAGCAATTCGGATTAGCCACAATGCCTTCGTGTGCCTTTATGTCCTCCGGATTAATTTCAGGAACCACCAGAGGGACCTTGGGCTCCATCCTGAAGGCGGCGCTATTGTCAATAACTAGCGCACCGGAGCGGGCAGCTATCGGAGAGAACATTTTACTTATTTCGGCCCCTGCTGAAAAAAGCACAATATCAACATTTTGAAAAGATTCAGGAGCCGTCTCCTTCACCTCTATTTCACGATGACCCACGTACAGCCTCTTACCGGCAGACCTGTCGGAAGAATAGAGACTTATCGAGGCCATGGGGAAATTGCGTTGCTGGAGTAATTTTATAAACTCCTGTCCCACCATGCCGGTGGCTCCGACTATAGCCACATGATATGACTTCATTACGTCTACTCTCTACTTTAGATTCAACAGGGCGTCCAGCCCGTAGATTAGTCCTTTTTTAGTGACAACTTCTTTAATAGCCATGACAACACCAGGCACGTAACACTCCCGGCTTATGGCGTCGTGTCTTAAGCTCAAGGTTTGTCCCGGCGCACCGAAAAGTACTTCCTGGCTCGCCATAAGGCCGAGTAATCTTACGCTATGAATCGATACACCGTCAACCTGACCACCACGGGTACCGGCGAGCGTTTCTTTTTTTGTTACAGGATAAATAAAAGGTTTGCCGCGTGCCTTAACCATCTCTTTAGCCGTAGTCAAAGCTGTTCCAGACGGAGCATCGGCTTTTTCGTTATGATGTAACTCTATGACTTCACTGTAATCAAAGAACCTGGATGCGATCTTGGACAAATGTAGCAGCACTATAGAACCTAGAGCAAAATTGGGTGCTACGATAGCGCCCACTTTATTATCGACAGCTAATTGATTAATTTCCTTTAGATTATCATCTGATAAGCCAGATGTACCGATGACCACATTAATACTTTTTTTGAGAGCCACGCGCGCCGCGGCCATGGCAGCCTCGGCGATTGTGAAATCTGCCAGGACTTTTGGTACTGATTTTCCCAGAAGCGAGCTCAGGTCGCTGGAAAGGGGCACCTTAGTTGCACCGTCCGGCAGAGTTAGCTGGTCTTGAGTTGCCTTGATATCGACAGCACCGACCAGCTTAAGTTCGGGGTCCTTACTGATGGCAGCCACCACCTCCTTGCCCATTTTGCCCATAGCGCCGTGTACCAGTACAGTTATCGGTTCCATATCCCACCCCTCGATTTTGATAAAAGTATGGACTTTAACGCCATTTAGGAGTATGGCGTCGGCTATCTTTTCTCTCGCGTGGTTGGCCGCCGGGTCGATATTTCTGAGGCCGCGGAGGAGGACGGCGCGTTACCAATGGTTCCCCAGCAGGGCCTGTTCGAGCCGCCGAGGTATCTGAAAAGACGGCTCGGCGTGATAGGTTTATCCTTCCCATATGGTCGATTTCAATAACTTTAACCATAATCTCATCGCCCGCCTTGACTACATCTTCAACCTTGGCTACATGGTAGTCGGCAAGTTCACTTATGTGGACAAGCCCTTCCTTCCCTGGAAGGATTTCGACAAAAGCACCGAAGTTGGTCAAACGGGTTACCTTTCCAGTATAAATTTCGCCGACCTCAACATCCCGGGTCAGGCTCTCTATTTTCTCGATGGCTTTCTGCGCTGCTTCCTGGCTGGGTGAACCGATAATCACTGTGCCATCGTTTTCAACATCTATTGTCACCTTGGTCTCCTCAGTGATGGAACGGATGGTCTTGCCTCCGGGTCCTATTACGGCGCCGATTTTACTGGGGTCAATCATCATCTTATACATCCGGGGTGCGTACGGGCTCAGTTCCGTGCGGCTGGCGCTGATAATCTGGCTCAGCTTCTCCAATATCACCGTATGGGCTTCGCGGGCTTGCTTTATTGCTTCAGCCAGAATATCGTAGCTTATACCCTTCAGTTTGATGTCTAACTGGAGAGCCGTAATTCCTTTGGCCGTGCCTGCCACCTTAAAGTCCATGTCACCCCAGGCGTCTTCCATACCTTCGATATCGGTCAGCACTATATGGTCGCTATTGTTCGTAACCAGCCCCATGGCGATACCCGCCACCGGAGCCTTAATTGGGACGCCAGCATCCATCAAAGACAGAGTAGAGCTGCAGACGCTGGCCATGGAAGTGCTGCCATTGGAGCTTAGCACTTCCGATACCAGGCGTATGGTGTAAGAGAACTCGTCCTCAGAAGGTATCACCGGCGTCAGGGCTCTTTCGGCCAGAGCGCCGTGTCCTATCTCACGTCGACCCGGTGAACCGAGACGTTTAACCTCTCCCGTGGAAAAAGGCGGGAAGTTGTAATGGTGCATGAAACGCTTGGTTTCTTCCAGTCCCAGGCCATCAATAAGCTGCTCCTGGCGAAGCGAGCCTAGTGTAGTTATGGTCAGTACCTGGGTTAACCCCCTATTAAACAGGCCGGAGCCGTGGGTCCGCGGCAGAAAACCGACCTGGCCGCTAATCGGGCGTATCTCCTTGGGCTGGCGGCCGTCAAGATGCAATCTTTTTCCCAGAATATAAGCCCTGGCCGCTTTCTTCATCAGGTTTTCCAGCGCGGCGTTAATATCTGCTTCTGTGTACGTTTCCTTAAATTTTTCCAGTGCCTCGTGCTTTACGGCTTCAATAGCTTTCTCTCGGAAAGAGCGTTCCGCCAGTACCACTGCCTCACTTAACCTGCTTCCGAATTCCGAAGAAATGAGATTCGGCAGTTCATCGGTCTCGGGAAGCTTGACCTCGAGTTTGGGCCGGCCGCAGGCCTGCCTTAAACTTTCCTGCAGCTTAATGATATCTTGATTAGCCTGGTGGCCGAACCTGATACCTTCCAGAACTATGTCGTCTGATACCTCCTTGGCTCCGGCTTCCACCATTACTATGGCTTCGCTGGTACTGACAACGACAAGGTCAAGGAGGCTGTCCTGCAACTGAGGCAAGGTGGGATTCAGTACCAGATTGCCGCCTATGTATCCCACCCGCACTGCGGCTACCGGGCCGAAAAAGGGGACTGAAGATATGTTTGTCGCTGCCGAGGCTCCGTTGACAGCTAGTATATCGGGATCATTTTCCTGGTCGGTGGAAAGGACAGTAACCACAACCTGGACATCATTGCGGAGGTTTTTATCGAAGAGCGGGCGCAGGCTGCGGTCGGTTAACCGGCCGGCTAGAGTAGCTTCCTCGCTGGGCCGTCCCTCTCTTCTGATGAAGCTTCCCGGGATTTTGCCCACGGCATAGTGCCGTTCCTCGTAATCTACGGTTAAATGGACGAAATCGCCGTCGCCGCGCGGTTCCTCGCTGATACAGACGGTGACTAAAACGACAGTATCGCCATAGCGAACTGTAACAGCACTATCGGCTTGTGCTGCCAGATTTCCTGTATCAATGGATAGACACCTACCCCCAATTTCACCCTGGACGGTCTCAGACATAAATCCACCCGTACACCTAGCTTATTTCCTCAGGCCTAACCTGGAAATTAAGCTGCGATAATTCTTAACGTCTTTCTTTGCGGCGTAGGCTAGCAGGCGCCTTCGTTGTCCGATGAGCTTAAGCAGCCCACGACGGGTGTGATGGTCATGAGGATGTGTCTTCAAGTGCTCGGAGAGTTGGTTAATCCTCTCCGTAAGCAGCGCTACCTGGACCTGTGTGGAACCGGTATCGCCATCGTGGACCTTATAGTCCGCGACGATAGCGCTCTTCTTCTCTTTGTCCAATTTTATTCTCCTTTATCTCCGTAACGCACAATTATATCACAGCGTCGGAAACTGTGCACAAGAAATCTTTCGGCGCCCTTTTTTAGATGATTTTTGTGCGAAAAATTTTAAAATAACGGCTGTTCAAGATTGAAAAAATCTCATTATTAACTTTAGCAACTGCCACAATATGGAGTATAATTACGGCATGTCCTCCCAGGTTTTTTACCGAAAATGGCGACCTCAAAACCTTTCGGAAGTAGTGGGACAGGAGCACGTTACCCAGACGCTGCGCCATGCTGTGGCCGGCGGGCGGGTAGCCCACGCTTACTTATTCTGCGGGCCCAGAGGTACCGGCAAGACCAGCACCGGGCGCATACTGGCCAAGGCTATAAATTGTCTGAACCCGGAGCAGGGCGAGCCCTGTAATAGCTGCACCTTATGTAAAGCTATCAACGAAGCTAGCGCTCCCGATATTATAGAAATTGACGCCGCCAGTAACCGGGGTATCGATGAAATCCGCGACCTCAGAGAAAAGGTCAACTACACCCCGAACGTAGCCCGCTACAAGGTCTACATCATCGATGAAGTCCATATGAT
>Ga0136653_10001004_pt1 | contig 15199 bp, 9 predicted proteins | sample LakKivw275mmetaG_FD_94866 | JGI IMG/M metagenome (GOLD analysis project Ga0136653, IMG submission 94866) | Anoxic lake water microbial communities from Lake Kivu, Rwanda to study Microbial Dark Matter (Phase II) - Lake Kivu water 275m metaG... | ecosystem: Environmental > Aquatic > Freshwater >... | reverse complement strand
ATGTCCGGTATGCCGCCTATAAAGCCAACCGGCCGCCGATGCCCGAAGATCTGCGGGCCTCGGTTCCTTATATCCGTAAAATCATTGAAGCTTTCCGGATCCCGATCCTCGAACGGGAAGGATATGAAGCCGATGACGTGATCGGCACAATGGCCAAACAGGCGGAAAAACTGGGATATACGGTGTTTATGATGACGCCTGACAAGGATTATACCCAGTTGGTGGATGAGCGGATCCTGATACTTAAACCCCGCCGGTCGGGCAATGACACTGAAATCATCGGTCCCGGGGAGGTACGCAGGGATTTCGGCATTGAGCGTCCCGAACAGGTGATTGATGTTCTGGCGCTCTGGGGGGATGCGGCCGATAATATTCCCGGTGCTCCCGGGATCGGAGAGAAAACGGCCAAGGATCTTATACACCGGTATGGCTCGGTGGATGCTATCTACGAGCATCTGGATGAATTAAAGGGGAAACAAAAAGAATCGCTCCTTAATTTCAAGGAACAGGTTATGCTGGCGAGGGAATTGGTGACTATTTGCCTGAACGCCGGCATTGACGTGCATCCCGATCAGCTGGTCCGGCAAAATCCTGATGAACAGATGCTGCGGACGCTCTTCGAGGAGCTTGAGTTCCGGAACCTGCTGGCGCGTGTGCTGCAACCGAAGGCTGAAACCGATCTTTTTGCAGCCCCGGTTGAACCTCCCAAACAGGAATCCCTGTTCCGGGAGAGCGGAATATTTCCGGCAGGGGGGCCTGCCGTCAGCATACAAACCACTCCGCATCAGTATGATCTGGTAACAACTATCCATGAAGTCGAAAAAATTGCCGGGGAACTTTCACGCCTGGATTCCTTTTGCTTCGATACCGAAACAACCGGATTGGATGCCCTAAAGGCTGAAATTGTCGGCCTTGCCTTGTCATACCAACCCGGAAAAGCCTGGTACATCCTTTTGCCTGAGGACCGCCGGGAGGTCCTCCGGATGCTGCAGCCGCTAAAGCCGCTGTTTGAAAACCCTGCCATCGGGAAGACCGGACAAAACATCAAATATGACCTCCAGATCCTCGGCAATTACGGCATCCGGGTAAACGGACCGCTGTTCGACACCATGCTGGCACATTACCTGCTGAATCCCGACGAGCGGCACAATCTTAATTTCCTGGCCGAAAAATACCTGGATTACAAGATGATTCCCATCGAGGAGCTGATCGGCCAGAAAGGCAGGGACCAGTTGTCGATGAGCAGCGTGGATCCCGTGATTCAAAAAGAATATGCCGGTGAGGACGCAGACATAACCGGCCGGCTGAAACCCATTCTCGGCCAGGAGCTGGAGAAGGCCGGGCTCACCGCCCTGTTCGGGGATGTCGAGATGCCGCTGGTTCCCGTACTGGCTTCCATGGAAAAATCGGGTATCCGGCTCGACAAGATCACCCTCGCGGATATTTCGCTCGGCTTATCGGAAGAGATCGAAAACCTCGAAAAAGAGATCACGGAAATGGCTGGCATCGCTTTTAACGTGGCTTCTCCCAAACAGCTGGGTGAGATCCTTTTCGAGCATTTGAAAATCGATCCCCAGGCTCGCCGGACGCGCAGCGGGCAATTTTCGACCAGCGAAGAGGTCCTGACAAAGCTTGCCAACCGTCATCCGATCGTGAACAAGATACTGGAATTCAGGGGATTGACAAAACTACTAAACACGTATATCGACACCCTGCCGGATCTGGCAGATGCCCAAACCGGAAAGATCCACACACACTTCAACCAGGCCATTACCTCAACCGGCCGACTGAGTTCCATCAATCCAAACATGCAAAATATCCCGATCCGTGAAGAGCGCGGCCGGGAGATCCGGAAAGCGTTTGTGGCTTCCGACGCGGAACACGTGATCCTTTCGGCCGACTATTCACAAATCGAGCTGCGCATCATGGCCCACATGAGCCGGGATGAAAACATGCTGGCCGCTTTCAACCGCTCGGAAGATATCCATACGGCCACTGCCGCCGCCATTTACCGGGTCCGTCACGACCAGGTGACGCGGGAGATGCGGTCGAAGGCCAAAGTGGCCAACTTCGGAATTATTTACGGGATATCGAGCTTCGGCCTTTCGCAGCGACTCAACATCTCGCGCCCGGAAGCCAGGAGTTTTATCGATGGCTATTTTACCTCCTACCCGGGTATCAAAGCTTACATGGATCAAAGCATTCGCGTTGCCCGTGAACACGGATATGTCACCACGATCCTGGGGCGCCGCCGTTATCTGCCTGATATTCTCTCTGAAAACCAGGTGGTTCGTGGAATGGCCGAACGAAATGCCATTAATTCCCCGATCCAGGGTTCGGCTGCCGACATCATCAAAATAGCCATGGTCCGCATTTACGGCCAGATGGAAAAATATGGATTAAGGAGCCGGATGGTATTGCAGGTGCATGACGAACTGAATTTCGACGTTTATCTGCCTGAACTGAACCAGCTTCGTGAAATAGTCAGGCATGAAATGGAACACGCCATCCAGCTCCGTGTACCGCTGGTGATTGACATTGGTGAAGGCCGTAATTGGCTGGAGGCTCACGGATGACGAAACCCGGGATTACCGGAGCCATCCTGGCCGGCGGTCAAAGCCGGCGGATGGGATCCGGCAAAGCTCTGATCCCTTGGAAAAACAAGCCCCTGATCCAGTGGGTATACGACTCCTTGTCCGAAGTTTGTTCCGATATCCTGATCATAGCCAACAAAGGCGATTACTCCTTCCTCCGGGCATGGGTTTTCCCTGACAATTTCCCGGGCAACGGCCCCGCCGCAGGCATCGAAGCGGCACTTTCCCATTCCCTGACCGAATCAACCCTGATCGTCTCTTGCGACACCCCAAACCTCAATCCCGGCCTGTTCCACTTTCTGTTCAGCCGCCATGGCTCCTACGATATCTCCATTTGCGGCCATGACGGGATCGATGAACCGTTGATCGGCCTCTTCAACCGCAGCGTCCATTCCCTGTTCCGGTCAGCCATTCTTGAAGGAAATCCCCGCCCCCCGGGGATCATCAGGAAGACAAACTGGCAAGTGATTGAAATATCGCCCGTCCTTGATTTTTACAGCCCCGATTTGTTCCTAAACTTGAATAGCCCTGAAGACCTGGCATGGCACGGGCATAATTAAAACCGGTGAAATGAGCCTTCTGGTGCTGGTTTCCTCGGTTCACCGGGAACACGCGCTTGAAGCCCTGCGGCAATGCGTGGACCTGATCAAGGAGAAACTTCCTGTCTGGAAAAAAGAGATCTATGCCGATGGCTCCACCCGATGGATCGGATAGTCAGCGTGCATTCAGCATTTGCCGGTATTCCTGCGCATTTTCGAGAATCTCATGGGCCCGGACGATCACCTCGTCATCACGAATCATAAACTCAATGCGGCCTTTCTGATAATAATAGCGCCCGACAATCTCATCCGCCAGCATGACCGAAATCTCGGGTTTCAGGTTAGCCAGGTCCTTGCCCAAATTGTGTGAAAGGTTCGTCTTCAGTTCCTCAAACAAGTGGGCTGAGCTCTCGTAATATTTTTCCGCCTTGGCCATCCGGACGAGGGTTTGCAAGGCTGCTTCGCTGCCGGTTTCATAGCTGAAATTCTGCCCGGCCAGAAAATCGCGGAAATCACTGTAAACCTCATCGGTCAGGACGAATTCCGAAGGCTTGGCTGCCTGTTGATGGAAATTCCGGTACCGGGTCGCATAATCGAAGATCAGGTTGCTGTATAAAAGGTTGGCGGTCACGCTGCTAAGCTGCAAAGGGTTCGTGATGATATCCGGAACGATACCGCCGCCGTCACGAACGATCCGCCCGCGTTTCGTCCGGTATGCCGAAATCAGGGAATCGGGGACATGGCCCACGCTGCCGTCAGCCCTCCGGTTGCCGTAATCGAGGGCTTGTATGCACCTTCCGCTGGGAATATAATACTTGGCCGTTGTAAGCTTCAGGTTGGCATTGTAGCTCAGGTTCCGGGTTGTCTGGACAAGACCCTTCCCGAAGGTCCTCTGTCCGATGATCACACCCCTGTCAAGGTCCTGCATGGCTCCTGCCACTATTTCGGCAGCCGATGCGGAACCCGAATTGACCAGGACTGCAACGGGAATCAGCGTATCCACCGGCTCGTAACGACAGGAATAAGTGACCTCCCATTGCTTTGATTTGCCCCTTGTGCTTACAATTTCCTGTCCCTTTGGAACGAACAGGTTCATGACCTCAACCGCTTCAATCAGCAATCCGCCGGGATTACTGCGGAGATCGAGAATCACTCTGACCGCACCCTGGTCTTTTAGCTTCAGCAGGGCTTCACGAACTTCACGTCCGGCTCCCTCCGTAAAGCCAGAGAGCCGGATGTAACCCGTACCACCCTCCATCAGCTTGAAATAGGGCACATTGGGAAACCTGATGATCTCACGGATCAGGTTTACTGTCAGCTTTTCTTTCGTGTACGGCCTTTCAACCGTAAGTTTCACCGATGAACCCACCGGGCCTTTCATCAATGGGCTGATCTCGGCCGTTGTTTTTCCCTCCACGGAACGGTCATCGATCTTCAGGATGACGTCCCCGGCACGAAGCCCGGCCCGCACGGCCGGAGAACCTTCATAGGGGTCCGAAATAAAGATCCGCGAACTGTCCTGCGCAATGGTCGCGCCTACGCCACCATATTCCCCTGTCGTCATCAACTGCAGGTCTTCCGTTTGCGATTCCGGGATGTAAACCGTATAGGGATCCAGGGTCCTGAGCATCTGGTCGATACTGGTGCGGATCAACTTTCCGGGATCCGTCTCATCGACATAATACAATTCCAGTTCCCTGACCAGGGAATGATATATCTCAAGGTTTTTAGACCATTCGAATTCCTTGTCGTACCAGCCCGAAAACAGGACTGGCATCATCAGGAAGAGAAGGGTCGCGAACAGGATCTTACCGGTCTTTTTCATCTTTTCGTTGTCTAAGGTACAGGATCATATCCATGGCCGCCCCACGGATGGCACCTGAGTAATCTTTTGATACCCAGATAACTGCCTTTTACCGGGCCATGTTTTTTAACCGCTTGGATATAAAATTGCGAACAGGTTGGCGTATACCGGCAATTGGAACCCAGATAAGGAGAAATGGCGTGCTGATAAAACCTTACCAGTTGGATCAACAGCCATCCAATTCCCTTCCCTGTCACATCCAATGCTTTCTTCATGTTAGCACGACTTGCCGGCTTCTTCTTCCAATCTTCGGATGACCAGGTCCATTTTCCGGTCTATTTCCGAAAATGGCAATACTACATCCGCTCCATAAACCAGGAGGACCAACAGGTTATTGTTCCGTTCCGTTAAAAAAGAATAGAGTTCTCCCTTTCGCCGGCGCCAGGACTCCCGGATCCGCCGCTTGATCAGGTTGCGCGTGACCGCCTTTTTAAACTGCTTTTTCTTTACAGCAACCGCAAACTGTACCGGAGGATCCTGTTCGGATAACTGCTTTTCACGGAAAATGACCCGGAACGGGTAAACATAAAAACTTTTCCCGCCGGCCAACAGAGCCTCAAACCTTCGTTTCAGACAAAGGCGTTCACTCTTGCCGAACGATTCATCCATCAGTTATTTGGAGGATTTCTTGCAAAGTTCCCCAAGAAATTTATCCAGGGCCATGGTCATTGACGGGAACTCCGGGGAGGGGACCTTCACATCTACGTGCAGTCCTGCGTTCTCTGCGGCTTTTGCCGTATTGTGCCCGAATGTCCCGATGCACTTTTCACCCTGCGTAAATCCCGGAAAATTCTCAAACAACGATTCAATTCCTACCGGGCTGTAAAACACCAGCATATCAAAATCGTCCAGGTTCAAATGCCTCAAATCCGAACTGACGGTGCGGTAAAAGAAGGCTTTGGTAAAACTCAGGTTATTCTGTGTCAATAATCCCGGAATCTCATCATTGTGCACAGTCGAGATCGGAACCAGGTATTTTTCATCCTTGTGCTTCACCAGCACATCAATGAGATCATCAAGGGTTTTCTGTCCGAAAAAAATCTTTCGCTTTCGGTAAACGATATACTTCTGCAAGTAAACCGCAATGGATTCCGACGTGCAAAAATATTTCATGGTATCTGGCACCTGAACACGGACCTCGTCACAAATCCGGAAGAAATGATCAATGGCCGTCCGGCTGTTGAAAATGACCGCGGTATGGTCCAGAATATTGACCCGGGCTGCCCTGAAATCCTTCGCCTGGACACCTTCTACATGGATAAACTGGTGAAACTCCAGATTGACCTTGTATTTGTCAGCCACCTCGGAATAAGGGGATTTTTCAGTGGTAGGCTGAGGCTGGGAGATAAGTATTCTCTTAATCTTCAAGATGTTGCTACCTTTAGTGATACAGAAAAAGTCATTCTCACCATCCTTCCGTTATGGATTTTATCGCCCACCACAAGGGAAGAATTTCAAGGGTACAAAGGTATAAAATCATATAGAATAACGAAATACGTCTGGATTTCAACAATTCCAATTCACGGAAGATAGTGTACACAAGCCAGGATGCAAGTGTCAACCATATGATTATCAACAATATAAATTTTAATATGCCGGCCAGGAAAGGAAGTGCAACAACGGGTATCAGCAATACCCGGCTAAGTGTCTGAAAATTAAAGATCCATACCTGGTTGAACCGAAGGGCGATTTCTTTGTTTTGCATGGAAAGCCCAAACAGGAAGACCAGCAAGATCCGCAGGATACAATAAAAAAAAACGAGTCCAAGAATAGCCAGAAATCGCAGCAAAGGACGATCGTACAAGTTTATTTCCCGCAACAAGGAAACCTGCATATAGATGCTGATGGCCAAGCACAGGACAGGGACGATATTGAGAAGAAGACCCGGTCGCGAGAAAAGGGTATTTCGTTCTTCCATCAGCTTGGCTGCCTCATAACGATTGAAAAAAGAATAAGACAGCCTCTCGTGGTAACGGGGAAAAAGAAGCCTGCTCAATACATACAGGGCGACCGTGAACAGGGCAAAAACCACCATCCAATCGGTATCCGGGACAATCCTTTCCTGGTTCCTGAGAAAATAATCATTCATGCCACCGCAAAAGTACAGCTTTTTATGCTTTTCGGCCGGAAGCCGATCATGACAAAGGAAACCGAAGGAAAAAGTGGTTACTGGATTTTGAACATAAGAACATAGGGGGCTTCAATCCGGTCTTTTTCTGAAATAGTCATGCACGATTTTGGCTTTTGCGGTTCCTACGACCGGTATCAACTGTCCAATCGTGGCATTCCTGATCTGTTCCGTTGAGTCAAAAGCACTAAGCAACCGGTTCCGGGTTTTTTCTCCGATACCTGGTATCCTGTCCAATTCAGAAACCGCCAGTCCTTTCTCCCTCTTCTTCCGGTGGTGGGATATGCCAAACCTGTGGGCTTCATCCCTCATTTGCTGGATCAATCTCAGGCTTACGGATTTTTTATCCAAATACAGGGGTACGGAATCGTTGGGGAAATAAATTTCCTCCAGGCGTTTGGCAATCCCTACGATAGCCACCCGTTGCCTGAGACCCAGGGCGTCAAGGCTTTTAACAGCCGATCCAAGCTGGCCCTTGCCACCGTCAATGATAACCAGTTGAGGCAATTCCGATCCTTCTTCAATCATCCGCCGGTATCTCCTGAAAACAACCTCTTCCATCGAAGCATAGTCATCAGGTCCCTGAACGCTCCTGATATTGAAATGACGGTAATCTTTCTTGCTGGGTATGGCGTTCCGGAAAACTATGCATGCGGCTACGGCATTGGTGCCCTGAATGTTGGAATTATCAAAGCACTCAATATGAACGGGCAGGTCGGGAAGTCGCAGGTCTTTTTGCAGAGCCTCCAGCTTGCGTCCGACACGTGAAACGCTGATGTGCCTTACCTGTTGTTTCTGTCTTTCCAGCTTGAAGTATCGGGCATTCCGGGCCGATAGTTCCAGCAAGGCTTTTTTATCACCTTTTTGGGGTATGGTGGCGGTTACGTTTTTAAGAGGATACTCCAGCGGAAAAGGAATGATAATTTCTGGGGCATTGCTTCCTGTCTGGTTCCGCAATTCCACAATGGCTATGCTGAGCAATTCCTCATCTGATTCATCCAACCTTTTCTTGAGCTCCAGTGAATGGGTCTGCACCAGGGAACCGTCCATCACTTTCATGAAGTTGACATATCCCGCCTTGTCATCGGTCACGATTGAAAAAACATCCACATGTGCGATGCGGGTATTTGCTACCATTGATTTGCTCTGGAACTTCTCGAGAATCTCCAGGCGTTCCCTGATCACTTCGGCGTCTTCATAAGCGTATCTGGCAGACAGCTGGGCCATTTCTTCCTTAAGAATGCGGATAACCGACTGAGTATTACCCTTTAATATCTTTTCAATCTGTCCAACCTGCCGCAAATATTCCTCATGGCTCTGATTGCCCGTACAGGGAGCCAGGCAATTGCCAATGTGATATTCCAGGCAAACCTTGAATTTACCCGACTGAATATCAGCCTCATTTAGATTCAACTTGCAGGTCCTGATCTTATATAGGCTTGAGATCAGGTCTGTCAGGTTTCTCCAGACTTTCCCTGAGGTGTACGGCCCGAAATATTGAGATCCGTCACGAACCAGCTGCCGCGTGGTGTACACACGTGGAAAGGGTTCCTTCCTGATGCATATCCAGGGATAGGTCTTGTCGTCCTTGAGTAAGACATTGTACCTGGGCATATGCCTCTTGATCAGGTTGTTCTCCAGCAACAGGGCGTCACTTTCCGTATCCACGACAAGTGGGCTGACTGAACGTATTTTCCTGATCAACACGGCCAGTTTGGCATTATCGGGGGCTTTCTTAAAATAGGAGGAAACTCTTTTCTTCAGGTTTTTTGCTTTCCCGATGTAAATGATCTGTCCTTCTCCGTCGATGAACTGGTATATACCCGGTTTTTCAGGCAGCCGTCTGACACTCTCCATCAGCTCCGGATCCGGAGAATACTGTTCAAATCGCGTCGCCATTTTTACTGCGCCTTTAATGAAACGAAACTGAACCGGTCGCCGTCAAACAGCCCTGCATCACCTATCTTCAGGTGCGGAATTACGAGCAATGCCATAAACGCCAAGGTCATAAAAGGAGCCTTTAAGTCAGATCCCATCGCCCGGGCTTGTTCGGTGAGCATCCGGTACTTTTTCCCGGTTTCAGTGACGGTATCCATGCCCATCAGGCCCGCTACCGGAAGAGGCAAAATTTCTCCTTCGTTTTCAGAAAAGACAGAAATCCCTCCTTTGTTCCTGATTATCAAGTTTATGGCGCCAGACAACTCCTTATCATCGGTACCCACTGCGATCAGGTTGTGGCTGTCATGCGCTATGCTGGAAGCCATGGCGCCTTTTTTAAGTCCGAATCCTTCTATCCAGCCAATGGAAGGAACACCGGGGCCATAGCGGTTGATGACCACTATTTTTAAAATGTCATTCCTGATATCTGGCATGATATATCCCTGGTTTTCAGTCAGTTTCTGGATTTTATGCTCCGTAACGAGTTCGCCGTCGAACGCCCGGATTACCCGGTACATCCCCTCCTCTCCTCTGACAGCCAGGTCAGCCGGATTAACCGCCTGTGCCTCAAAACGGTTTACCGGGATAATTTCCGGTAGCCGTGATTGAGAGGCCCCTTCCCCTGCCACCCGCGTGCCGTTTATCCAGGTTGATGATACATGAAACCGATCGAGGTCATCAACCAGTATGAAATCGGCCGGATCATTCGCCCTGAGCAGGCCAACGTTCAAATGGTAATGCCTGATTGGATTCAGGCTTGCCGCCTGGTACAAGTCAAAGAAATCCAATCCTTTCTGCAAGCCTTTCCTGATGAGCCTGTCGATGTGTCCCTCCGCCAGGTCGTCGGGGTGAAAATCGTCTGTACAGAGCATGACGGATTCCGGATTTGTGCCGATCAGTGGCCATAATGCGTCAAAATTCCTTGCCGCGCTTCCTTCCCTGATCAGTACTTTCATCCCCAGTGATATCTTTTCTTCCGCTTCTTTCAGCGACATGCATTCATGGTCTGTCGAAATCCCTGCACCGATATACTGTTCAAGATCTTTTCCAATCAGTCCCGGAGCGTGACCGTCAACCGGGTATTGATATTTTTTTGCCATCCTAATTTTTTCCATCACCTCCTCTTCCCCGAAAATAACTCCCGGATAATTCATCATTTCACCCAGTGCTACCACTTCCTTGCTTTTAAATAGTGTTTCTATTTCTTTGGCTTTAAGCCTGGCACCCGATTTTTCCATTTCAGTTGCCGGTACGCAGGAAGGGGCTGTAAAAAACATTTTTATTCTTGCCTTTTTAGCGTCTTCAATCATCAGCCTGATCCCATCCAGGCCCAATACATTGGCTATTTCATGAGGATCTGACACGGTAGCCACAGTTCCATACCTTGATGCTTCCTCAGCGAAGCGGCTCGGCATGACCATTGAACTTTCGAGGTGCACATGTGAATCAACCAGTCCTGCCAATATTAATGGCATATTGCTTCCTATGGCTGGCTTCAGTGTTCTTGTTTTTTCTTCTTCACTGATCGAAGCAATTCTCCTGCCTGTTACCTTTAGACAACCTTTATAGAATTCCCGTTTAGCTAAATCGGCAAACCAACCTTTAATAACAGTGGTAGCCATGAATGTTTTATGTTATTGATTTATTGCATTATGCCTGTTCCGAAATGAAGCAAAGAAAGATAGTTCCACGTGGAACGTTTTAACGTCCCAGCAAAATAAGCAAGACATTAATATCAGCCGGACTTACACCGGGAATTCTTGAAGCCTGAGCAATGGTTTCAGGTAAAATTTTGGTAAGCTTTTCTCTAGCTTCCATGGTCAAACCATTTATCTCATTGTATTTTATTCTCTTTGGAATATTTATTTTCTCAAGCTTCTTGATTTTTTCTGCAATCTGCTTTTCCCTTTCAATATAACCTTGGTATTTGATACTGATCTCTGCGCCTTGAATGATCTCCTCCTGCCATTCCTCCTCTTTGTTTATTTGGTGCATCAGCCCGGGAATGGCATCGGCCAGGTTTTTTATACCTACCTGTGGTCTCCCTATCAGATCTATCAGCTTTACTTTTTGTTTTATCGTTGATGTCTTCTGCCTGATTAGTGTTTCGTTTATTGCTTTCGGATCAACTGATGATTTACAGGCAAAATCTACCAGCTCCTCAATACCTTTTCTCTTTCTTTCTAGTATTCGTATCCTTTCCTCCGATGCCAATCCTAATGAATGACTTAATTCCGTCAAACGCTCATCTGCATTGTCCTGTCTTAGCATGATGCGGTACTCTGCACGCGAAGTGAACATCCTGTAAGGTTCGTCCACACCTTTTGTTACCAGGTCGTCTATCAATACACCTATATAGGCCTGATCCCTTTTCAGAATGCATTCCTCCTTGCCCATTATTTTGTTGTTGGCGTTAATTCCCGCCATAATACCTTGGGCTGCTGCTTCTTCGTAACCTGTGGTTCCGTTGATCTGTCCTGCAAAATAGAGGTTCTTTATCCTTTTTGTTTCAAGTGTTGACTTGAGCTGCGTCGGATCAAAGTAGTCATATTCAATCGCATAGCCTGGCCTGAACCATTCAACCTTATTAAAACCCTCAATTTCTCTCAGGGCTTTCAATTGCACTCTCCAGGGAAGGGAAGAGGAGAAGCCGTTAAGGTAATATTCTACCGTATCCGCACCTTCCGGTTCAACGAACAATTGGTGCTTATCCTTATCGGAAAAGGTCACCAGTTTTGATTCTATGCTGGGACAATACCTGGGTCCCGTCCCTTTTATGGTCCTGTCAAACATGGGAGATTCGTCAAACCCCTCCTGCAAGGTGCGGTGCACATCTGCAGAAGTCCAGGTGATATAGCATGATTTACTTTCTATTGTTTTATGTATGGGATTCAGGTATGAGAACGGAAAGGTCCAATCATCCCCCTTCTGCTCGGTTAGTTTGGTGAAGTCAATGGTCCTTCCGTCCAGCCTGGGTGGTGTTCCGGTTTTCATCCTTCCTGTCCTGAAACCCAGATCCCTTATGCTGTCCGATAATCCGTAAACCCCTGGTTCTGATGCTCTTCCGCCCTTAATTTTTTGTTTTCCGATATGCATTAATCCATTCAGGAATGTTCCATTGGTTAGTATTACGCTTTTGGCGTTAAACCTGATACCTAACTGGGTTTCAACTCCTTTGGCCTCTTCATCTCTGATAATGATCCTTGTCACCGTGTCCTGAAACAGGCTCAGGTTTCTTATTCCCTCCAGCCTCTGTCGCCATATCATGCTGAACTTGACCCGGTCGCACTGTGCTCTCGGACTCCACATGGCAGGTCCTTTGCTTTTGTTCAACATTCTGAACTGTATCATGGAGGCATCCGTAACCAGTCCGGTCAATCCTCCCATCGCATCAATTTCTCTTACGATCTGGCCCTTGGCTATACCCCCTATTGCCGGATTGCATGACATAAAGGCCATTTTATTCATGTCCATCGTGATCAGCAGGGTCTTCGATCCCATGCTGGCTGCTGCGGCCGCTGCTTCACACCCTGCATGTCCTGCTCCCACCACTATTATGTCATATTCTTTCAGCATTCCTCGTTTTCCTTTTCATAATTGATATCAATCCTTATAGATGCCAAGGTATAAATCTTCCATTCGGGTCATTTCCTTTCTTTTTTCCTTTGTATTATCATTATAACCAGTGAGATGCAATATGCCATGAATCATCACTCTTTTTATTTCTTCCAGATAGCTGACGTTGTTTTTCCTGGCATTTTCTTCGATTCGTTCGATGCTGATCAGAATATCACCACTTATTTTTTCGCCTTTCGTATAATCGAAAGAAATCACATCTGTGTGGTAGTCCCTTTTTAAAAATTCCCGGTTCACCTTTAACAAATATTCATCACTGCAAAAAACGATATTGGTGACTCCTGTTTTTTTACCTTCTTTTTCAATGGCATCTTCAAGCCATTTTTTTAATGACTTTCTTTTGATCTTTCCCGGATGCCGGTCTTCGTTAATGAAGTTAATTGCCATTTTTATTTTTTCCTCTCTTCAATATATTTCCTGTATTTCTCGTTATAGAATTCCTTTAGTTTTAGTTCCTTGTATTTTAACGATTGCCTGAATAGTTTGTTAGCCTCTTCTTCCTTTAATATTTCTTTCTCATTAGGTTTAAACTCTCCCCTGAATTCCTTTGATTCCCTCCTATTATCATTTTCTCTTTCTTTTTCCGCATTTTCAGCTTCGAGTAACCTTGTTCTTATCCATTCATCTTTTTCCAAAGTCCAATCTCCCAGCCGGTTATATACTATGTCCTTTTCAACATCTTTCATCATTTCCGCAGCCTGTTGCAATCGCTCTTTTGCATTGCTCCCTATTATTCCGCTCTGAGCCAGTCTTTCTATTTTTTTTCTCATCATTTCCCTTTCTCCCAGCATCTTTGATAGTTCTTGCCTTACTTCTGTTCCATCCTTTCCCTGGGTTAATTTTTTTATGGCATTCTTCAATCGTTCTTTCAATGACTCCTGTATTTTTTTTGCATCGCTCATTTCTTCTGAACCATCACCTTCATCCTTATCCTTTTTTCTTGAATCTTTAAAACCACTTTTTCCCGAACCGGTTCCTGCCCTTCTTTCCATTCCCTTTATCAGTTCATCTATTTTCAGAACCAGGTTGTTAACCTCGCTCATTATTTTATTCTGTTCTATCTTTACAACGGCCAACCTGTTTAGTCTCATGGCTTCGAATATATTTTTCATTGAGGTTTCCACGTGGAACAATTCCTCTCCTGCAATTTTTGCTACTATTGGTTGTTTATAGCCTAGGCTTTTCAAACTGTCAGATATTTTCCCGAATTTCTCTTGCAGCATTTTCTGTTCCTTTGGCAGAGGTATTCCTGACCTGTTTATTCGTTGGATCCTATTTATATCTTCATTAATTTTTTCCTGGGCCATACTAAAATCGTTAAGGGAATTTCGAATCTGTCTTAATTCTTCAATATCCACCAGTTGCGAACTTTCCATTGCCTCTCCTAGCATATTGCTTATGTTATCTGCCAACTCCGAGATTTTTCTTGCCGCCTTCCCTTTGCACTTTTTTATTTCCTGATCTCCTGACTTTACATATTCATTAATCGAGTCATTTGTTTCCTGTCTTTCTTTTATAAATTCTTCTAAATTTATCGGTTCCTTCAATTTTTTATTTTCTTCCAGGTTTTTTTCATACTTATCCTCCCATTGTCCAAACCCTTCTTTTGTTTCTTTTTTCAAATTTTCTTCACTTCTTTCGCTTTTCTCCAACGTTTCCGATAATTTTCTTAATTCATTTGCCCTTTCAGTTATATTTTTCTCTATTTCATATTTTTTTAACAGTTCAATGGCCATGTCCATTTGCTCCTTCATTTTTTCAAGATTCATCTCTATTTTTTCCGTCGCTTCATTTGCCAGCCTTTCGTTATATTCATTGGCCAGTTTTCCGAACTCCTCCAGTAGTTTTTTCAATTCATCATCAACTATGTTTTTCAAAAGATCCTCTATTTCCTTTGCTCTTTTTATTAATTCTAGATCGTTGTTTGTCTTTTCCACGTTTCCTGTGTATTCTTCATTTTCTTCCTTGATATTATCTATCAGCTCCAACAAATTATTCTTCATGTCATTGATCTCTTTCACTCTTTCCTGAATTTCCCAACGGCTCAATTCTCCCGCCATGTTTTGCATTCTGAGCTGTATTATTTTATTTTCAATTTCTTCTATTGAGCCAATGCTCTTATCTAAATTCTTTTCAATGTTTTCAGCTTTTTCCTTGTTTTCTTCTTTTATTTCATCAATACTCTTATTTTTTAAATGAATCTTTTTACTTTCCGCGCTTTTAGGGCCCGTAATCAGGTCGTTATCAAAAATCCTGAAAAAAATAACTGATTCAACCGTATCCGGATAAACTGTTTTATAAAATATCTGATAGGTTTTATTTTTGTCTATTTCTACTTCATTGGTTGTTTCCCTGTTTTCTTTCTTCTCTACCATCTCCAATTTCGTGAACCCGAAATCGTCCTCAATCGAACCATTTATAAATACATAACCCGGCATTGCCGTATCTTTTGTTTCTGCAATTTCAATATCAGGATAGAGGTCGCGTAATACATTGATAT
>Ga0136653_10001003_pt1 | contig 15201 bp, 15 predicted proteins | sample LakKivw275mmetaG_FD_94866 | JGI IMG/M metagenome (GOLD analysis project Ga0136653, IMG submission 94866) | Anoxic lake water microbial communities from Lake Kivu, Rwanda to study Microbial Dark Matter (Phase II) - Lake Kivu water 275m metaG... | ecosystem: Environmental > Aquatic > Freshwater >... | reverse complement strand
CCCGTACTGATCACGTTGCTTAATTCTGCCCTTTCTTCCGTCTTTTTTCGACCTCGTGGTGAAAACCAGCGTCCAGGTAAGCTCGACGAGCAAGGCTCTACTGTTGAAAAAAAGCGGACACCCCCGCCGGTGATGAGGGCCGGGCTTGCCACTTTTCCGTGGGCAAGTACAGAGATTCTTATCCATAACTCCTCCTTCCGTCTATGGCAACTTTAACACAACTTTCCAACGGAAACAAGGAGGAAAACTAGTAGCTAGAAAATACTTACTTTATAAACAACTAAGCCGTTTAGAATATACAAAAATTTGCCGTCTGGGGAGAAAACCACGTCTTTGAGATTGTTGAATTTTTCGCTTTTAAACTGTTTTAAAACAAGGCCGCTGCTGTCGACAACAACAACTCTTTTCTGGGAAGGTTCAAGCAAAACAAGCTTGTCGAATAGGGGAGAGGCGGAAACTTTGGTCAGGCGCTCTAGCAAGGGGAAAATGTCAAAAGAAATGGTTTTTTCAAAACGGCCCTGCTGGTACTGCCAAAGAGTGTTATCAGATGAAAGAAGAGAGATTTTATCGGTCACTTCTATTGCTTTAGCCTGGCGCGGCTTTTTCTGGGTCGGGAAAATCCACTTATACGGGTTTTTATAGTTTTCAGACAAGGGGCTGGCGTATTTTATAACTTCGTTTGTATCCTTTTCCAAGAAATACAGACTTCCTTCCAGAGAAGCCAGTCCGGAAAATTGAGTTTTGCTTCCAATTAGTTTTATGGTGATTCGGTCGCCGAATTTCCCGTTCCTGTAAGGAAGGATCTTATCCGGGGCGACAAAGAAATAAATTGAGGTGTTGTCTCCAGAGGCAAAACTGACGCCTTTTTCCAGATTGATTTTCTCGGACTTACCCGACCCCAACGACAGCTTAAACAAGGTTTTTTCGTAAGGGCTGTAAAAAAACAGGCTGCCGCTATAAAGAGATAATCTTTGAGGGACGAAACCTTCGTTATTGAAATCAAAAGCGATTTTGGGATCTTTAATGTCTTCGATTCTATTTAGAACCGCCAAGTTTTGCTCGATTGTCCCCTTAAGGGTGATTGCATCTTTGGCTAACAAAGTATTGCCTTTAGCTAAAGGTAAAATTTCTTTGTACGCTTGTTTAAAAGCGGAGTTGGCCTTGTCTTGGCGATTCGCTGACAGCTGGCCTTGGGCTTCAAGAACCTTGTTTTGAATTTCGAGAAATTGAGCTCGCATCTTGGTTTGGCTGGTTGCCTCCTCTTTCAAAGAGAATAAAGCCCCTATAATCAGAAAAGAAATCAAGCTGAGAACAAGGATTAAATTTTTCTTTAGCTTTTCGTTCTGCCAAAGACTCTGAAAGTCAAAATGAGGGAATTTCCATTCGTTAAATCTTGGCCAAGAGAATTTGGGTCGGGAAAAAGAGATTTTAGGCATCTTGCCCGGCCTTATCTTGGAAACCTTGACTCTAGGCAAACCTAATTGGGGCATCTTTATTTTTGGCCTTAAGTTTAATCTGAAAGAAAGTCTTTCTTTTACCGATTTGTAAACCGGGAAAAGAATCTGTTTTAAAGAAAAAGGTGGCAGGCCTTTTTTAAAAATTTGCTGGCTTTTGGAAACGGGTTTCTCTGAAAATAATATTAAAAAACAAACGCCGCTAAGCTCAGAAAACTCTGTTTCTTTGGCCTTAAATAACTCTTTCACGTCTTTTTCCGTTCTCGCCTGGGCGATTCTTTCTAAGATATCCGTCTTATTAAAATATTCAAAGATTTCTTCTGTTAAAACCAAAACTTTGTCGTTTTCCAGAAAAGAACCGGAGACAACATTGGTAAATATTTTCAAAGGATAGGGCTCGAATTCTTCAGTTTCAAAAACCTTGCCAAGATCGGTAATTTGATTAGGCCTGGCTAGCAAAACTTTTATCTTGCCGTCTTTGCTAAAATTCAACTCAAAATTGTGCAATCCCAAAACCGCCACCGACAAATTTCCCAACCAGCTGACATTTCCCATTTTTGTTTTGTCAAAAAGGAAATCATTGGCTTTTTTCAAAGCTTTTCTCATTGCCTGGTCAGGGGAAAGACCGAAAAAGTACTCTCTTTTGAGCAGTAAACCAAGATTATACAAAAGACGGTTGTTTTGGGGAATGGCATTTTTCAGCTCGCCAACAACGTAAAGCCCGCCTAATTTTTTTTCTTGGCTGGTCGTCGGTTCATAACAAAAACTGTCAAAAATAAGATCTGGTCTGGTATTAGGATTAAAGCGAAATTCAAAGATTTTCATTTCTCTATTATACCATCAACCCCTTTACAAAAGAAATTAAAGCGGTAAAAAGTTTAAGTCCGCAAATTATCTTGCAAACGATACAATGTTCGTTACTCGTTAAGATTGCGGTCGCAATCTTAACGAGTATCATATGTCATGAACCAGGACATCGACTTTTCAAAAACCGATAAATGAGTTAAAAGAAATAAACAGGGGTGACTAGCTCAGTGGTAGAGTGCTTCGTTCACATCGAAGAGGTCACTGGTTCGATCCCAGTGTCACCCAATCGTTGTCAAAAAACCAGAATCTTACCTGTGATTGAGGGCAATAATTATCACCAAATTCACCACCGAAACCAGAAAAAGAAAAATAACAAAGTCCTTATTTCCCTCCTTTAATAAACCACGGACCAGACCTATGGGAAAAACAATTGGCGCGAATAAAAGGTAAACGTACTTAAGCAATGTTTCCATATTCGCTCTTTATTATATCAGGGCCGCAAATCTTTGCCAATCGCCTCGACCAGCCATCACCATCAAACAAGTCGTGCTGACCTATGATCGAGGAGAACCTGTAACCTTGATCGATAACAACGAATTTCTTTTCTAATCCACCTTAAACTCGAACTCCTCTAACAGGTATATGTTAGAGGAGTTTTATTTTATTATAAAAAACAAATAACAAGTCTACATACTTTTCACACGGCCGTGTTAAAAGTATGTAAGGAGACAGGGCATTCGATTTGCTGTCATAATCTGCTGTTTCCCATTAAGTGAAGGTTGCGTAAGGCTAATCCTTACTCGTTAAGATTGCGGTCGCAATCTTAACGAGTAACATATGTCATGAACCAGGACATCGACTTTTCAAAAACTGATAAACGAGGTAAAAGAAATGAAACGGGCACTTAGCTCAGTGGTAGAGCATTGCATTCACATTGCAGGGGTCACAGGTTCAAATCCTGTAGTGCCCACCAGATGCTGGCTTGCCCCGTATACGCGCCATCATAACGCGAAGCTGAAAGCTTCAGGAATGAAAAGTGTTATGCGGGGTCCAATCCCTGCATCGCGCACCGCTGTTTTTTAAGCCATTCTCCCAGGACAAGATTAAACTTTATTATCTAGGTTTCTAAAGATTTTGAACCTTTGACTCTTGACAGTTTTTAAATTATGGTCAAGTATAATCTATAATTCAACTTGTAAAAAAAGGAGGTAGAAATAAGGTTTTTTGTAAATTTAATATTTGGCCTAATGCTAGAAAGGAGTAAGGAATGAAAAAGCTCGAAATCAAAAACCCGATTGCGAGATTCCTGGCAGGGCTAGGAATAATCCTTACAGCTATCGGGGCAGGTGTCGGCATACTTTACGAGGTGAAGAAATTGACCCTACCGTTGTGGGTAATGATAGGGACAATCAAACCCTCTTATGACGTTGGGGACACTGTTGCAGCCGCCACACTCACATTTATGTCAATTTTGACAGGGTTTCTGCTCGTCGGGCTATTATTAATTAGGCTTAGCCCGAAGATAGGCAACAGGTTGTTCAAGCCGTGAGGGGTGGTTTACCAACAATTTAAGCAACTCCCTCTCCAAGTAGATGGAGCTGCTTTTTATTTTGTCTTACCGGGGCTATAACCGCTTCTTATTATATCAGAGTTTTTGTAAGCCGGGCTCATTCCAGAACAACCCAAATAATGTAGGTGGCAAACGCATACACACATAAGGATTATAAGAATCGTTGCTGACTTGTTTTATTTTTTGTATAATAAAGAAAGTTAAGTTTAATAATTAAACAAACAATATGGAAATCTTAATTTTGTGGGCCATCGGTATTATTATTTTCCTTATCCTTATTGGTTTAAGAATCGTTGACCAATACGAAAGGGGAGTGGTCCTGACTCTGGGAAAATACACCAGCACCAGGCAGCCGGGATTAACCTGGCTCTTTGTCGGTCTGCAAAGAATGATAAAAATTGATATGCGTATCACCACTACCGACATTCCCCAGCAAGAAGTAATTACCAAAGACAATGTTCCGGTCGGTATTAACGCGGTTGTCTATTTCCGGGTCCAGTCAGCAGAAAACGCCATTTTAAACATTAAAGACTACACTTTGGCTGTTTCCCAATACGCCCAAGCAGCTTTAAGGGACGTTATCGGCGGCATTGAACTAGATCCCTTGCTTTCTGAAAGGGAGAAAATCGCCGAAGAAATCCAGAAAATCGTCAGCGCCGCCACCCAGTCTTGGGGAATATTCGTCACCGACATTAAAATCCAAGATATTGAGCTTCCCGCTGACATGAAAAGAGTCATGGCAAAGCAGGCGGAATCTGAAAGAGAAAGACGGGCAATTATTATCAGAGCCGAAGGAGAATTTCAGGCTTCCGAGCGTCTAGCTCAAGCGGCCCAGGTCCTTAGCAATATCCCCGGAGGAATCTCCATGAGAACCTTACAAACGATAGAAAAGATAAATCCCGATCCGTCAAAAACCGTTATTTTCGCCGTGCCAGTTGAAGTCCTTGAAGGAATCAAGGCCTTTTCCCAGACAGTTAAACCAAAACAATAGTTAATTACTTAATCTCTTTGAGGAACGACCCAGCCAACTGGGCCGTTTCTTCGCTTGCCTGATAAAAGTTTTTCCAAACAACAACAATGTCAGCATCGTTAAATACCGCCCGCTGGACTTCTTTAATAGTATCGCCGCCTGCCACCGACACCAAAACATCGTAGTTTCCCTTAATTTGTTTTATCTGGTAATAGGGGATTTGTTTTTCTTTTGAAAACTCGCTTTCGTCAACGCCCCGGTGCAAGACAACGACATCAGGCAGTTTTTTCAATTTCTTCAACACAAACAAAGCGTTATCAACGTTCATCATGTCTATCATGGAATCAAGACCGAACTTTTGGCACTCTTCAACAAAACTATCTATAGTTTCAATTGGCGCCACCCCCAGGCAAGTGGCGGCATTAGCTCCGGCCAAAGCCATCATTTCCACTTCCCGCAAAGCCAAATCAGCGCATTTATTGTCAGCCACGATATAGGTTCCCGGAAAAGACATTCGTTTTATCTGGGAAACCGCTTTTGCTCCGTATATTTTGATCAAAGGCGTGCCGGCTTCAATAAGGATTCTCTCTGAAACCGGCAATTGCCCGATAATTTCTCTTGCCTGGTCCAAGGTGCTGTTTAAAGCAATCTGGAGATATTTTTTGCGTTTTACTAAACGAACACGACCAGGTAAAGACAAGGGTATTGGCAGAACAGACTTGTTAACAACAATAGGTAAAACGGATTTAGGCAAAGAGATTTGAGTATTAATATTCAGGTTGTCGTTTTCTGAATCATCTTGCTTGGACTCTATCTTGCCAAAAGACTGAACCACTTCTTTCAAGTATGAAGAAACAAATTGAGGATTTTTCTTGAGAAAAATGACGGCTAGGGCGATGACGATAAATCCTAAAATCGGGTTAATGGCGAGGATAACAAAAATGGCAGTGATAATCAGGCCGATTTTATTCAATTTGCTTCTGTTTTGTTCTGGCATAATCCTACTTAACCAACTTTAAAAACTCTTGAGCCAATATAGCGGTATCTTTTGGCGATTGGTAAAAAGATTTCCAGATGACGGCAATATCGGCATCGTTGAAAAAAGTCCTGACAACGTCTCTGAGAGTTTCGCCGCCAGCCACCGACACGAGAACGTTATTATAAGTGCCTTTTATCCGGTGGATTTGCTCGTGAGGAAGCTGCTTTTCTTTGTTTCTCTCGTTCTCGTCAACGCCCCGGTGCAAGACAACGACTTTGGGACGCTTTTTTAATTTCTGCAAAACCTCAAAAGGAAAAGAAACGTTCATCATATCAATCATGGAGTCAATCCCAGACTTTTCGCACTCTTCAATAAAACTGTTAATTGTTTCTATGGGAGCTAAACCCAAACAAGTGGCAGCCGAAGCTCCTGCTTTTGCCGCTTCTTCCACTTCTCTTGAACCTCTGTCCATACATTTTAAGTCGGCGACGATATAGCCTGGCTTTTGTAGTCTTTCAAACCACCAATTCCTGACGGAAAAAATCCCTTGGTTACCGTATCTTTTGACCAATGGCGTGCCGGCTTCAATTAAGATTCTTTCGGAAGCCGGCAAAGCCAAAATCATGTCCCTGACTTCTTCGAGGGAGCGGTTAAAAGCGATTTGGAGATATTTTGACCGATAGTTTAGCATATGTTTCTCTTCCTTATTATATTATTATACCAGAGTTTTTGTGTTAGAATAAAACAATATGACTACAAGCCTAATCCAAAGAAACATTTTAACCAACTGGCTGATTTGGCAGTTTTGGGAAACGCCAGGCAAAATTGTTCAAGCCTGGAAAAACATCTTGAAATTCAACCTGGAATTCTTTTCCGTGTCTTTGCTGTTAAAAACTCTTTTTTCATACTGGCACCAGTATCGTTGGTATTATCCCAAAGGTTTTGATATCGGCAAATATCTTGAAGTGTTTTTCTCTAACATGATTTCCCGAATTTTAGGGGCGATCGTTAGGATAATATTTATCATTCTTGGCCTAATCACAGAGGTTTTTATTTTCTTTGCCGGTTTGATTATTATCTTTTTCTGGATAATTTCGCCCGGATTGGCCATATTTTGCCTCTGGCACGGCCTAAGGCTATTGTTATGATTTCTTACGACCTTAAAAAAGCGGATATTTCCCAGGCAATCCTTGTTTCAAAACTATTGCCTTTCGGGCTGATTAAGATTTTTACCAAACTGTTTTTTGCTATTTTTCTTATTCTTCTCGCTGTTTTTGCCTTCGGTTTTTACGGCCGAGAAACTTCAATCACTTCTCTGACAAAGACTTTGGGAACGACTCTGACAAGTTTTTCCATCGCTGTCTTGCTCTGGCAAACAAATCTTTTGTTTGAGAAAAAACTTAAAAACCCGTTGCCAGACACGCCTCTTGACCGACTCACGCCAGAAAGCAAAGTTAACCTGGCTGACTGGTTTGATTTCCAAACAAGCCTCGTTCTCGACAAAGCGCAAAGTCTTGCTTGGTCAAGAAAGACTCCTGTCAACGACGATTTTATTCTTTTCGCCCTTCTCGCTTCAAAACAGCCCCTGGTTTGTTTCGTTTTTACCAGATTAATTGTCAATCTCGACCAAATAAGGGGAGTTATTAGAGACAATTTGAGAAAGTCGTTTCCCGGACAAGAAAAAGACTTGTCAGGGTTTTGGGCAATAGTTTTGGAAAGCGCCAAAAACTCCAAAAACCAGAAAATAACTCTGGGGAATCTTTTTGTCGGCTTGGCAAAATACAATTCTTTTCTCAAAGAAATCCTGGTCCAGGCCGATATAAAAGCCGAAGATATTGAAAACCTTTGCTGGTGGTGGGAAAACAGCGAAAAAAAACAAGAACAAAAGAAAAAATTCTGGGAATACGAAAACCTGATAAGAAAAGGTTCTTTAGGCAAACAATGGTCAGCCGGCTATACTTTAACTTTGGACCAATTTGCTGTTGACTGGACAGAGTTTGTCAGAAAAAGAGGATTTGAAGAAATAGTTGGCCATGAAAAAGAGATTGAGCAGATAGAAAGGTCTTTGGCTAAAAGCGAGTTTAACAATGTTTTGCTGGTAGGCGATCCTGGCTCTGGCCGGGGAGCGATTTTGCAAGCTCTAACGCAAAAAATCTTTTTCGGCCAAAGCCTGGAAGAACTCAACTACAAAAGAGTAGTTGAGTTGGATTTGGTTTCTTTAGCCAGCCGCAGCCAAACGCCAGAACAAGCCAGTCAGATATTAGAGCAAATTTTCCAAGAAATTCTCGCCGCTAGAAATATCATCCTTGTCATCCAAGACTTCCATAACTTCATCGCCCAAGCCCAGAGGCCGGGCACGATTAACATTAGCGGTATTATCTCAAACTATCTGCAAGATCCGAGATTCAAGTTTATTGCCGTGACCAATTTTGCTGATTTCCATAAAACCGTTGAGCCCAACAGCCTAAACCAGTTTTTCTCGAAAGTAGAAATCTCGCCTATTTCTGTCCAGGAAACTATCAAACTCTGCCAACTTTTCGTGCCTGGCTGGGAAATGAAATACAAGAAATTTATCAGCTACCCCGCCGTTAAAAACTTGGTTGTCAAAGCTGACCGGTTTTTGCCGGCCTTGCCTTTCCCGAAAAAAGCCACTGATTTGATGGAAGAAGTTCTCGTTTCTTTAAGACAAACCAAACAAAATGTTTTGCTGCCAAAAGATATTGACAAGATTGTTTCTGAAAAAACAGAAATCCCGGTTGGCCAGCTGTCTTTAGAAGAAAAACAAACCTTGCTCAACCTAGAAACAATTTTACATGAAAGAATTATCAATCAAGAAGAAGCAGTTAAAGAGGTTTCTTCGGCTCTAAGAAGAGCCAGGGCTGACATTACTGTTAGAAAAGGGCCAATGGGAGCTTTCTTGTTTTTGGGGCCAACCGGAGTGGGAAAAACCGAAACCGCAAAAGCCTTGGCGGCTGTCTATTTTGGCTCGGAAGACAGGATTGTCAGATTGGATTTGTCAGAGTATCAAAACCCTCAAGACCTGAAACGGCTGATTGGATCAATTGACGAACAGAGTTTTTTTGCCGACCAAGTCAGGGAAAAGCCTTTTACGCTGGTATTACTGGATGAAATCGAAAAAGCCCACCCAAATATCCTGAATCTTTTCTTGCAAGTCTTAGACGAAGGCTTTATGACCGACGGCTTAGGCAGAAAATTAAGTTTCACCAATACGATTATCATTGCCACTTCCAATGCCGGCTACCAAGTAATTCTAGACGCCCTGGCAAAAAACATGGAAATGCCAGCGATAAAAGAGCAGCTTTTGGACTTTATTTTCAACCAAGGGATTTTCCGGCCAGAGTTCATAAACAGATTTGACGCGGTCGTAGTTTTCAAATCCCTGACCAAAGAAAACCTTTTGGGGATAGCCAACCTACTTTTGGCAAAACTTAAGAAAAACCTGGCAGAAAAAGGGATAGAGCTTTTAATTACTGATGCTTTGAAAGAAAAAGTGGCTAATTTGGGATATGACCCGGTTTTTGGCGCCAGGAAAATGAGAAGGGTCATTCAAGACAAAGTGGAAAACGCCATTGCCTCGGCCCTGCTTTCGGGACAGACTCATCGGGGAAGTAAAATAGAAATAACCGGCGATTTTGAACTGATAGTCAGTTAATAGTTTTTATAACCGTTTTAAAAAGCGCCAACCTGCCGCTAGGCAGGGTTTTTTGTTTTTAAGTTAATTCTTACAGAGACCCGGTCTCGGTAAACTTAAGAACAAACTTACAGAGACCCGGTCTCTGTTAAAACTACTCTGTGGAAAAGGTGTGGGAAAATGCTTTATTTTTTGTTGTTGACGATGATTATTGAGTGGGGTATAGTGGAGTCAGCAGGACGAACTGTGGATAAATGTGGGAAAACCCCAGAAAATAGTGGATAACCTCAACAAAATGACGATATTTACCGGCGAATACAGATATTCCCTTGATGAAAAAAAACGCTTGGCCATACCTTCGAAAATGCGCCAAGGTTTAGGCGCCAAAGGAGTGATTACCAGGGGTTTGGACAAATGTCTTTATTTGTTCACTACAAAAGAATGGGAAGTAATGGTTGGTCAGATTTCAAAGCTTCCGCTGGCTGGCGCCGACTCTAGAAGCTTTGCCAGGTTTTTTTTAACTGGGGCAATGGAAGTCAATTTGGACAACCTGGGCAGAATCTTAATTCCTGATTTCCTGAAAAAATACGCTAATTTGACGAGAAAAGTGGTAGTGGCTGGCGTTAACAACCACATTGAAATCTGGGACGAAACCAAATGGCAAGAATACAGAGATAAGACGGAAAACGCCAGCGAAGAAATCGCTGAACGCCTTTACGGCAACAAAGAACTGAATATCTAAAACATGACTTCAATAGAGCATACGCCGGTTCTTTTAAAAGAAGTTATCAGTCTACTTGATCCTAAGCCCAATGAAAACTTTATAGACGCCACTTTCGGCCTTGGCGGACATAGTTTGACCATCCTGGACAAGAACGGCCCAAAAGGAAAAGTTCTGGGTATTGAAGCAGATCTAAACGTAATTAAAAATTTAAAATTAAAAATTAAAAATTACGCCGGCCGCCTGATTCTGGTTAACGACAATTTCGCAAACCTAAAAAAGATCGTTGAAAAACAAAAATTCAAACCAGTGTCGGGCATCTTAATGGACTTGGGAATTTCCTCTTGGCATTTGGACAAGTCTGGCAGAGGATTCACTTTTCTCAAAAACGAACCCCTTAATATGAAAATCCAAAGCCCAAAGCCCGAATTGCAAAACAGCGAAAACGACCTGACAGCCGAACGAATCGTAAACGACTGGCAAGAAGCAGATCTGGAAAAGATCTTTAGAGAATACGGCCAAGAACGTTTTTCAAAAAACATCGCTAAAAATATCTGTAAATTCAGAAAAGCAAAACCGATCAAAACTACATTTCAGTTATCCGAGATTATTAGAAAGTCTGTTCCGACTGGCTACGAAAAAGGGAGAATTAATCCGGCCACCAGGGTTTTTCTGGCTTTAAGAATCGTTGTTAACCGCGAACTGGAAAATCTGACAAAAACCTTACCCCAGGCAATGGCAATACTGGCAAAAAACGGAAAACTCGCTGTCATTTCTTTTAACTCTTTGGAAGACCGGCTGGTAAAAAACTTTTTCAAAGAAACAGCCGCCCAAGGAATAATCAAAATCTTAACCAAAAAGCCGATTACCCCAAGTTTACAAGAATTAAAAATTAATCCGCGCTCAAGATCTGCTAAATTAAGAGCGGCTCTAAAAATATCATGAAAACAATCGCTCTATCTTTCCAGTCGATCGCCTTACCGAGATTAAAGGCGAAATCTCTAACCAATTTTGCCATCTGTTTGTTTTTAGCGGCTGTTTTCGGCTTTATCTGGCAGAATTCAAAACTGGTTTCCGACACCTACAAGCTCTCCTACCTTCAGGCGAAGCTGAACGATCTTCGAAAACAAAATCAGGCCCTGGAAGCTGATTCTTCCCGGCAAACCGGCTTGGCCAGCATGGAAACCAAAATAGCGGAATTGGGCATGGAAAAAGTCGGAGAGATAAGCTTTATTCAATCTCTGGACCAAACAGTGGTGAGGAGGTAGAATGACTAAATGAACAAAAGACTAGGTCTGATTATTTTTATCCTGTTTATCGGGGGAGCGGCTATTATCGGCCGCTTATTTATAATCCAAGTCCTTGGCCAAAACCTTTACCGGGCCTGGGCAATTGGTCAGCAAACGTTTTTTTCCACTATTGCCGGAGAGAGGGGCGAAATTTTGTTTTCCAACCGGGAAAAACTGGCAACTGACACCGTGAAAAAGTTCGCGTATATTTCTCCCAAGGAAATCAAACAAGAAGATAAAGAAAAGATTGAAATCGCTCTAGGTCAAATCCTTGATTTAGACCAAAACTTTATCAAAGAACAAATCAATCAAGACAGCTTTTACGAGCTTTTAAAAAAGAGTTTGAGCGACAGAGAAATAGACCAGATCCAACGGCTTAATCTTTTGGGAATTTATATTGGCCAAGAATCTACCAGAGTTTACCCTCAAGAGGAAATGGCCAGCCAAGTAATTGGTTTTGTTAATGCCCAGAACCTGGGCCAATACGGCTTGGAAGGCTATTACCAGGATATTTTGGCTGGCAAGGAAACGACCCTGGTCCAGGAAAAAGGAGGTAAAGATTTAATCCTTTCTTCTTCTGGAAAAAAGGTCCAGGGAAACGATTTGCTTTTGACTCTTGATTACAATATCCAGTTTCAGGCGGAAAAAATGCTCGCTCAAGCCAGGAAAGACTATAATTTCAAGTCAGGCGGCATTATTGTTATTAATCCTAATGATGGCGAGGTCTTAGCCCTGGCTAATTACCCAAGTTTCGATCCCAACAATTACGACAAAGAAAAAGATTTAGGAATTTTTAAAAATCCCGTTTTGCAAAAGATATTTGAACCAGGTTCTGTCTTCAAGCCAATTACCATGGCGGCGGCCATTGACGAGAACAAAATCACGCCCCAAACAACTTATACAGACGAGGGAGTAGTGAAGATTGGCAATAGATTGATTTACAATTACGCCAACAGGACATACGGTTTAAACACAATGACCCAGGTTTTGGAAAAATCGATCAATACCGGCGCGGTTTTCGCCCAACAACAGCTGGGATCGGAAATGTTTCTAAAATACCTAGAAAGTTTCGGCTTTTTTGAAAAAACCGGCATTGATTTGCAAGGTGAAGTCTATTCGGAAAACAAAGAACTCAAAAAAGGCTACGAAATAAACTTTGCCACCGCCTCTTTTGGCCAGGGAATTGAAATTACTCCCATTCAATTGGTGAGGGCCTTTTCCGCTATTGCCAATAAAGGCAAGATGGTCAAGCCTTATTTGGTCAAAAAAATCATAAACAGCGACGGCTCGACAACAGAAACAAAACCAGAACTTTCCCGAGAAATCATTTCTCCGCAAACAAGCTCCCAAGTAGCTTCGATGATGGTAAGCGTTATTGAAAACGGCTACAGCAAAAAAGCCAAGATTCCTGGATATTTCATTGCTGGCAAAACCGGCACAGCCCAGGTTCCTTGGGGGGCTTTAGAGATCAGCAAATCCGGGTATTCTGACGAAACGGTGCAGTCTTTTCTGGGGTTTGCCCCGGCATACAACCCAAAATTTCTCATCCTGGTGAAATTAGACAATCCCGAGGCCAAAACCGCTGAATATTCGGCTATGCCTATATTCAGGGATTTGGCAAAATACATTATTGACTTGTGGCAAATTCCGCCTGACTACGAGGCCGGGTCTCATCGATGAGACCCGTCCTCGTAGAGACGTCCTCTTTTCAAAATAGAAAAACTGTTATATAACTGACTACTATTGCCGTTATCGTCTAGCCCGGCCTAGGACGCAAGGTTCTCATCCTTGAAACCCGGGTTCAAATCCCGGCAACGGCGCTAAAGCCCATTTAATAGCGTGGGCCAAAAAATTTCATTCCAAGAGGAGGAAGGTATGGACGTTTGCGATGGGTGCACAGAAGCGCCCCTAGGCTGCAAGAGCTGCGACGCGATTACAGCTATAGAAGACTCACCACAGCCAGTTCAAATTACGCTCCTGATCCGGCCGCGGGGCCCGGCCAGGGTTCAATCAATATGCCCTAATTGCGGGACAAAATCGAGCAAAACCGTTTGTCCCAATTGCAGGAAACGGATCCCGCCGGGAAGTTATGAAATCAGGTGAAAAAAAGGGGACGGACGCCAAGTCCGCCCCCTTCACTTTATAAAGAAATCTTGGTATCTTAGATATATGCTTACCAATGCCCAAATTTGGCTCTACTCTTTGATAAGTGTTTTCATTGTCAGCCTGATCTCCTTAATCGGCGTTTTCACTCTGGCGATAAACCAGGAAAAAATCAAAAAAGCTTCTCTTTTATTGGTAAGCTTTGCTGTTGGCGGACTTTTCGGCGACGCTGTCCATAATTTAATTGACGGCATGGTTGTTTGCGCCAGTTATTTAATCAGTTTTCCTTTGGGAATCTCAACCACTTTGGCCGTGATTTTTCACGAAATCCCCCACGAAATCGGAAACTTCGGCGTTCTCATCCATTCTGGATTTTCCGCCAAAAAAGCGGTGTTTTTCAATTTTCTGACCGCTTTAGCCGCGATTTTCGGCGGGTTTTTGACTCTTGTTATTGGCTCCAAAATCAGCGGTTTTTCCACATTTTTGCTGCCAATCACTGCCGGCGGGTTTTTGTACATTGCCGGTTCTGATTTATTGCCCGAACTTCACCACGAAATCAACCCGAAAAACTCGTTTTTACAACTGGTCTTTATGATTTCAGGCGCTGGAATTATGGCTCTTTTACTAATTTTCTCCGAATAAAATATACCACATTTCTCACGATCGTGCCAAACGCACTATTATCGCCAAAGTTCTCCAAAAACAACTCGTCACTCCACTGCTACATAGCAATAGAGTGATTTATGTATGAATAAAAACAAAATTTTTCAAATAGCGGCTTGGGGAATTATTATTGTCTCTTTTATGATAGCGTTTGCTTTGCAAAAATCTCCTTGCTTTCCCGAGAAAGTCGCTTCCCACTGGAACTTGAATGGCCAAGTTGACGGCTATTTGTCAAGATTCTGGGGCATATTTTTAATGCCCATTGTATCTCTGGCAATGTTCATTCTTTTCCTCTTTCTCCCCAAAATCGACCCTTTAAAAGAAAACTATAAAGAGTTTGAAACATATTATAACGGTTTTATCTTGATTCTGACATTATTTCTTTTCTATCTTTACCTCCTGACTATTTTATGGAACTACGGTTTAAGGTTTGATATGGGCCGCCTTATGATTCCGGCTCTCGGCGTTTTATTCTTTTACTCGGGATTTTTGGTGGAAAAAGCTAAAACAAACTGGTTTGTCGGCATCAGAACCCCTTGGACGCTGAATTCCCAAATCGTTTGGGACAAAACCCATAAAACGGGTGGCAAACTGTTTAAGGCTTGTGGCTTAATCTCTGTATTTGGGTTTCTGTTCCCAAAATACGCTTTTTACTTTGTCACCATTCCCGTTGCAATTGCTTCGATATTCGTATTCGTTTATTCTTACTGGCTTTACCGCCAAAACTCTCTGGAATCAAAAACAGGATAAGGAAACAGCGCTTCATTTTGAAGCGCTGTCGGGGTGAGAATCGTTATCGTTTTTCTTAGAACCAAGGTGAGGAAAAAATACTAGGATAACGAGCAGGATTAAAAGCACAATCCATCCGCCCGACTCTAAGAAATTGTTAATGATTTCTTGAATCTTGTGGTAGGCATCCATTAGACACCTCCTTTCTTATTTTATATTAAAGGAGAGAATAAAAATTTGCAATATGCCAGAACTCCCAAGGAT
>Ga0136653_10001001_pt1 | contig 15217 bp, 19 predicted proteins | sample LakKivw275mmetaG_FD_94866 | JGI IMG/M metagenome (GOLD analysis project Ga0136653, IMG submission 94866) | Anoxic lake water microbial communities from Lake Kivu, Rwanda to study Microbial Dark Matter (Phase II) - Lake Kivu water 275m metaG... | ecosystem: Environmental > Aquatic > Freshwater >... | reverse complement strand
CTTTACTACCCTCCTAAAGATTTAATAACTTCAAATTCCAATTTGGAAATTTTTGGTAAAGTAATTAGAAGTAAAATTCTTTATCTCCAAGAAAAAGAAATAAATTTTGACGAGGATGGGTTTTTTAAAGAACAAATAACTTTAAATCCTGGATCCAATATCTTAGAATTGAAAGCAGTCAATTCTTTAGGTAGAGAAACAATTTTAAAACAAAACATTGTTTTTTAGATCTATTGAAATTTATTCAAAAAATTGGTAATCTAATGATATATTAAATTAAAAATATGGCTAAAACTCCAGTGAAAAAAGAACAAGAAACGGGGGATAATTTAGAAACTACTTTGAAAAGCTTACAAGATAAATTTGGAGAAGGCGCTATTATGCGTTTAGGTGAAGTGCGAAAAGTAGATGTTGATGTCATTCCTACTGGTTCACCTTCTTTAGATTTGGCTTTAGGCGTTGGTGGGGTGCCTCGAGGAAGAATTATAGAAATTTATGGTTCAGAATCTTCAGGCAAGACTACTCTAGTTCTCCACATTATTGCTGAAGTGCAAAAAAAAGGCGGTAGAGCAGCTTTTATTGATACTGAGCATGCTTTGGATCCTGATTATGCTGGAAAAATTGGCGTGAAAGTTAAAGATTTGCTTATTTCTCAACCGGACAACGGAGAGCAAGCTTTAGATATAGTGGAAGCTTTAGTACGTTCTGGTTCAGTCGATGTGATTGTCATTGATTCAGTAGCCGCTTTAACCCCACGAGCGGAAATTGAAGGCGAAATGGGGGATCAGCATATCGGACTTCAAGCACGACTGATGGGTCAAGCATTAAGGAAATTAGCTGCCATTACCAGTAAAGCTAAAACAGCTATTATTTTTACTAACCAAACAAGAATGCAGATAGGTATGATGATGTTTGGCAATCCTGTGACTACCCCTGGTGGGAAAGCTTTAAAATTTTATGCCTCAGTTAGAATAGAATTAAGGCGAACAGCTCAAATTAAAAGAGGAGATGAAATTATTGGTTCTCGGATAAAAGCTAAAGTGGTCAAAAATAAAGTAGCCGCTCCTTTTAAAGAAACTGAATTTGACATCATTTATAATGAAGGTATTTCTTACTATGGTGATCTTTTGAATCTTGCTTTCAAAAAAGATATTGTTAAACGTTCAGGAATGACTTATTCATTTGAAGATACAAAGTTGGGAGCAAGTTTTGATAAAGCAGTAGAATTTCTTAAAACTAATATTCAAACTACAAAAGAAATTTTAAAACGCATACAAAAAGATTAAAAATATGGAAACAAGAAAATACGAATTGTCATTTTGGCTGACTTCTAATCTCAATGAGTCAGAGGCTGAAGCTGTTTTTAACGAAATAACTAAAAAAATTGAATCTTTAGGAGGTCAAATCATTAATACTCAGATTCCTCAATTAAAACCTTTAAGCTATAAAATTAAAAAAGAAACTAATGGCTATTTCGGGTTTATTTATTTTTCCGGCGGTGAAAACAAGCTGAGTGATTTACAAAAGGAAACGCAATTAAATGATAAGATTTTGAGATTTATCATTGTTAGAATTAAAGATTCTAGACAAAAACCAAAACCGAGAAAAATAAAACATCCTTTTTTCTTTAAATCACAACAAATTTCTCATCAGGAAGAAGCAACTGCTTTTCCGAGTCAAGGTAAACCTGTCTCGCCGAGTCAAAGCGGGCCTGCATTAGTTTCAAGGGAGGAAATGAGCCTTGAGGAATTAGACGAAAGATTAAACGAAATCTTAAAAGAATAACTCTTATTAAAGGTCGAGAGAAAACGAGGGGTAAATTTTAACTCAATATGAATCTCAATAAAGTTTTTTTAATTGGTAATCTTACTCGAGATGTTGTTTTGAGAACTACACCTTCAGGTCAATCAGTAGCTGATTTTGGATTGGCTACTAATCGCGTTTGGACGGGAGCTAATGGCCAGAAACAACAGGAGGCAGAGTTTCATAATATTGTGGTCTGGGGAAAGATGGCAGAATTGTGCAATCAATATTTAGCCAAAGGGAGAATGGTTTTTATTGAGGGAAGGATTCAAACAAGAACTTGGCAAGACGCTAATGATCAGAAGAGATATAAAACAGAAATTGTTGCTGTAAATATTCAATTTGGTCCGAAATCAATGAGAGAAGACGTTAAATTAGAAATGCCTCCAGAAACAGACAAGGTATCCCATGAAGAATTACCAGTTTTAGAAGCAGATACACCAGAAGGTAAAGAAGAGGATGGAAGAATTAGTTCTGAGGAAATTCCTTTTTGAGAACTTCAATAATTTCTTCTAAATTTCCCTCAAGGATATTATTCATATTGTGCCAGGATTTTTTAATCCGATGATCAGTAACTCTGTTCTGAGGGAAATTATAGGTTCTAATTTTTTCCACTCTTTCGGCGTGGCCAATTTGGTCGCGCCTTTCTTTTGTCATTTGGCTATATCCTTTTTTTTGTTCAGCCTCCCAAAGTTTATTTTTTAAAATCTCCAAAGCTTTGTCTCGATTCTGTTTTTGGTATCTTTCACTTTGGCAGGGAATAGTTATGCCAGTTGGTTTGTGATAGAGACGAACCGCTGTTTCTACTTTTTGAACATTTTGGCCACCAGGCCCAGAAGAACGGTAAAAAGTTTCTTCAATATCTTCAGGCTTGATATTTATTTGAATATTTTCTACTTGAGGGAGGATGGCTATAGTGGCGGTAGAAGTATGAACTCGGCCAGATTTTTCTGTTTCTGGAATTCTTTGGACTCGATGGACACCACCTTCAAATTTTAAATTTTCATAAGCTGTTTTGCCGTTAATTTCTAAAGTTCCTTCTTTAAGCCCTCCTATAGAAGTAGAACTCGTATCAATAATTTTTAAAGACCAGTTGTTTTTGGCTGCGTAACGCTGATACATACGAAATAAATCTTGAGCGAATAAAGCAGCTTCTTCACCACCAGTCCCTGCTCGGATTTCTAAGATAACACTTTTAATTTTTGCTTTGTCGTTTTCCTGATTTTCGAGAAGGTTGAGAGCCTTTTTCTTCATTTCTTCATTTTTTTTGATTTCTTCTTCAGCTAAATTAAGAAGCTCTTTGTCGCTAGTTTCAGCCAATATTTCTTGGGCTTCCAAAATTTTTTTCTCTGCCTTTTTTATTTCTTTTAGTAGATTTATTTTTTGTTCAATTTCTTTTAAGCGGCAGGAAGCTTCTTCAAAATTTTTTGAATTTGAAAGAAACTCAGGATTGCTGAGTTTCTTTAATAATTGTTCTTTTTCTTTGATAAGGTTTTCTAAATCCATATTAATTAATTGATTTTTTATTCTTTTTAACCGAATGAGTCTTTTTCCCCTTTTTCGTTCCTTTGATTTTGTTCAGGACAGGCTTTTTTACTTTTAAAACTTCAGTCTTTTTCATTCGCGCCTCAAACTTTTGCACTCTACCAGCAGTATCAATAATCTTCTTTTGGCCAGTATAAAAAGGGTGGCATTGAGAACAAATTTCTATTTTCATTTTTTCTACAGTTGAGCCAACAATAAATTTAGCTCCGCAGGCACAAGTGGCTTCAGCTTTCTCATAATATTTCGGGTGAATATCTTTTTTCATACGCAAATATATTAACAGATAAAAAGATAAAAAGCAATGGGGGATTGATTCTTCTCTTGTTTTATGTTAAATTACCAGATAGTCAACATAATCGACATAGAGATAATCTAATAATTAAAAGACCCTATGAGTGATAAAATTACAGAAATACAGAAAGATGAAGATGCTATTCAAGAAATGATGAAGGCTGGTTTACATTTTGGTCATAAGAAAACTTATAACCAGCCTAAAGCCGGTTATTTTATTGTAAAAAGTTATGAGGCCATAGCTGGCATTGACTTAAAAGAAACATTAAAAGCTTTAAACAAAGCTTTAGATTTTATAAAAGAAATAGTCAAAAGAGAAGGACAGATTATTTTTGTAGGAACAACCTCTGGGGCAAAAGGATTTATTAAAGAATTAGCTCAAAAATATAATTATCCTTATGTTGATGAACGTTGGTTAGGCGGTACTTTGACTAATTTTAAAACCTTAACTCAGAGAATTAAGACATTGAAAGAGATGGAAGAACAGAAAGCTTCCGGAGCTTGGGAAAAATATACAAAAAAAGAAAGAAATGACTTGGAAAAAGAACTTAATCAGCTTCAAAGAAAATTTACTGGAATAAGAAATTTAGAAAAACTACCTGATACTCTGTTCATTGTTGATACTGGCATTCATGATATTGTAGTTAGGGAAGCTAAATTATTAGGCATTCCTATTATTGGTGTCCTTGATACAGACGATGACCCGACTATTGTCGATTATCCCATTCCTGCTAATGATAGTGCCAAGTCTTCGATCCAATACATTCTCAACAAAATAGAAAAAGCTATAGAAGAGGGAAAGAAATCAATAAAAGTTCCTGAAATATCTGCAACAGAAAAAACTGGAGAAATAAAAAAACATGATAAAAGCAATTGATATTCAAAAATTAAGGAGAGAGACTGAGGCTCCAGTTATGGAGTGCAAGAAAGCTTTAGAGGAGGCCCAAGGTGATTTTGAGAAAGCGAAGTTAATTTTAAAAAAGAAAGGAGAATTACGAGCAGAAAAGAAACAAAGCAATGAAACTAAGAGCGGACTCATAGGAGTTTATATTCATGCCAATAATAAAGTAGGAGCGCTTTTGGAGTTACGTTGTGAAACTGATTCTGTAGCGAATAGTCCTGATTTTAAATTATTAGCACATGAAATATCGATGCATATAGCAGCTATGGATCCTCAATTTGTATCTCAAGATTCAATCCCCAAAGATATTATTGAAGAGAAAGTAAAAGAATACCAGGAAGAAATAAAAGATAGCCATAAGCCGCCAGAGATTATAGAAAAAATTATTCAGGGTAAATTGGAAAAAGAACTAGAAGAAATTTGTTTACTTAACCAAATTTTCATTAAAGACGAGACCAAAACCATTGACGATTTACTAAAAGAAGCAACAGCGAAATTTGGAGAGAAAATTGAAATTAGACAGTTCTGCCGTTTTCAAATTTAAGAGCCTGTCTCATTTTATTCGGCAGAACCTTTTTTCACTTTGTTCGAAATAAATATGTATAATATTGTTCCACCTCTTTTAATTGTTTTGGGCATAGTTGGTTTAATTTTCTTATTGAGTAATAAGAAATTTAAAGAAAAGGAACAGGAGATTAGAGAAAAATTGAAAAAAGACACCCATCAAAGACCTTTTTTTCTTTTTGTAAAGTGGCGCCAGATCTTTAGTAAAAAAAACATTGATTTACTAAATTGCCGATCTTCTAACTTTTTTGAAAAATTATTAATTCGCTTCAGAATAATAATTTTGAGAATAGATCACCTTTTCCTAAAAGAATTAGAAAGACTGAAAAGAAAGAAAGAAATAGCAAAAGAGGTTCAAGATGAATCAGGAGAAAAAGAAAATTTTTCTGATCTTTTGACAGAGAATGGACTTTCTTTAAAAACCGAGGAATCAAGCCTATCATCGATCGTTGATTTAGAAGAAAAGGAGAAGATTTTTTTGACCGATTTTCTTAAAAATTGCCAGGAAGGATCTTCTCTGATAAATTTGGCTCGTTTATATCTTTTTAAAAAGGATTTTTCTTCTGCCCGTTGGGCCTTGCTTGAAGCCTATAGATTAAATGAGGAAGATAACATAATAAAAGATTTATTATTAGAATTACAGGAAAAAGAAATGCCAGCGTAGCTCAATGGCAGAGCAACGGTTTTGTAAACCGTAGGTTGTGGGTTCAAGTCCCTCCGCTGGCTCTTGGACGAAAGTAAAGAGTAAAGATGTGGACCAAATCCCTTTGCTGGCTCTTGAAGGGCAGGTAGTCCCGTAGGGGGCGGGGGCGGTCTGTAAAACCGCTGGCCATGTTGCTCCTGTGGGTTCGACTCCCACCCTGCCCACTTAAGAAATATGATATCGAGACAAAAATTAGAAAAATTATATAGAAGTAATTTTTCAATGATGGAAATTGCTGAAAAAACTCATCTTTCTTATCATCAAGTGGTATATTGGATGGAAAATTATAATATTTCTAGAAGAACCCGAAGTGAAGCTAATTATCTCAAATATAATCCTAAAAGAATAAATTTAGTGTAATGTTATCTAATTCTGATCCTAAAATAATAAAACTATTTTTAGCATTTCTTACTAATATTTGTGGTGTTCAGAGAGATAAGTTAAAAGCAGCTTTAAATGGATTCGATGATGTTGATTTGCAAGAAGCATTAAATTTCTGGCAAAAAGAAACTAAAATTCTCAAAGAGAGATTTACTAAAAGTACTATCAGAAAAGCCAGAGATGGAACATATAAGAATAAAAGCAAGTATGGTACCATTACAGTATATATTTCTAATACTAAGTTAAAACAATTTTTAGATAAATGCTGCAATGAGGCGACTAATACCTCCTACTAATATCTCCTACTCAAATGCAGTCTTTAGGTGCCGAGATAGCTCAGCTGGTAGAGCATTTCATTGGTAATGAAAAGGTCGTGGGTTCGATTCCCACTCTCGGCTCCAAAATTAAGAAAATCTAATTATGAAAAAAGAAAATTTTATCAAATTGCAATGCACTGTTTGCAAGCATATTAATTATTACACTCGGAAAAATAAAAAAACTGTTGAGCGTAAATTAGAATTTAATAAATTCTGTCCTTGGTGCAGAAAGCACACAGTACATAAAGAAGGGAAGAAGTGATATAAAATTTTTAAGAAGAGTATTTTAATATGTTTTGGGAAAATTTTTGGGCAAATTTAATTTCTGGTATTACTTTATTAATTTTTGGGCGTAAAAAAGAGAATGCAAAATTAAAGCAAGGGAGTAATAATAAACAGAAAAATAAGGGTGGTCAAAATATTGTTCAGAATATTGGCATACAAAATATTCATTATCACTATCATAGCTATTATATTGATCCGAAAGATATCCCCCCATCAGAAATAAAAAGCACAGGTATTACCGGTACAATACATGATAACAATGAATAATAAAAATAATAATTAACAATAAATTTAAAATATGTTTTTTAAGGATAAATTACAGAATAAAATTAAAGAAATCAAAAATTCAATTGTTGCGATTGGTTTTAATCCAAATCCAAACCAAATAACAATTATAGGTAGTGGTTTCGCTGTTTCCAACGACGGCAAGATTCTTAGTGGGGCTCATCTTTATAATCAGCTTAATAGTGAGCAAATAAGCAATTTAAAAGCGAATGTTATGATTGAACAAATGGAAAACGATTTAGAGCGTTATAGATGGATACCGATTAAATTGATTAATAAAGATGATAAAAACGATATAGCAATATTCCAGTTGCAAGAATACAAAGAAACTCTTTTAAGGAAATTAGATTTAGGGGATTCTGAAAAAGTTGAGATAGGGCAAAAAGTTTACTTTATTGGTTTTCCATATGCCGCTCAATTGATGAACGAGGGATTTGGGGTTACTTTAGTCGTGAATAAAGGGATTATAAGCAATATAAAAAGAGACGGCGTTGACCCCGAACATAAAAGAAATTGGTTAATAGTTGATGCCATCAGTAATCCAGGTAATAGCGGATGTCCTCTTGTTGATATAGAAACCAATAAAGTTATCGGAGTAATGACGATTGCTTTTCGCACTAAATCTCAGACAGTTCAAAATTTAGATATAAGAGAGCCAATGCATATAGCCGGCGCAAGGCCTATAAATTTAGCTAAACCATTATTAAATAATCTGTAATTAGCAAAATTATGTTAATTAAAATTAAAAACGAAGAATTAATAAAAGAGTTAATTGGCAAAGTAAAAGATTTTCCTTTATATACGACTCAATTGATAAATTTAGCCAACCAGAATGCTCAAGGCACAAGGCCGCGAGTTGTCGGGCAATTAACAGAACTTATTAAAGAATGTCCAAAAAGAACTTACGAGGGCTGGAAAAATTGGTATCTTTCAAAATATCCTAATGCTATTGAAAATGCCACAGAGAGAATTAATGAAATGATGGATAATTTAAAAGAAGCTATAAAATCAATTGATAAATCAATGATAAAAAAGTGGGTTGAGGACTTAGTCTTAGAAAAAACTTTCATTGGTTTAAGATTTCAGGAGGCAATCCTGAAGAAAGTCGCTTCCCTTAAGAATGCTAATTACAGACTTGCCGAACCGAAAGAAGAATCGCAAGGTATTGATGGATTCGTCGGCGATATTCCAGTATCCATAAAACCCATAACCTATAAAACTAAAGATGCGTTAAGGGAAGAAATTAAAGCTAAAATTATTTTTTATAACAAAACTAAATCTGGTCTAGAAATTGATGCAGATAATGTGTTAAAATAAATCTAATATGGCTACCACCCATAAAATTATCATAGGGGATTCGCGGAATATGGCTGAAGTCGGAAAAGAATCAGTTCACCTTGTTATTACATCACCGCCATATTGGCAGATAAAAGATTATGGAGATTCAAACCAAATTGGTTTTAACGATAGTTATGAGGACTATATCGATAACTTAAATAAAGTGTGGTCAGAGTGCTATAGGGTTTTATATCCGGGTTGTAGATTATGTATAAATATAGGCGACCAATTCGCCAGAGCGGTAACTTATGGAAGATACAAAATTATACCTATTCGGGAAGAAATTATCAGATTTTGCGAATCAATCGGATTTGACTATATGGGAGCTGTTATCTGGCAGAAAAAAACCACAATGAATACTACAGGCGGAGCTTCGGTAATGGGCTCTTTTCCTTATCCCCGAAACGGCCTCATTGAAATTGATTATGAATTTATATTATTATTCAAAAAATTGGGCCAGTCGCCGAATAAAATAAGCAAAGAAATTAAAGAGGAATCTAAATTATCAAACGAAGAATGGAGAAAATATTTTACAGGACATTGGAATTTCGCTGGCTGTAAACAGAATAAACATCTTGCTATGTTTCCAGATGAATTGCCAAGACGAATTATAAGAATGTTTAGTTTCGTCGGCGAAACGATTCTTGACCCATTTTTGGGGAGTGGAACTACTTCAAAAGTAGCAAGGAAATTAAAAAGGAACTCAATCGGATACGAAATTAACAAAGATTTTTTACCAATAATTGAAGACAAAATCGGTAAAAATAAACCATCGTTATTTGACCAAAAAGATGTAATTGAGGTTGTTTACCAGAATAATGAAAAAAAGAACAATAATCATTTAATGAAAATTGGCGAAAACAATAAAACAATCAACAATCGTATCCGTCACCCAGAATACTGGAGAACACTAAAAAACGAAAGTTTTTAAAAAATAAAACAATCCTATTAAAGACCTGCCTTAAAATCCGTGTATTGAGTTGAAGAAATTCTGTCCTTGGTGCAGAAAGCACACAGTACATAAAGAAGGGAAGGGATAAGTGTTTTAGGGGCATAGGCTAATGGTAAACTGCTTCTCTCCAAAAGAAGATTTCCAGGTTCGAATCCTGGTGCCCCTGCTTGATTTTTTATTTTTTTATCCTGTATTATTAATAAAATTAAATAAAAATAAAAAAAATATGATAAAAAATTGGAAAATATATCTGCCAATAATTATTGCCATCTTATTAGTGATTATTTTAATTGGCATGGATAAAGCCAAGTCATCATCTTTTGGTCTTGCTTTCCAGCCTGGTCAGAAAGCAGCTCAACAAGCGATAGATTTTATCAATAAGAACATGCTGCAAGGTCAGACTGCTTCTTTGGAGAGCATTGAAGCTGTTAGCGGAGTTTATAAATTTAAATTAAGAATAGAGGACAATGCATATGATTCTTATGTCACTAAGGATGGGAAGATTTTATTTACCTCAGGTGTTGAAATTTCACCTGTTACTTCAACTCCAACTACCACCAAAGCTGCAGCTGTTAAACAAACTTGCGCTGATTTAGCTAAAACCGAAGCGCCTGTTTTAGAAGTCTTTGTAGTGAGCAAATGTCCTTTTGGTTTACAGATGCAAAGGATTTTAAGTGAAGTGGTAAAAAGTATCCCTGAAGCTGCAAAATATATGAAAGTTGAATACATAGGAGAAGTGAGTGGCAATAAGGTTACCTCCATGCATGGAGACGAAGAAGCCCAAGAAAATTTACGTCAAGTATGTATCAGAGAAGAGCAAGCTAATAAATATTGGAATTACATTTCCTGCCATATTAAGAAAGGTGATGTCAATTCTTGTCTGACTACTGCTAAGATAGATACAAATACCTTAACTGCTTGTATTGAAGATACTAATAAAGGTGTAGCTTATATTCAAAAAGATTTTGAGAATCAAGATAAATATAATGATACTCCAGAATGTAAAAAAGATTCGACTAAATGTGATGTTGGAGGTTCTCCAGCTTTAATTTTGAACGGAAAAGCAGTCAGTGAATTTGATTTTGGCGGGAGAACCGCTGAAGCATTAAAAACAGTTCTTTGTTGTGGCTTTAATAATCAGTCTGGTTTTTGCTCGCAAAAATTAACTTCTGAGCAAGCGGCCTCGAGTTTTTCTGAAACTTATAATACTTCCTCAAACTCAAGTTCTAACGATAATTGTAATTAAAAATCATTGTTTCATAAATTATCCCGCATCTTTTTAATTGCTAGTCAAGGCACGGGATTTTTTATTGTTTTTTCGGTTAATATTTGATAGGATATAGCAGATGAATGAACAAGATTTTGATTCTAATATAAAGATTTTAACTGATCAAGTAATTCTTTCTCTTTATCCTGGTGCTGGCGGAAAGGATGCTGAAGATTGGGTTTTAATGCTTTTAAGAATGTATCAAAAATATACAGAGGAAAAGGGCTGGCATTTCTTCATCTTAGATAAAAAAGAAAACGAACATAAGGGAATTAAAAATGCTACGGTGGAAATAGAAGGTTTAAATGCCTATGAAATTTTAAAAAAGGAGAATGGTGTCCATCGTTTAGTAAGGATTTCACCTTTTTCAAGCGCTCATTTACGGCACACCTCTTTTGCTTTAGTGGAAGTGTTGCCTGGCATTGAAGCTAAAGAAATTCCCTTAAAAGATGAAGATTTAGAAATAGAAACTTTTCGTTCTTCTGGGCCTGGTGGCCAAAATGTTCAAAAAGTAGAAACAGCGGTTCGTCTCTATCACAAACCAACTGGCATAATAGTGACTTGTCAGGCAGAGAGGTCACAATTCAAAAATAAAGAGAAAGCTTTAGCTATTTTACGAGGTAAATTATATCAGTTAGCTCAACAGGAGAAAGCGAAGACAATCGAAGAATTAAAAGGTAAAAAAATCAAAATCGAATGGGGTAATCAGATTCGTTCTTACATTCTTCATCCATATCAAATGGTGAGGGATGAAAAGACAGGTAAAAAATATCCTCAAGTAGAAGATATTTTAGATGGTAATTTAGATAGAATTTTAAATTCGGTGCAATGAGCTTAATTTATTTTAAAAACGTTTCTAAAAGTTATAATGGTTCTTTAATTCTTGATAGTGTCACTTTTAGTGTTGAAACAGGAGAGTTTGTCTCTCTTGTTGGTCGTTCTGGAGTTGGAAAGACCACTCTTTTAAAAATGCTGATTCGCGAGGAATTACCGACTAAAGGCAAGATTTATTTTAATGATAAAGAAGTTAATAAATTAAAATTACAGGAAGTTTCACTTTTACGAAGAAAAATTGGCGTAGTTTTTCAAGATTTTAAATTGTTACCTAATAAAACTGCTTTTGAAAATGTGGCTTTTGCGATGGAAGTAGCTGGTTATTCTGAAGAAGCTATCAAAAAGGATGTACCCGAAGTTTTAAAATTAGTTAATCTACAGAATAAAGCAGATAACTTTCCTCATCAACTTTCTGCTGGAGAAAAACAGCGAACAGTGATTGCCAGGGCTTTAATTCAACGACCAGAATTGATTTTAGCCGATGAACCCACTGGCAATCTTGATCCGATTAACAGTTGGGATATCATCAAGCTATTAGTAAAAATTAATGAATTGGGTACAGCAGTAATGTTAGCTTCTCATGATAAAGAAATCGTTAATACTTTAGGTAAAAGAGTGATTAGTTTGGAAGATGGCAGAATTATTAGAGATGAACAAGAAGGAAGATACCTTATCTAAAAATTTTTAATTTTTAATTTTCAAATAAACTAATGATACAAATTATTCGGAGAATGTTTAAAACTGCCTGGCAAGGTATGAAACGGAATAGCTGGCTTTCTATAGCCTGCATTGTCATGATGATTTTAAGCCTTCTGATTTTTTCTTCGATTTTAATTTTTAATTACGCTGCCAATACTCTGGTCAATACTCTCAAAGAAAAAATGGATATTACTATTTATTTTAAAACTGATGTTCCAGAAGAAGACATTCTTAAAATCAGAGACGAATTACTGTCTAATGAAGCCATAGCAAAAATTAACTATGTTTCTAAAGAAGACGCTCTAAAAGTCTTTGAAGAAAGAAGTAAATCCAATCCTACTATTCAAAAAGCCCTTGATGAATTAGGAGAAAATCCTTTAGCTGCTTCTTTGAATATAAAAGCTGAAAAAACAGAGGATTATGATACCATCATAGAATCAGTAAAAAATTCTGTTTTTAAAGACAAATTAATAACCGTAGATTTAGCTGAAAACCAAAAAGTTGTTTCTAGGGTTGATGCTTTAGCTACGGTGGTGAAAATAGGTTCTTTGTTTGCGATCTCAATTTTAGCTTGTTTGAGTTTTATTATCGGCTTTAATACTATCAGAATGGCCATTTACTCCCTGAAAGAAGAGGTAGAAATTATGAAGTTAGTTGGTGCTTCTAATTGGTTTGTTCGGGGACCTTTTCTTCTTGAAGGAGCTTTGCAAGGTTTTATTGCCTCAATAAGCACGACAGTAATTTTTTCTTTTCTCCTTTTAGTGTTCAGCGGAAGAATTGAGAATTTTGTTCCAAGTTTAGGTTTGAGCATCTATTTTTGGTCCCATTTCTGGCTCATTTTCTTCTTGCAAACCGCTTTTGGTATTTTCTTAGGCATTATCTCCAGTTTTTGGGCTTTGAATCACTATTTAAAGATCTAATTTTTATTGCGGGGTGGTGTAACGGTAGCACAGAGGCCCTTGGAGCCTTTGATTCTGGTCCGAATCCAGACCCCGCAGCCGTCTAATTTTTTTTTGGTAGGTTTTACGAACAAACCCATTCTTTAGAGTGAATTTTCTGATATAAAAAATATTTAAAATTGTTCAGGTGTTAAAAATGTACCGTCAACACAGCCTCTGTAACCTTTTGAGGTCGCGCAACTTCCGCATAAACCAATTCCGCATTTTGTGGAAAATTCCATGGAAGAATAAATATTGTCCGGATTTATATATTTATTTTCCTTTTCAATGGCTATTGCTACCATAGATTTTGGACCACAGTTGATGCAACACTCGGGATTAGTTGTTTTAATTATTTTTTCTAAAATATCTGTTGATAGTCCTTTCTGACCTATTTCTCCGCTTTCCGTGGTTAAATAAATTTCTTTACATACGCCTTTGAATTTTTCATATGGCAAGCTCTCTTGATTCCTTGCTCCCAATATCGCTATTGTGTTTGGGTTTCTTTTGGCAAAAAGATAAAGCGCCGCAATCCCTGTTCCCCCGCCCACTAACAAGATTCTTTCATTAATTTGCGGAGAATTTCCATAAGGACCTCTTATATATAAAATATCCCCTTTATTTAATCTTGATAATTCATTCGTAAAACAACCTCTTTTCTGAATAAGCAAAGTTAATGGTTCGTCATCAAAAACAGAAAAGGGTTTTTCTCCTTTTTCTGGAAGCCAGGCAAAAATAAACTGTCCGGGGTTCACTTTTATTTTTTCGCTAAATTTCAAAGTGAATAAATCATCTGCCAATCTTTTATTTTCTTCCACTTCATATTTTCTATATCGCATATTTAATTTATTTTTTAAATAACTTTCTGCACTATTTGTTTCTTTTTCAAAATCCTCCATAAGATTATGAAAATATTCTTTTATTTCTCTTGTGTTCATTCCCGCTAACGCAGAACCAATCCCAAAATAATTAGCCCCAGCAGACTTATATTTTTTGGCATCTTGAGCTCTCAAAATACCGCCACATCCAATAATTGGCAAATCAGTAAGCTTTCTGATTTCTTTTACGCATTTTAAACCAAGTTCTAAAATTGCCTTTCCAGAAATTCCGCCGACTTTATTTGAAAGAACCGGATAATTATCGTGTAAATATAATTCAGGTCCTTTTGTATTGATAGCCGTTATGCCGGCAATCCCTCCCCTTAAAGAATGTTTTATGGTTTCCTTTATGTCTAAATTTGGCGAAATTTTAATAAATATTGGTTTTCCCAAGAAAGAAACTTTTTTCACTATTTTTTCCACGAGTTCGTAATCTTGTCCTACCGCCTGTCCATATTTGTCAGAGTGAGGACAAGAAATATTTAATTCAAAACCATCAGCCCAATTATACAATTTCTTCGCCACCTCTCTAAATTCGTCTTCATTACTGCCGAATATTGAAATCAGTAAAAATTTATCATTGGGAATTTTTATTTTTGATAATCTTTCGGCAAACTCATCTGGGCCTGGATTTGCCAACCCAACAGCGTTAATAAACGAGAAAGGAGAATATTGAGCAATAATAGGTTCTTTATTCCCTTTTTTGGGTTTAATTCCTATGCTTTTAGTGGTTAGGATTCCAATTTCTGGAATTTCATTCGCGATTCTTTCTAAAATAGCAGTTTCAGTAGTAATTACTCCAGCTGGAATAGTAAAAATTCCGCTTAATTCTTTTGTAAAAAGTTTATATTTTATTTGCATAATAAAAAGCGAACAGGTTCTTATTTTCTATCAAATAAATTATTGGTTTTAGCGGTTAAAGGGCCTTTGGCTTTGGAATAAAGAGATTTCCTGCGTTTGTTATAAGGAATTTCTGCCGGAGAAGACAAATATTCTACTGCTATCTGGCAGATATGCATCTCAGGATATAAAGCTACTGGTAAGTTTGATTGATTGCTGATTTCCAACGTCAAGGCTCCTTCAAAGCCTGGGTCTACAAAACCAGCTGTATGTACTAAAATTCCCATTCTAGCTAAAGTGCTTTTACCTTCTACTTTTAAAACTATATTATCCGGCACTTTTATATATTCTTTGGTGCTGGCTAAAACAAAATTATTAGGGTGAAGAATAAAAGCT